>ERZ795050.5021-NODE-5021-length-11610-cov-5.400173_pt1 | contig 11610 bp, 9 predicted proteins | sample MGYA00375134_ERZ795050 | MGnify/ENA primary metagenome ERZ795050 (study PRJEB30179, sample SAMN05720221) | activated sludge metagenome | isolation source: Anaerobic digester | place: Japan | collected 2015-05-26 ... | reverse complement strand
CGAATTAAAAAATCTTTCATTTGAAATATGAGGTTTAGAAGATAAAATTATCCAGAAGTTCTGGATAAGGCTTTAAAAATGATATATAATGTTTTAAATAAATATCACTACTCGCTGGGTATCATGTTATTTTTTTTCTGGAGGAATAAAAAATGAAAGTTATAGTAACGCAAAATTTAACTAAAAAATTTGGGAATTTTATAGCTGTTAATAATGTTAATATTGAAGTAGAAACAGGTGAAATTTATGGATTTGTAGGTATAAATGGGGCAGGGAAGACCACGACAATGAGAATGTTACTTAATATGATAAAACCAACAAGTGGAAAAGTATTTTTATTTGAAAAAGATAAAAAAATTTAATGACATAGGATATTAAAAAATGTCGATTATGATTGATAAAGCACGAGGGAAAAAAGTAGCGCAATACCTTTATACATCCTTTTCTACATCAGGTATTCACGGAAGAACTGAAATGCCTGAGGATATTACACCAGATGGTGTAGCAAGGGGTTCGCTTGAACATATATTTTTTATAACTCTTACGGTTTCTATTGATTATCAAAGAGATGCTTCATCGTTGTGGGAAAGTTCGAGAAAAACTTTTAACAATCCTAAAATGAGATATTTGTTTGATCCGAAAGGATTATATGAAACACCCTTTCAAAAAATTGTTGGAGATATGCAGAATTATAAATTATCAAAAAAGCCAGAGAAAGATGCCAGAATTTGGCGCACGATAGGAGTAACATTTTATAAAAAATGGAATAGTAATCCTTTAAACTTTCTCAAAGATTGTAATTGGGATGCACCAACAATTTTAAGACACCTAATAAACGATACTCATTTATATAATGGAAGGCAGGTATCAGATTATCCATATCTCCGTGGTCCTAAGATTGGACCTTTATGGTTGAGGATTCTTAGAGACAATGCAGGTATAACGCAATTGAGAAATCTGGATAAGGTTTCTATCCCTGTAGATAGACATGTAGCAAGAGCTACATTGACTACAGGAATTGTTAATGGACAGTTCAAAGGTAAGTTGGATGAAATATTTGAATATGTACGAAAAGCCTGGTTTGAGAGTGTAAAAGGACTTAGTATTAAAAATAGAGAGATGATAGCGCTGGACATGGATGAATCTCTCTGGCATCTTTCAAAATATGGTTGTACAAAGCGAGATAAGATAACTGGGTATTGTCCTCTTTATCATAAATGTGAAGCAAAAGAATTTTGCATTATAGGTCGAGTTAAAATAGTAGGTAATGTCGTGGATGTAGAAACATGAAAAATTATGTAAAATATATTGTGTGAATAAGAAAATATGGGATACGCCAACCAGGTTTAAGGGATATATAAACAGGAATGTTTGCTACAAAAAGCAGAGAAAATGCAGAGAAATTTATCTGCAAAATATAATTTATGTTTCAAGACAATATTATTTCATGCTTTTATTATAATGTAAATTTTAATAACAAAAGAATAAATCCAAATTTTTTGCGTGAATTTTACAACCAGATAAAAAAATGTATATAACGATAAAATAGTAGTTTAAGGTAGTTGGAATTATTTAAATAAAAATTTAAAAAAGATTGAAAATTAAAGAAGGATTATTTATAATGAATTTGATTGCGGTGATTTAGTTTTGTTGAGGTGGCGATGGTTGCATAGCAGCGGTTAAATGCAAGCGTAAAGCAATATGCAGTAGAAATACCGTCAAAGATTTGACCATAGCGTTTTTCAGAGAACCGTTATATGCAGTAAAAAAAATTGTATTTAATAGAAATGAGACAATAAATTATGAAAATGATATTACCTTCGTTTAACATTATAGAAGGAAAAAAGATAATGAAATTGCTAAGCAATTTTTATCTAACGAATGTTAAACAAAATTTTTTCTAATTTTTACGGGTATAAAAACAAAAAGATTTATAAGTAGATATACTGAGGTAATAATATGACCAAAGAACAAAAATTTTACAAAGCGCTCCAAGATGTTTTTATCGGCGCCAAGATCGAAGGCACTGGCGGTTTTGTTAATTTAATGAGAATAAAATCAAATTACTATAAAAAAATAGAAGAATTATTAAAAAATGATATTGAACAAGCATTAGGAAAATATCCATCATTCAGAGACGAACTTTTTGACAAACTCTACTCTTTTTTCAGTCGATATTTTACGGAAAGTGGGTCCATTTACTTTAATTCAACGCCATTTCACAACAATATTTATGAAAAAGTTTATACCGATGAAAAAGATGTAATTCTCTTCTGGAAAACACAGATGCTTTACTATGTCAAAACTGACCAAATTTTCAGAAGTTTACCACTAGAGTTTGATGGATTCAAATTCTACTTTGATGCCTCTAAAATAGAAAACAAAAAAGCTAACGAAAAGCGCTCGCTTATTTTTGAATTAGACAAAGTCAAAGAAGATGACACGATCGTTTTTACCGTTTTGTACTCAGAAAAAGGAACAAAGACAAAGCAAGACGAAATACTAAAAGTCATAAAAAGAAAAGGCATTGCGATTACTGAAGAACAATTAGAACGGGCTTTCAGGATTTTTGAAAAACAAAGTGAAGTTGATTTTTTCATTAACAAGAATGCCAAAGCATTTTTGCAAGAGCAATTTAAACTCTGGAGTTATCAATATTTCTGGGATGGTGCACAAGAATGGAGCGCAGATAGAGTAAATCAATTGCAAATTCTCAAAGATATTGCTTTTAAAATTATTGATTTTATCGCACAGTTTGAAGACGAGCTGGTAAAAATATGGGACAAGCCGAAGTTTGTAAAAAATTCAAACTATGTGATTACGCTGGATAGGATTTTAAACACCCTGTCCCTTCGGGACACCCCTCTTAAAGAGGGGAATTTATTAGAAAAAATTTTCAAGCATAAGAACATAAAAGAACAAATCAAAGAATGGCAGGAATTGGGAATTGTAGATGAAAACTTTAAAATAAGCAATGTTTTTGAAAATTCCCCTTCAATGAAGGGGTGGCAGGCGAAGCCTGACGGGGTAGTTAAATGGAACGAATTACCCTTTTACCCCAAACTTAAAGAGAGAGCAAAAGAGTTACGAAAAGCAGGGAATTTATCAGAAGTATTGCTTTGGAATCAGTTAAAAAATAAGCAATTTCTTGAACTTGATTTTGATAGACAAAAGATCATTGGAGATTATATTGTTGACTTTTACTGTAAAAATTTAGGAGTTGTTATTGAAATTGATGGGGTATGCCATGATAGTAAAATTGAATACGATAAACAATGCGATGCTTATTTAAAAGGGCTTGGACTTAAGGTCATTCATATATCTGATTTAGATGTAAAAAATAATTTGTCAGGAGTAATGGAATTTTTAAAAAGTGAATTAGGAAAACACCCCGTCCCTTCGGGACACCCCTCTGTAAGAGGGGAATTTAGGCATCTACCTATTGATACAAAGTATTTCAAAGATTTGGAACTTGAGATTTTAGCTTTGTTTGATGATTTAGATAAATCATTGGATGGCTGGCTTATAAAGAGTGAAAACTATCAGGCATTAAACACAATCCTGCCGAAATTCAGGGAGAAAGTGCAGGCGATTTACATTGACCCACCATTTAACTTGGATTCTTCTGACCAATTCCTTTACAGCACAAACTACAAAGACGCTAACTGGGCAACATTGCTGGAAAATAGATTAAGGATTGCAAGGAATTGGTTAAATGAAAAAGGGAGTATTTTTGTTAGATGTGATTACAATGGAAATTGGATTATGAGATGTTTGATGGATGAGATTTTTGGGAAAGAGAATTTCAAAAACGAATTAATAATTAGCAGAATAAGTAAACAAGATCCAAAAGTTCGAAAATTCAATACTGCAGCAGACTCACTGTTTTTTTATTCTAAGACTGACGCTTTTCAATTCAATCTTTTGTTCAAGCAATTAGCAAACGCAAAAGATGAAAGATGGCATGCGATGGATTCGCAAGGACAAGGAACAGCACTTTACATTTTTGATTATTTATTTAACCCTCCAAAAGGGCGACACTGGACATTTGGACAAGAGAAAATAAAACAAATGGAAAACGAAGGAAGAATAAGAATAAAATGCAGAAAATGTGGATATATTCACATTTCAGGTCTTTGGAAAGGATGCCCAAAGTGTAAAAATAAGGAAGATGTTAAAGTTGAATATCTGTTAGCTCCAACAGAAATAAAACAGATCGATTCAAATTGGACAGATGTTTCTGGTTATACTTCTAATTGGAATTTTCAAACGGATAATTCTGAAATCTTGCTTAAGAGAGTGATTGAAACATCTTCAAATAAAAACGATTTAATCCTCGACTTTTTTCTTGGCTCAGGCACTACCACAGCAGTAGCCCATAAACTTGGCAGAAAATGGATTGGTGTTGAGATGGGAGAGCATTTTTATACAGTAGTTTTACCAAGAATGAAGAAGGTTCTGGCTTATGATAAATCTGGAATTACAAAGGAATTAAAAACACCCCGTCAGACTTTGTCTGACACCCCTCTGCAAGAGGGGATTTATCAAGGTGGTGGATTTTTCAAATACTACGAACTTGAGCAATATGAGGAATCGTTGGCGAATTGTAAATATGAGGATGGGGATTTGTTTTATTCCTCTTTAATAAAGGGGTGGACTGCCGAAGGCAGGACGGGGTATTTGCCGGGCAGAAGTCCATATCAGGAATATGTCTTTTTGAAAAACGAAATGATGCTTAAGGCATTGGAAATTGATTATGAAAATAACAAAGTCAAAGTGGATTTAGATAAACTTTATCCAAATATAGACATAGCTGAAACTTTGTCAAAATTAATAGGTAAATGGATAAAGAGAATAACACCCCTGACCCATCTACAAGGGGGAATAATTCTCATTCTGTGAAGGAGTGTCAACCGCAGGTTGACGGGATAGTTGTGGAATTTGAAGACGGAACAAAGATTAACACAAAAAATTTGGATTATAGATTGATAAAACCATTAATCTGGTGGGAGTAAAAAAACGAATATGGAAAAAAAAGAATTTATATTATTTAATGATGGTGCAAAATGGGTAAAAGCAGATTTTCATTTGCATTCGCCGTATGTACATTCTTTTACTTTACCTGCAAATACTGGTTTAAATGATGTAGATAAGTTAGTTAATTTATACATAGAAGAATTGCTTGAAAGAGATATAAAAATTGCTGCAATAACTGACTATCAACAAATACGAACAGAATTTTTTAAAAATTTACAAACAGCAGCGGCACAAAAAGATATTTATATTTTTCCTGGTATGGAACTATCAGTAAATTACGGTAAAGGATTACACTTTCTTTTAATTTTTGAATATGATCAAGATTTAGATGGAGTAAATGATTATATCAAAGCACTTGATCAAAATCCTCATGAATCTTTAATAAAAAGTGATAGAAATCATCGAGATCTTAATTTACAAAAAGACTTAAAATTAGTTTTAGAGGAGATTAAATCAAAGTTTAATTGTTTACTTATTTTTCCCCATCCGAATGATAAAAACGGACTATTGAACTCCTTTCAGCCCAAAGAAGCTGCAGAGTTTTTAAAATATGCTGATGCAATTGAGTTTATTAATGAAAGTGATAAAAATAGAATAATAAGTACAAGGGTGTTAGATAAATCATTTTTTACCAACCTCGCTATTATTGAAAATACTGACCCAAAGTCATTTGAAGAGATTGGTTCAAAGAAAAGAAATGAACAAATAAGAGCAACTTATTTAAAGCTAAGCACTGCTTCTATTAATGCCATTAAACTAGCATTGCACGACCCGTCATTAAGAGTCAGTATCTATAACAAGCCACTTGCAAAGAAAGACAAAATAATATCTATAAGAATTAACGGCACATCTTTTTTAAAAAATGTAAATTTACAATTTAATTCAGATTTAAATACATTGATAGGTGGTCGTGGTGTAGGTAAATCTGCTATCTTGGAAACAATGAGATATTGTCTTGATTTACCTGTTTATTCAGACAAAGATTTCAGAGAAAATTTTGTAAAGAATGTAGTTGGAAGTGGTGGAACAATTGAAATCGAATTTGAGAGATTCTTCGGTGAAACCCTAATAAAATATAAAATTAAAAGAATTATTGGACAATTGCCTGAGATTGAAAATAGAGATATACCACCAAAAGAAATATTTGATGATAAAATACCTTTGATTCTCGGGCAAAAAGAACTTTATGCCTTATCATCGAAGGAAGATTTTCAATTATCGCTTATTGATAATTTGATTGGTGATGAATTAAAAAAAGAAGACATAGAACTAAAAAAATTAATTAATAGTTTTGAAGAAAATGCTCGTGAATTATTAACAGAAAAAAAGAAAATTCAAAAGAAAGATGAAATTGAGCAGGAACTGAAAACAATAAATGAACATCTTAAAACATTTCAGGAACTTGGTGTAGCAGATAAAATGGCTAAACACACCGCACTTATTGAGGATGAAAAAAGATTAAAACAAGCAATAGAGGTAATTCAAAATCAAATAAATAACAACGAACAATTATTACAAGAAACTATAGCCGACCTAGAAAACCAAGTAAAACTATTGCATGAGGGCAAAAGTGTTGGAAAAAGTATTCTATCAAATGCATCTGATATATTTTCAAACATTAAAAAAGATTTTGAAGAATTAAACAAAAATTTTCAGAATAAAATAAAGTATTATAAGCAACAAATAGAAAATCTCCATAAAGAATGGGAAGAAAAGAAGAAAAAGTATGATATTGAAATTAATACAATAAAACAGGAACTATCCGCTAAAGGTTTAGCACCCGATAAATACGAAACACTAATTAAAAGAAAAACTCTGTTAGAACCTCTTTTGAAGGAATATCAAAAAGTTAATTCCAAAATCACTGAATTGGAAAAAACGAGAAATGAATTGAAGTCACTGTTAAAAGATAAAAGACATCAATTATTTCAAATAAGGAAAACTAAATTAGAGGAGTTGAATAAGAAATTGAATGATAAACTTAAAATAGAGATTGAATATCTGAGCAACAAAGAAAAATTTAAAGAAGATTTTACTGAACTCCTTAGAGGTTCTGGAATTTCAAAAGATGCAATTAACAGTATCATTGAAAAAGAAGCAATTGATGGTATAGAACTATCAAAACTTATTTCTTTGGGGAAAGAAAAGTTAGTCAAAGATTTAGGACTTACCGATGCAATGGTTCAGAAGTTTATAAATTGGTTTAGTGATAATGAAAAATTGTATATGTTAGAAAAACTTTTTCCAGATGATAAAATTATCTTAAAACTAAAAGTAGCAGATACATACAAAGAATTAAATACTCTTTCAGCAGGGCAAAAAGCAACGGCATTACTAATTTTATTATTTGCTCAAGAAAATAGAATTTTAATTATTGATCAACCCGAAGAAGATTTAGATAATAGATTTATTTACGAAGATGTAGTTAAAATATTACGAGAAATAAAAAATAATAGACAAATTATTTTAGTAACCCACAATGCAAATATTCCTGTATTAGGAGATGCAGAACAAGTTTTTGTTTTGGATGCTTCAAATAATGAATGTTCCATTGTTGATATTGGTTCTATTGATAAAATATCTATTGCTCAAAATATTAAGTCAATAATGGAAGGAGGCGAAGAAGCCTTTAAACGAAGAATTGAAAAATATGGAGTTAACCTATGAATACCATTGAATTATTAGAACTAATAAACAAAGGGGAGAGCTATCACCTTGAGTTTAAAATAGAAGAAGAAAATAACGAAGATTTCGCAAAAACAATAGTATCTTTCGCTAATACCGATGGTGGTAAAATACTAATTGGTGTTAACGATGAGGGTAATATTGTTGGAGTTTCGGATGTTGATAAAGTGATGCGCAAGTTAGATGATATAGCAATAAATAGATGTGAACCACCCGTAACTCTATTACAAGAATCAGTTATTATTGATGCTAAAGTTGTTGTAATTGTGCATGTCGAAAAAGGTAGCCAAAGACCGTATAAAACAAAAGGCGGTCAGTATTATGTTAGATCTTCTAATCGTTGTCGCCAGGCATCAAGAGAAGAGTTATTAAGGATTTTTCAATCTGCAGAAAGTTTATATTATGACGAGTTGCCAGTTAATCGTACCATATTATCTGACTTAGATTTATTGGTATTTAAAGATTTTCTGTTTACTTATCTTAATGTAACCATTGATGATGACAATGATTTAAAAAATTATCTTATAAACTTTCATCTGCTGACAAAGAATGAAATACCAACTATAACAGGAATACTCTTTCTAGGAAAAGAACCCCAAAAGTTTATTCCAGAAGCAAGAATAGTTTGTGCAAACATTAATGGAATCGATATAGGAGATATAACTCTTGAACATCAAGAATTGACAGGTACTATTCCGGTTATGATTACGTATGTGGAGAATTTTTTAAAGAGCAATTTAAAAAAAATGCATAAAATTATAGATTTTAATCCGGAATCAGAATATGAAATACCACTAACGGCTCTAAGAGAAGCAGTAATAAATGCTATAGCCCATAGAGATTATACTATAAGTGCACCTATACGAGTCATTTTATTTTCAGATAGAATTGAAATTCATAGCCCTGGGAAACTACCTAATACTGTTACTGTAGAAAGCATGAAAGTTGGGGGCTCACACGTATTAAGAAATCCAACTATCTATAATTTGCTTGTAAAAATGAGAATGGTGACAGATTTAGGCAGTGGAGTAAGAAGAATTATTAAATTGGTTAAAGAACATACAAACAATGAAGTAGATCTTATTCCTACTGAAAATGAATTTATCGTTAAAATACCGAGAAGATAATTATGAGAAAAAATAAAAAAATATAGAATTATAAATCCAATTTAAACACTAAAACCATGACTAAAAATTTGAATAAAATCTGTGATAGAGAAACAGTAATTGACTTTTGAAAATAATTTCCCATTTGATAAAATATAGTGCTCAAAAATAATTACGAAAGATTTGGATTATAGATTGATAAAACCATTAATTTGGTGGAAATGATATGAAAATAACAAATATAAATATTAACATTTTAAAAGAACTTGCAAAGAAAATGCCTGATTTAGTAGTAATAGCAAGAAATGAATATCCAAAATATAATGAATGGATAGAAGGAAAAGATTATCCAACTTATAATCAGTTAGTTAAGCTTTCTAAAATATTTCACATCCCTTTTGGATATTTCTTTTTAGAAAGGTTACCAGAAAAAAAATATCCTATCCCACATTATAGAACTATTCAAAACGGTGATTTTAAGCCATCCAGTGAATTGTTAGAAACTATTTTGTTTGCTCAAAAAATGCAGGAATGGGCGAAAGAAATTTTATTGGAGTGGGGAAAAGAAAAACTGCCTTTTTGCGGAAAATACAAAGATAACTACGATATAGCAGCGGTAATTAAAGAATTAAAAGAAATATTTGAAGTTGAGAACAATTGGGCAAGTAACAAATCCACATGGACAGAGGCGTTGAATTATATAATTGAAAAAGCAGAAGAAAAAGGGATATTTGTTATTAGAAATGGGGTTGTTGGAAACAATACTCGTCGCAAATTAAATATAGATGAATTTAGAGGATTTGTTTTATATGATGAAATAGCGCCCGTAGTATTTATTAATAACAATGATGCAATTTCAGCCAAGATATTTACGCTCATTCACGAGATAGTCCATATTTTAATTGGTCAAAGTGCATCCTTTGATTTAAGAGATTTACAATCTGCAAATAACGAAATAGAACAATTTTGTGATAAATGCACAGCAGAGTTTTTAGTGCCATCTAAAGAAATCAAAAAAATATATGAACAAAAAAAAGATTTAGAAGAATTGGCAAGACATTTTAAAGTTAGTCAGATAGTAATATTGAGGAGATTATTGGATACATCTTTAATTAAACAACAACAATTTTATGATAAGTTAAATGATTTATACAAAAAAGAAATTAGAATATCCCAGCATTCAGGTGGTGATTTTTATCATACTGTTTATAACCGTTTAGGTAAAAGATTCTTGTATATATTAAATAATGCAGTTAGAAACGATACCATTCTATTTAGGGATGCATTAAGAATTACTAACTTAAGTCCTAAAGCTTATGACAAAATTTTAAAGAGAATGATATGATATATCTCATCAATTCAAATACTTTTATGACTGCTGCAAGAACATTTTATTCATTTGATTATGGAACAAAATTTTGGGACTTTTTAGAGGAGCAAGCAACAAGTCAAGTATTGGCAAGTATAGATAAAGTATTTGAAGAAATTAATAGAGGTGATGATGAACTCAAAAATTGGGCAAATAGAAATTTTTCAAAATATTTTTTATCAACAAAGAATGAAACCGTTTTTCAAAAATATGCAGAACTTATGCAATGGGCTGAAATAAAAAACAATCATTATACAAGAAATGCTATTGATGAATTTATGAAAGAAGATAATGCTGATCCTTGGCTTATTGCTTTTGCTTCAAAGAATAGTGATGAATATATTATTGTTACTTTTGAAACGTCAAATCCAAACCGAAAAAATAAAATACAGATACCAGATGTATGCGATGCATTCAAGATAAATTGTTGAGATTTATACCAAATGCTGAAAGATTTGAAATTTAAATTATAGTGTATGAAGCTTTACTTACAAAACATTACAGAAAAATATTCTATCAACAACCTTCCTCAGGAATGGTTAGATTTTGATTGGGAAAATTTCTCAGCTCATAAAAAATTATACCCCTATCAACAAAAATCATTGGAAAATGCATTAAAGGTACTATATCTTTTTTATATAGAAGATAAAGGTGATAAGAAATCTTTTTTCAATAGATTTATAAACAATGGATTAACCAAAAACTTAAATTTTAGTTTAAAAAATGAAAGTAAAACAACAAAATACTTATTAGAGTACGATAAAGATTATCCACTTATTAATGATGAAATATCTTTCGAATATTTTATTAAACGTATGTGCTTTTGGATGGCTACGGGAAGTGGTAAGAAACTAGTGATTGTTAAGTTACTTGAATTAATGGCATATCTTATAAAAAATGAAAAATTACCTAAAAAAGATATACTGTTCTTAACTTATAGAGAAGATTTAATTGAACAATTCAAAAGTCATGTAGAAGAATTTAACCATAGCAATAATGCTTTTTATATCAAATTGATTGATTTAAAAGATTATTCATCAAGAAAACAATCACCAACACTCAATTTTAGAAATAGTATTGATGTTTATAATTACCATAGCGACCTAATATCTGATGAACAAAAAGATAAGATAGTTAGTTTTAAAAATTATGATAATAATGGTAACTGATATATTTTACTTGACGAGGCACACAAAGGAGATAGAGAGAATAGTAAAAGACAAACATTTTATAGTATTTTAAGCCGTAATGGATTTTTATTTAACTTTTCTGCAACATATACAGGTGAAAAAGATTTTGCAACTTGTGTATTTAATTTTAACCTTGCAAATTTTATTGAAGAGGGTTATGGAAAACATATTTATATATCAAAAGAGAATATAAATGCTTTAGATAATAAAAATAATATAATTG
>ERZ795050.5020-NODE-5020-length-11613-cov-5.311559_pt1 | contig 11613 bp, 15 predicted proteins | sample MGYA00375134_ERZ795050 | MGnify/ENA primary metagenome ERZ795050 (study PRJEB30179, sample SAMN05720221) | activated sludge metagenome | isolation source: Anaerobic digester | place: Japan | collected 2015-05-26 ... | reverse complement strand
TTTCGGCTGGAACGGGCGCTCAAAGTCGCCAAATGGCTCTTCATCGAGCAGGACATCACCGACTGGAACACCAGTGGCCGCGCCATGTTGATGGACGCCTTCCGCCGTGCCTTGTCATGAATTTCGTTTGAGATTGCCCAGGCGGCTTGCCGCACGATTCGCCCCCGGGTCCTGAAGCCGACCGGCGCACGTTGCGCGGAATTGATTCGCGACTGACGTGCCCATCATCGCCCCTGTTCCGGCCGCAGAATCAGGCCGGGGACGCCCGGTTGGTCCTTAAAACCGCCAACCTCATCCGGTGTTTTGCCCCGCAGCTCGGGGCGAAACAGGAGCGGAACATTGCTGATTGCTACCAGCGACTGGACGCGCCGGATTTCACGTCGCTGGCGGCGGAACTGGAAACCAGCGGCGCGACCGGCGTGGACCTTGCCATCATCCAAAAGATCGAGCGGTTGAACCTGTTCGCCAGCGCGTCCACCGGCGTCGCGCCCGAGCGTTGGCTGCAAAACTCGCTGGTGATTGATTTCAAAGGCTTCCACACCGACAGCGAAACCAAGGCGCTGGCGGCGGCGTTGATCCTCAATTTCCTGATCAAGAAACTCGGCCAGCAACTTGCCGTCAAGAACGGCATCCAGCCGCTTAAGATGGTGCTGTTTGTGGATGAGGCGCACCTGTTGCTGCCCAAGGAACACAAGGCCGGCCTGTTGAGTCAACTGGCCCGGCAGGGCCGGTCGTGGGGTTTCCCGGTCTGGCTTGCGTCGCAGGACGCCGACAAGTTCCTCACGCAGGGCACGAACGAAACCAACTTCGCGCAACTGGCCGAGTGCGGCGTCCATTTCTCGCCGCAGACGTTGAGTCCCGCCGATCAGCGGAACGTCCTCGGCGGCGTGATTCATCAAAAGTTCGAGAAGGCCGAAGCGGCACTCTGTCGCAGCGGCAAGCTGCAAACCACCGGCCCCGCCCGGCAGTTTTGGAAGGATGGGGGGAAGTGAGGCTTGCCCCCAAGCTTGCGAGAATACCGGCGCGGCTCTAGGGTTGGGGCATGAGAACGGTTCACGCAGTATTCCAGAATGATGGCGAGTGGTTTATCGCCCGGTGTCTCGATGTTCCTGTTACGACGCAGGGTAAAACGTTGGAGTCGGCGAAGAAGAATTTGCGCGAGGCCGTTGAGCTTTACCTCGAAACCTGGGGTGAGCCGGAAGACTTCAGGCCGGCCACGGAAACTTACCTGACCAGCCTTGAAGTCGCCCTATGAGCCGTCACCTGCCGGCGATTTCGGGTTCGAAGCTGGTGCGCGCCCTGGTGCGGGCGGGTTTTGTGGTGCTGCGCCAACGCGGCAGTCACGTCTCCTTGGAGAAGAACACACCGGACGGCAACTGGCGCACAGTGGTGCCCCTCCACCGGGAGATTCGCCCCGGCACCCTCAGCGACATCCTCAAACAATCCGGCTTATCAAAAGACGACTTGCGCGAACTGCTTTGAGCCGGCCCGGCTCGCAAGGTAAACACGGCGTTTGAGGAAGCTCGGAACAGCATGATTTACCTCGACCACAATGCGACGACGCCGGTGGCGCCGGAGGTGCGCGAGGCGATGCTGCCCTATTTCACGGACGAGTGGGGCAATCCCTCCAGCACCTACCGGTTCGGCGCGCGGCTCAGGGGCGTGCTCGAGACGGCGCGCGGGCAGGTGGCGGAGTTGATCGGCGCGAGTCCGCGCGAGGTGCTGTTTACCTCGGGCGCGACCGAGGCCAACAACGCGGCGATTCTGGCGGCGCTCAAGGCCGATTCCGCCCGGCGGCATATCGTCACGTCCGCCGTGGAACATTCGTCGGTGCTGACGTTGTGCCGGGCGCTGGAGCGCGAGGGCGTGGCGGTAACGTTTCTACCAGTGGACCATGACGGGTTGCTGAAACTCGCGGACTTGGAGGCGGCCATCACGGAGCGGACGGCCCTCGTGTCGCTCATGTGGGCCAACAATGAGACCGGCGTGCTGTTTCCCGTCGAGCGGATCGCCCAGATCTGCCAGGCGCGCGGGGCGCTGTTCCATTGCGACGCGGTGCAGGCGGTGGCGAAAGTTCCCGTGGACGTGCGCCAAGTGGCGGTGGATTACCTGACGCTCTCCGGGCACAAGTTCCATGCCCCGAAGGGGATTGGCGCGCTTTACGTTCGGCGCCAGCGGCCGTTCACCCCGTTGATTTACGGTGGGCATCAGGAACGCGGCTTGCGCGGCGGGACGGAGAACGTGGCCTTGATCGCCGGCTTGGGCGTGGCGGCGGAACTGGCCCGGAAGCGCGTGGCTGAGTATGACGCGACGGTGCGCCGGCTGCGGGATGCACTGGAGCAGGGTATTTTGGAATCCATCCCCAACACCGAACGGAATGGGCACCCGACCGAGCGGCTGCCGAACACGACCAACATCACCTTTCACGGCGTGGAATCGGAGGCGTTGCTGCTTCTGCTGGATCAGGTGGGCATTTGCGCGTCGTCGGGGTCGGCGTGTCTGGCGGATTCGGACGAACCGTCGCACGTGGTGAAAGCGATGAAGCCGCAGACCGCGGCATCGCGCCAGATGGTGCGGTTCTCGCTGGGCTGGCAGACCACCAGGCAGGAGATCACCGAGACGCTGGCGGCAGTTAAGTCGGCGGTGGCGGCGCTGAGAGGGTAATTGTGCGGAAATGTGCCAACGCACCGAGGCACCAAAAAGCAGGCTCGTGCGCGTCCTGCGCAGTTCAGGTGGGCGGTTTCGCCCGTCAACCCACCGTCCCGCTTGCAGAGTCCGGCCGGGAAGGCCTGGCTGGCTTTTGAAATCGCAAACCGCATCCGAAGGTTCGCCCTGCAACTGGACGCGGCGTGGCGGCGGCTCGGAAGCGCGGCGCCATTCGTCACTCGCCGCCGGCCGTGAGCCATTCCACGGGCGCTATGCCGCAGGGGCAGGCGGCCAACGCCCGGCGCGGCCCGGCGGTTCTGGAATGTTCGGGCAAAGCGGCAGCCGCGCCCGAAGCCGCAAAACCGAAGCCCGAAGCCTTCCTGTCGCTGGCTTGCCAGCGTCACGCCCCCGGAGTAGCTTGAGTTGGATGTTGGATTGGACGCAATGTTCGGCAGTGGAGCGCGTGCCCGGCAAGGTGAGCGGCGCCTGGGTGTTCAAGGGAACGCGTGTCCCGGTGCAGGCGCTGTTCGAGAACCTCGAAGGCGGCGCGACGGTGGACCAATTCCTCGAATGGTTTCCGGGCGTGACCCGCGAGCAGGCACTCGCGGTTCTCAAGTTTGCTGAATCGTCCCTCGCTGTGGCGGCCGCATGAGCCGGCAACTGGCGGTTCGGGTTCTGCCCACCACCAACTGGTTCGAGATTCAACGGCATCAGCTCGAGGTGGCGGCTGCCGCTGCCTCGATGCAGCCGGGAGAATATCGTGAACTGCGCTGGTGAGACTTGCGTTGATCTCCATGATCGGCAGCAACACTCCCCTCTCGTTGCCAGCCCCCATCAACGACCCGACCGTCGTCCCAAGTGCCATCGCGTTTCCCCTGCCTGCCAATCCGAGCAAGCGGTCGCGGTCCACCGGCAGGCAAGTCACACACCAGCCGTCTTTCCCCAGCGCCTGGCGGAGATTCCGCACCGGAGTTCGAACCGGCCATCCCCGGGTGGGAAGCGGCTGAGGTTCACTTTCTGCAATGAGGCCGCGCCTCCCACTTTGGTCTTGGACTTGGCCCGGGTTGACCCCAAGCTGGCGCCATGCGCACAGGAACAATGTGGGACGTATGGACGAGTGGGTGTTGATCACGGGGGCCTCGAGCGGCATCGGGCGGGAACTGGCGCGGGTGTTTGCCGCGCACGGTTTTTCCCTGGTGCTGCTGGCGCGGGATGAGGCGCGGCTCAAGGAGCTGGCCGCCGAATGCGAGCGCTCGCCGGGCGTCAAAGCCCGCGTGCTGGCGCGGGACCTGGCCCCCCCAAACGCGGCGGACGAGGTCTTTGAAGCCCTGCGGGACACGCCGGTGGGCATCCTGGTCAACAACGCGGGGTTTGGATTTTACGGTTACTTTGCGGAGTCGGACCTGCGCGTGCAGACGGACCTGATGCAGGTCAACATGATCGCCCTGGTGCAACTGACGCACCGCTTCGTGCAGCCGATGATCGCCCGGCGCCGCGGCCGGGTGCTCAACGTGGCCTCGGTGGCGGCCTTCCTGCCCGGCCCGACGGTGAATCTGTATTACGCGAGCAAGGCCTTCGTCTTCTCCTTTTCCTACGCCCTGGCGGAGGAACTCGAGGGCACCGGCGTCACGGTAACCACCCTTTGTCCCGGCTCGACCCGCACCGAGTTCTTCGCCCGCGCGAACATTCACATGAACCGCCCCTGGCCACTCATGGAGGCGCGGGCGGTGGCCGAGGTGGGGTACCACGCCACCATGAAGGGCCGGCGGGTGGCCATCCCGGGCTGGAGCAACAAGCTGATTTGCGCCCTGGTCAAGCGGTTCCCGCCGCGCCTGCCGGCGCGGGTGGTCAGGAAAGTCCACACGCCCGGGCCGCGGCAGGCTTGACGCGGTCGCCGCAGCGGCCACAGTACGGGCATGGCAATGACGAACAGCGGCGGGCGACGGTTCCGAAAAGTCGCGGTGATTTTGTTCGGGGCGGGCGCGGCGCTGGCGCTGGCCGGATGCAAACATGAACCGGAACGGCGCCTGGCGTTCGAACGCGACATTGTCTTCGCACCCCAGCCGCCAGCTTTTGTCGCCGGGCCGATGGCGACCGCCTTCACCAACCGGGCGGGGTTCAGCGCCCGGGTTGTCGCCAGCGGGGTGTTTGCCGACCGCACGGGCCAGATCACCGGCCAGCTTCTGGGCCGGGGCCATTGGCTGCGCCTGGCTTTGGACCCCCGCCCGACGGCCGCGGAAAAGGACCGGCGGGAGGACCCGGGCTTCAGTTTCCTTTGGGACGTCAGCCTGAACCAGGGTTATCTCTTGTGCGAGGCCCTGCAGGGCTATGCGCCCCTTTCGGCCAGGACGCGGTACAGCGACTTGCAGGAAACGCCGGAGGCGGGCCCCCCCCAGCCGGTGGGAGGCTGGCGCGCCAGTCCAGCCACCGTCACCGCCCGGATGGCCGATGGCGCCCAGGCGCGCTTCGAGGTCTGGCGGGTGCGCGAACTGGAAGGGTTCCCGGTGCGAATCCACGCGCTCGAAGGGCTGGACAACACCGACGTCAATCTTTCCAAAATCCGGCTTCAGCCGCCGCCGGCGGACGTGTTTGTCATTCCCAAGGGATTCACTCCCTACAGCAGCGCGGAGGCGCTGGCGGACGAGGTGGCAATCCGGCGCCGCGCTCTCAAGCAAAGCGAGTTGTTGCCGGGCGTGGTCCTGGACCCCTACGAAACGCCGCGCTGACCCGGCCAAGGCCGTTCGCATGGGACCGCTGATGCCAACCGCGCCAGCCCCCGCTTGCGTTCCGGTGATTCCGCGGCATCTTAAAACGAGTGCGGGCAGGCCCGTCGGGACTGCCTGAGACGTTACCCAACAACCGCAAGACGAATGTTATGGCACTGAACAACGCACCTGACTTGACCAAGCGTCCGCCCCGCAGCCCGCGAGTCCGGCTCGGGGGTTATGTGATTCTGCCCCGCATGCTGGACAAAGGCCGGGCCACCCTGGCCGGCACCCAGGGCGAATACAACTTCGGCTGCCCCACCGATGAGCGATTTCTGTCGTTCACGGGCATTGACCTCGAGGACCTCAGGAAACAGCTTGCCGCCGGCAAGGGAGACGGGGAAATCCTCGAGTGGGTCCGGCAGAACGCCAAATACAAGCGCACCGACGCGGAAATCGCCGCCTGGTCGGCCCATGCCGAGCAGCGCGCGCCCAGCGACACCGAGTCGCGCGAGTTTTTCCAAAGCGAACATGCCCGCGTGGCGCCCCACCGGGACGACATCTCGACCTGGTTCGATCTGCTCGATCTGGACGATTACGCCAGCTTCGGCGGCAAGCCGTAGGCTCAGGCCGCCGGCCCGGCGCCGGGCGACCCGTCGAGCCGGTCAAGGTCGCAGGCCGCGCAGGCCGAGTTCGAAGTGGTAGAGGGCAACCACGACGAGGGAATGCCGGATGGCGCCGGAGGCCACCAGGCGGGGAACCTCTGCGATCGGAACCAGGCGGGTGACCAAGTCCTCGGAGTGATCCCACTGGAGGGGATGGGTGAGGCGGCAGTCCTCCACCTGAACCGTGAAACAGGTGTTGGTCATGATGGCGGGGTTGGGGAAGACCTGGCCAATGACGCGGGCGTGGGTTCCTTCATAGCCGGTTTCCTCGCGCAGTTCACGAAGGCCCGCGGCGATGGGCGAGGCGTCGCCAGGGTCCATCATCCCGCCCGGCACCTCCAGCTCGATGGTTTCCGAGCCGTGCCGGAATTGTTCGATCATGACCAGTTGCCGGTCGGGGGTGACCGCAACAACATTCACCCAGTTCACTGACTCCAGCACGAAGAAATCGTGAACCCGGTTCGTCCGCGGCGACACCCGTTTGTCCGACCGAAGGGTGAAGATGCGGAAGTTGCCGATCAGTTCGGACCCGATCTTTTTCCAAGGCTGAATCATGGGCGACGCGGGTTAAAAGCCGCGCTCGCGGGCGGCCCAGCCCTGGCGCATGAGCTCGAGCAAATGGGCCAGGGCTTCCTCGTACGGACGGTTTTTCTGTTCCGCAAGCTGGCGGGCGCGCTTGTCCAACTGGGCGGCCATTTCGGCGGACTTGCCGGCGGGGCAGCCGAGCTCGACGAGCAGGGCGGCCAGGGATTCAGGTTCCATGAGACCCTTTCGCGCCGGGTTCACCGCGGGCGTTGGCCAGGCTGGCGCAGGCCCCTACTTGATGGAGTCGGCCGGAACGATTTTGATGCTCTCGATGCCCATCCGTTTGTTCGGCCGGTCCGGCGGGTGGGTGGGGGTGGTGGCGATCTTCTCGAGCACGTCGTCGCCCTTGATCAGTTTTCCAAACGCGGTGTATTGCCGGTCAAGGAAGCGGGGATTGCCGTGGCAAATAAAGAACTGGCTGCCGGCGGAATCGGGGTCCGAAGAGCGGGCCATCGAGATGACGCCGCGGTCGTGGTGGCGGTCGTTGAACTCGGCTTTGATGTTGTAGCCCGGGCCGCCGGTGCCCCAGCGGGCTTCCTGGGCCGGGTCCTTGGTCAGGGGGTCGCCCCCCTGGATCATGAAGTCCTTGATGACCCGATGGAAACAGGTGCCGTCGTAAAAGCCCTTGCGGGCGAGGGTCTTGAAGTTTTCCACCGTGCGGGGAGCCACTTCCGGCCAAAAGGCGATCACCATCTCGCCCTCGGTGGTCTTGATGACAGCAACTTCGTTTGTGGTCATGGCTTTGGTCTCTGGCTTGGTTTCGGACGGTTTCGGCGCTTGGGTTTCGGATTTCGCTTCGGCAGCGCGAGCCATGCCCAACCCCATGGCCACACTGAAACTCAAAATGGACACCAACATCTTCATAGGGCGCGAAATCTTCCACGTCCCGGCCGATTTGTCACGCCCGGATTTTGCGTTTTAGCACTGCCAGCGGGCCGCTGCCCCGGACGCTTGGGCGGCCTCGGGGAGAAGGCGGGACGGTTTCCGCGCCGCCAGGGCGGACAGCAGCCATGCGGAGCTTGACTGGCGGACGGTTCAGGGGTAGGACAATCGCTGCGCACAGAACCCGCAAGCACACACTATGGTGAACCAAAGGTATTGCCCTTTTTGCAAGGCCCCGGCCGCCCAGCATTGCGCGCATCTCGCGCTGGCCGCCGAGGGACGCAACTTCGTCCGGCGGTGCGTCGAAGCCTGCCACGGCCAGAAGCAGTGGGAAGCCCTGTGCGAGCGCCGGCGCCGCTCCCAGCGGTTGTCCGGAGATTGGTCCCCGGACAAAGAGGATTTTGTGTGGTTGGAAACCGCTTTCTGCAACGAATTCCTCAAACATCTCACCTGGTTCGGCGGCCTGGATTATGAGTGGCGAACCAACCGGGACCTGGACAAAGGCGGCTTTTGGGTGCTGCTCTGGTCCCGCAATCCCCAGCGGCTGTGGTGGGAGCTGCGCGATGAGTTCGAGCGCCAGACCCTCGGCCTGCCTTTCCTCCTCCAGCCCGAGCCGCCCGGCCAATCCACTTTCAACTACCGCATCTAAACGCGCTCCCGCCGGCGCCCTGGCCAGCCCGGCAGGCTGCCCCACACCCGCGCTGCCGATCCCAAAACGCTTCGAACCTGGCCTCAACCTCCAACCCCTTCCTCCCATGAACCCCTCCCCCTCTCCCGCTCCAGGTTCTCCCGCCGGCCCGCCGGCCTCCCACGCCCCCCGGAAAACCCGCTGGCCGCTTTACGTGCTGGGGGGCTTGCTGGCTTTCGTTTTAATCGTCGTCGCCAGCGCCGCCATCACCCTCTGGTGGATGCAACGCCCCATCAAGCCCGTTGTGCTGTCCCCCGCGGAGAAAGCGGCCGTCGAGGAAAAATTGCGCGCGCTCGGCGGCGCGGATGCCAGCCGGAGCAACGCTGTGGCCTCCCCGGCCGCCAACGCGTTGCGTGAAGCCGGGGCAAAGGAAACCCCACGCGCGGCGGCCGCCGCCGACCGGCGCGCCGAGCCCGCAGCCGATCATCCCTACGTCCCCGGTTCCAAGGTCCTGAGGCTGACCGAACGCGAAATCAACGGCTTGCTCAATGCCAACACCGACCTCGGCCAGAACCTCCGGCTCGAGTTCGGGCGGGACGCCATCAATGCCTACCTGGCCGTGCCCATCCCCGAGGACTTTCCCATCGGGGGAGGCCGGATGTTCCGCGCGCGCGGCCGGTTTCGCGTCTCGCTGGGCAACGCCGGCGGGCCTTATGCCGTCCTTGAGGACGTGACGGTCTTTGGCTTAAGCCTGCCCAAAGCCTGGCTCGGCGGACTCAAAGGCGAAAACCTCCTCGGCCAGGCCATTCTGGGCGAGGGCGCCCGGCCCCAAGGGCTGCCCGGCGTCAAAAGCCTTCGCGTCGAGCCCGGCGCCTTGGTGCTTGAGGTTGAAGACTGACCGGCTTGTTCCCGCCCCCTCCCTCCCCAGCACCGGCGGTGTCAGGGGACGAAAAAGGCGGAGGAAGAAATTCCCCCGCCCGTGAAACAACTCTCGCGGCTCGAATTACTTCGCGCCGAGGATGGCGTCCTTGGCCGCCTTGGCCACGCGGAACTTCACCACGCGCTTGGCGGGAATCTTGATCTGCTCGCCGGTGGCCGGGTTGCGGCCCATGCGCGCCTTCCGGTTGACCAGCACGAGCTTGCCCAGCCCGGGGATGGTGAAAGAGTTTTTCGCGTTCTTGTACGCCAGAGCGACAAGCGCCTCGATGGTTTGCACCGCCTGTTTCTTGGTGATGCCTACGGTTTCCGCAAGTGATGCGGCGATCTGCGATTTAGTAAGAGCTTTTGCCATACGCGCGCTATCACTAAGGCCAAATCCGGGGGCCAGCAAGCAGAAAATGCGGAAAAACAAGGCATTTTTTGCAAACCGCCTCAGGGCCGGACGGCGCGGTAGAACCGGATCGGCCGGCCGGCCGTCGAATTGGTGAGGGTCCACCGCCCATCCGCCCCGGACGTATTGGTGGCCAGGGGCGTCCAGTTGACCGGCGGCACCAGGTTCGTGGCGCCCAACACCCGGTATTGAGTCGAGGGCGCGCCCTGCCACGTGATCGTCACCGTGCCGTTGGCATGGCTGGCCATCGCCACCGCCGCCAGGGTTTCCGCCGCGTTCGGCAGCGTCACCAACACCTCATCAAACGTCAGCGTGTAACCCACCGCATCGGTCCACATCTCGGCGCTGACGGTGCCAGTCAAATACGGCTGCCCTTCAGCGTCTGTAAAGTCAATCAATTGCGCCCCGTCATAAAACACCCGAATGCGCGCCCCCTCGAACACAAGCTTCAAGGTGTGCCAATCGGTGCCGACGTTCGGAAGCGCCACCTGCCGCATCACCGCGTTTACGACATTGCTGTAGCCAAAAACGCTCCAGCTCTGGAATTTGATCAGCTTGAGCACGTTGGAACCGCCGGGCGACCCCGCCGGATACACCCAGGCGGCATACCGCGCACCGGTGGCCGGGTTGAGCCGGCCGCCCAAACCTCCGCCATAACCGCCGGCCGGAAAACGAATCTTCCCCTCGATGGCGCAATCCGCCCAGTTGGTCGGAACATAAACAAACGCGTAGCTGGCCGGCCCATTGGTGCCGCCGCGCAGCACGCCTTGAGTAATGGTCCAGACCCCCGCGCGAACCACCCACGGCGCCAGGGTGCCGGGGTCGTTGGTTCGAGAAAAATTGTCCGACAACATCGGGCCGGCCGGACTCAGCGTCAGCGTGACGGTGGCCACCGCGGACGTCGCGCCGCCGTCGGTGGCGCGATACGTGAAGGCATCCGTGCCGACATACCCCGCCTCCGAGGTGTAAACAAAACCGCCATTCCCATTCAGCGACAAGGCGCCATGGGCGGGAGGGCTGGCCAGCAAAGCCGTCAAGCCCGGGCCTTCCGCATCCGTGTCGTTGGCCAGAACCCCCGGCGCGGCAATCACCAGCGGCACGCCCGAAATCCCGGCGTAAGCGTCGTTGGCCGCCACCGGCGGGCTGTTCGAGGTGACGGTCAGGCTCACCGTCGCCACCGTCGAAGTGCCAAAACCGTCCCCCACGCGGTAGGTGAAGCTGTCGGCGCCTACGAAACCAATGGCGCTGGTGTAGTTGAAACTTCCATTGGTGCTGAGCAGGACCGTGCCATGGGCCGGGTTCGCCACCAGCCAGGCCGACAACAACCCGGTGTCCGCCGTGTCGTTGGTCAACACCCCCGGCGCGGGCACCGCCAGGGTCGAACCCGAGGGAATGGTGTAACTGTCATTGGTCGCTGAGGGCAGCGCCGGCAGCCGCACCACCACGTCATCGAACTTGAGCGTATAACTGTTGGTGTCGGTCCAGAATTCAGTCGTGATGCCCCCCCGCAGCAACGGCGCCGCGCCGTCCGCCAGGCTGATCAACCGCTGCCCGTTAAAATGAACCCCAATCCGCTCGCCTTGAAACGCCAGTTTCAATGTGTGCCAGTTGGTGCCCACGGCCGGCAGGCTGACCGTCTGCAAGACGCTGAAATTCGCCCAATTGCTGAATTTCAGCAGCTTTAGCACTTGGGACCCGCCTTTGGACCCCTCGGGGTAAACCCAGGCCGCATAGCGCGCGCCCGTCGCCGCGTCGAGCCTGCCGGCAATCCCCCCGCCATAGGCCCCGGTCGGGAACCACAGGCGCGCCTGCACGGAATAATCCGTCCAATTCGTCGCCCAAAATACGTATCCGTAGCTGTCGGATTCATTGGTCGCCACCAACTGCCCGCCCGTCACCGTCCAGTCCCCCGCCTGCACCGTCCACGGCTCCAGCGGGCCAGGGTCCGCCCCGCGCGTGAAGGTGTCCGAGAACAGGGAGGCCGGGGCGGTCAGGTTCAGGGTCACAGTGGCCGTGGACGAATTGGTGACCCCGTCGCTGGCCCGGTAGGTGAACGTGTCACTGCCGCTGTAACCGGGTGTCGAGACATACACAAACCCGCCGTTGGTGTTTAGCGTCAGCTTCCCGCGCGTGGGCGCGGACGCCAGAATCGCGGCGAGCGGCTGACCCTCC
>ERZ795050.5018-NODE-5018-length-11615-cov-3.733824_pt1 | contig 11615 bp, 11 predicted proteins | sample MGYA00375134_ERZ795050 | MGnify/ENA primary metagenome ERZ795050 (study PRJEB30179, sample SAMN05720221) | activated sludge metagenome | isolation source: Anaerobic digester | place: Japan | collected 2015-05-26 ... | reverse complement strand
CGCCTGGACAAGAGGCACAGGGCCGAACAAGGTCGATAACAACAGCACAAACAGAAGGATGGTACGTTGCATGGTTTATGAGGCTTTTTAAAAAAAGGTGAAGACGGTTTTACGGCTGAGTCACGGGCTTCCGGGCATTTTCGTACAGTGCTTTCAGTTTTTTGCCTGCCTCTCCGAGGTAGGCGGTGACACTACGCTCAAGTCAGTCGAACTCTTGGATGAACGCCTTTGCTTCCGCCGTCAGCCGGAGCGCCTCGCCTGAAGAGCGTTCAACCAGCTTGATACCCAGTCGTTCCTCGGACGCCTTCAGTCGTCCCCAGGCCGCCCTGTAAGACATGTTCAGTTTTTTGGCGGCCGCATTCAGGCTCTTGCACTCTTCTATGGCCTTCAGTAAGTTGTCGCGGCCCTGTCCGAAGACGACTCGGCCGTTTTTCTCCAGCCAGATTTTGTGCTTGATTTCCACGTTGGGACCTCCAAGAAAAAAGCATAATCACAGGAAAAAAATCATAAAGGTCGAAAGAACAACAAGCATATAAAGACGACTTCCGGGTGGTGAGTGCGGGCGAGAGGAGTAGAGGCGATCGGCCGGTCAGGACTCCTCTTTGACATAAGGGCTCTCACCGCGGCAAGGACGGCAGACGCTGCCGTCGCGAAGCGGATAGGCCTCTCCGCAGGAGGGACAGACGCCTACGGGGCCCATCTTTTTCTTTTTGAGATTTTCGGTCCTAATCCGCACCTTGTGGAAACTGAGGATATTCGTGCCCGCCTCTTTGATCTCGTCGAACAGTTTTTGACTGTCCTGGTTCGCCTTGGGCGTCAGTTTGAGGAACCATCCCTTTATCTCCGGCCACGGGTCCAGCTTGGCCGGGTCGAGGTAGACCCGAATCCCTTCACCGCTGTACTTTTCATACAGCGCCAGGGCGAAACGACCGTAGTCGAAGACCTTGAGCCACCCGTTTCCTACCGTGCAGGGCGTGAGTATCTGCACCGCATCGGGGAGGCAGGTGTAGGTTTCGCAGATGGCGTCGAAAAACTCCCCGCTGGGAAGCCTGCGCAGGGCTTCATCGACCATGAAGCCGCCGATGAGCAGCCCGGGAGCCGGGTTCCCGTGGAAGGATTTTATCAGGTGTATGTATTCCTCGTATGAGTAAGTCCCAATCTTCATCTTACCTCTCACCTTTCAATAAACCAGGGCGAGCTTCGGCTCGCGGACGGCCCTTGGTTGTGCGTCGCGGGGCGACGACGGCGACGTGATATGCTCAAGCCAATCCCGGTCGACCTTGCCGTCGACGATGGGAAGAATGGAGTTGGCGATGAACAGGGCCTCGTGGATGTCGTGGGTTACAAAAACGACGGAAAGCCCGCGTTCTTCTTTGATTTTTTTGAGTTCGGCGCGTAGGCCGCGGCGAGTCACCACGTCAAGGGCAGAAAAAGGTTCGTCGAGGAGGAGTAAGTCCGGGCGCCTTGCCAAGGCCTGGCAGATTGCGCAGCGCTGCCTTTCACCCCCCGATACCTGATGGGGTTTCCGGTCGCGGAGATGCGCGAGACCGAAATAATTTATGAGATGGTCGACATCATTTTTGTCTTTGGCCGCGAAAGAGGCGTTTCCGTGTATCGTCAGGTGAGGAAAGAGGGTGAAATCCTGAAAGACATAGCCCAGGTCCCGCTTCTGGGGGGGGAGACAGATATCCCGGTCCGCGTCGAAGATCACCTTGCCCCTGAAGGTGATCCTTCCGTCATCGGGCCTATCCAATCCCGCGAGCATGCGGATTATGGTCGTCTTGCCCGCCCCCGAGGGGCCGATCAGGACGAGGGTCTTCCCTTCCGGGCAGAAGAAGTCCACGTCGATAGAGAAATACTCCGTTTTTTTCCGCAAAATCGCCCTTAAACCCATCGACTCAACGCCTCGTTAATCGGTTAACCAGGAGGAGAAGGAAATAACTGACCGGCAGGAAGGCGAGGGACAAGATCCACGCCTCGCTGAAGTTCATCGTCTCGACCGCTTCATAGATCGCGATGGAGGCCACTCTCGTTTCACCAGATATGCTTCCGCCCACCATCAGTACGACTCCGAAGGCGCCCAGGCTATGGAGAAAGACAAGGATCGCCGCCGCCGCGATCCCGTTGATACAGTTGGGGATCATGACCCGGAAGAAAGTCGCCACGGGGGAGATGCCGAGCACATAGGCGTTTTCCCGTAGACGGGGGTCGATTTTTTCGAATGTCGCCTTGATGGGTTGAACCGCGAAAGGAAGGTTGTAAACGGCGGTTGCGATGACGATACCGGCAAAGGTGAAGAGGAGAGTCCCCCCGAAGACTTCCTTCCATATCGCTCCCAAATACCCTTGCGGCCCCAACAGATAGAGGAGATAAAGCCCGGTGACCGTCGGCGGTAGGGCGATGGGAAGGTTTACGAGGGCCTCGAAAAGGAACTTTCCCGGCCATTTCGCGTAAACGAGCGCGTATGCAAGCGGTGCTGATATAAGGATCAGAACAGACGTTGTGATCACCGCAAGTTTCGCCGACAGATAGAGGGGGAGAAAATCCATCAATGATAACCGTATCTTTTCTTGATCGCCTCGGCCTTGGGAGAAGAAAGAAATCGCAAAAACTCTCCTGCTTCCTTCTGCCTGGCAGAATTTTTAAGAAGGCAAGCCGCCTGCCTGATCGGCGGTGCCTCTTCCACGACGTAATAACAACCCTTTTCCCCCTCGGGAGTCAGCGCCGATGAGAGCGCGCAGAAAGAGGCATCGACTCCACCCATCAAGGCGTACTGGAACGCCTGACCCAAGTTCTGCGCCGTGACAACCCGGCCCTCTAATTTCTTCCAGAGGCCGACCTGCCTCAGGGCCTGTCGTGCGGCCGCACCGTACGGTGCCGTTTCCGGGTTGGCCAAGGCGATTTTCCTGATGTCCTCCGCGGATAAGGCATCCTTCCAATCCGCTCGGCCGCAGAAATTCTTTCCCGCTCCCCACAGGACAAGCCTCCCCGTTGCATAGACGAAAGGCTCACCGCTCAACTTCTTCCCAAAGAGTATCCTCGGTCTCACCTCGTCGGCGGCCAGAAACACGTCGTAGGGCGCTCCGTTTATGATCTGGGCGTAGAGACTGCCCGTCGAGGAGAACGTCGCCTCCACTTTAACCTTAGTTTCCGCCTCGAAGGCCGCTGTAATCTCCTTGAAGGGCGCCATGAAGTTGGCCGCAACCGCGGCCTTCAGGTTTTCCGAGGCCTGGGACGGAAGCGGGCATGACAGGAAAAGCGCGACAAGGATCGAGCCAAACACCTTAGTAAGGATGCGCTTCATGGTCATCCCCTGTGTACGGAAGTTTACTTCTGTTATATTTAGCATAAAAAACAACAAAAATCCTCTACTAAATGAGCGAGCACTCACTCATCTGCCTGAATCCGTCAACTGTAGAATCGCTTGTTACGTTCGCGAAAGGATTCTCCCGCAGACAGATTTTGGGTCGCCTGCGGGTTTTCTGTCGTCAGTGAGACACTGCTTCCTTCTTTTCTTCCCCGTAAACCTCGAGCTTCCCTGCGGCCTCCATCTCCTTCAACCACTTGGGGTGCTGGGTCTTCGCCCAGGCGCGCGTCACCCAGCCGTCCAGCATGGCCGGTAGCGAACCGGGCGAGCCGATCGTACCCAGGTAGAGGTGGACGAAAAAGAAGGCGAAAAGGACCACGAACCCGAATGCGTGAAGCGGATACATCCACCGCACAAGGCCCATGGGAAGGCCCATGGGAAACCACATGATCAGCCCCGACACACCCATAAGGGCGCCGCAGCCCACCACAGTGAGAAAAAACATCTTCTGACCGGCGTTGTACTTCCCGGCCTCCGCCACATGGTCCACACGCCAGAGATAGCCCCCGGCCTGTTTTATCCACTCTATATCATCAGGAAATTCAAACTTGCCCGCCTCACGCCACCACATCCGGGCGGCGAGGACAAGGGAAACGATAAAAAATATACCTGTGAAGTTGTGGACATATTTTAGGCCCACCAGGCCACCCATAAAGTTGCCGATGAAGTTGAGCTCCCGGAACATCATGCCTAGACCGGTGATGAAGAGGAGTATGCAGGACCCGGCAAGCATCCAGTGAACGACCCTCTCAAAAAGATCCGTCGCTTTGATCATCCCTTTCTCAGGCATCTCTCACTTCCCCCTTTCCGCATGATCACCCTGATCGACTTCAGGGTAGGGCCGCTTTGGACCGTGCAGTATATAATGAAGAAGCGACCCGGCGATGACGCCGCCGCCCGCAATCCAAGTCAAGGGCTTCAACCAGTCCTTCCAGACCGTCACAGAAAGCGGAATCGACGGACTCTTAGGCAGTTTATCGTAGACCTCGGGTTTCTCGCTCAGGACGTAGAGCACGTGGGTTCCGCCCAGGAACTTATCCCCGTAAACATTGGCGTCTCCGCCTAGCACTTTGACCCGGTCGTAAGCCGCCGTGAGCATCTTGTCCTTGGGACCGATACTGAGCGCCCCCGTCGGACAGGACTTTACACAGGCCGGCTGTTGATTGGCCTGAAGCCGCGTCAGGCAGAGGTCGCACTTCGTCATTTTATCCGTCCGGCGGTTGTACCGGGGGATTTCGAAGGGGCAGGCCGCGGTGCATTCCTTGCAACCGATGCAGAGATCCTTCTTTATCCCCACAGTTCCGTATTCCGTATGATAGAGGGCACCGCTGGGGCAAACCTTCACACAGCCCGCGTCGGTGCAGTGCATACAACCGTCCTTGCGGAACAGCCATTTGAAGGTCCCCTTTTCATTCACGTATTCCTGAAAACGGATCAAGGTCCAGGTGTTCCATCCCAGGTCGGGGGGGTTCTGATAGCTCCCCCTGTTTTTCGTCCTCAGACCCGGCAGCTCATTCCACTGCTTGCAGGCAACCTGGCAGCCGCGGCAGGCGGTGCACCGTGTCGTATCGATCAGTTTTATCACTTCCGAAGTGCTCATCATCTCTTCTCCTATAACTTGACCACGTTCACCATAAAGGCCTTGTACTCGGGGCAGAACGTATTGGCGTCACCGACGGTCGGCGTGAGGAAGTTTGTGCTGTCGCCTCCGTCTTTGGGGAAGAGCCAGCCGTAATTGAAAGGCAGGCCGACCTGGTGGACCGTCTTCCCCTCGACCGTGAATGGTTGGAACCGCTTCGTCACCATGGCGACGCATTCGACCTGGCCGCGGACAGATTGCACCTTCACCCGCGACCCGTTCTGGATTCCCTTTTCCTGTGCCAGTTTTTCCCCGATCTCCACGTACAGCTCGGGCTGCATCTCGAGCAACCAGGCCTGCCACCGGGTGAGGGCACCGGAGCACCAGTGTTCCGTGCAGGAATAGGTGGTGCAGACGTAAGGAAATTTCGCGTCGGCGTTGGCTACCTTATCCATATCGCTCTTGAATATCTCAATGGCGGGATTGATCAGCTGACCCGAAAGGGGGTTTTTCGTCAGGGGTCCTTCCAGGGGTTCGTAATGTTCCGGGAATGGTCCTTCTACCATACCAGGCCCGAAGAGGGCACCCAGGCCGTCCGGCTTCATGATGAAGGGGTACTTTCCCTTTGCCTTGTCCGCCATAGGTGGCCATGGGCCGTCAGGTACGTCTCCTACCCACTTGTCGCCCGTCCATTCCAGGAGCCTGCGTTTTGGATTGTACGGTTTCCCGTTGATGTCGCAGGAGGCACGGTTGTAAATGATCCTCCTGTTGAGGGGCCAGGCGTAGGACCAGTTGGGATAAAGGCCGAGTCCCGTGGGGTCGTCCTTTCCCCGAAGGGTCATTTTGTTCAACCCCTTGGCGTCAAAACTGCCGGCCATGATCCAGTTGCCGCTGGAGGTGCTTCCGTCGGCCTGCAGCATGCCGAAGGTCGGGACCGTTTGTCCCTTCTTGTACAGCGTCTTGACTCCCTTGTCATCGACGACCGTATCCTTGAGAAAGTAGCCGTTTATCTGCTTGGACACCTTCAGGGCGTCATACCTACCCTTGGCATCGGTGTAATCCCACTTGAGGTTCAGGATGGGAGCCGGACAAGCACCGCCCTCTTTGGCATAGAGGGCCTTGACGGCCGCCATGATCTTTATCGTGATCTCCCCTACGGGTATGGCGTCTTCCGGCGATTCCGCGGCCTTGTACTTCCACTGAACCCAGCGGCCGCTGTTGCTCTGACTTCCCTCCTTTTCCATGGTGGCGGAGGCCGGAAGGAGGAAGACCTCTGTCTTGACTTTCTTGGGGTCGACACCGGGCCCTTTCCAGAAGGAATAGGTCTCGTTGTCGAAGATGTTTTCGCCGACCATCCAGTCGAGCTTCTCGAGGGCCTTGCGCACCTTGGCCGTATTCGGAGAACTGACGGCCGGGTCCGTCCCGACGACGAAAAGACCCTTTACCTTGCCCTCGTACATCTTGTCGAAGAGGTGCATCAGGGAATAGGCGACGCCGTCGTCGACCTTGGGCAACCAGGAATAACCGAAATCGTTTTCTTTAACGGCCTTGTCCCCGAACATCGATTTCAGGAAGCTGACGGTGAACTTCGGGTAATTCTGATAATAGTTCGCCGATTGGGGGTCGTTCGACTTCGGGGTGTTTTTTTCCAGGTATTTCTCCAGCGTATCCAGGGACGCCGGAGGCATCTTCAAGTATCCGGGCAGGATATTGTAAAGGATAGCATGGTCCGTCGACCCCTGGACGTTCGGCTCGCCGCGTAGGGCGTTCACCCCGCCACCGGCAATACCCATGTTGCCCAGGAGTAGCTGTATGATCGACATCGTACGGATGATCTGGCTTCCCGTCGTATGGTGCGTCCAACCGAGGGCGTAACATTCGGTGCCGGCCTTGTCCGGGACACCCGTGGCGCTGTACTCGGCATAGACTTTCGTCAGATTTTCCTTGGAGACACCCGTGATGCTGGAAACCTTATCAAGGGTATAACGGGAGAAGTGTTTCTTCAGCAGCTGGAAGACGCACTGGGGATCGTTAAGCGTCATATCTCGCTTCGGTACGCCCTTGTCGTCCTTTTCGAAGACCCAGGTGTCCTTGTTGTACTTCCGTTTCGCCGGGTCGTACCCGGAGAAGAGGCCGTCATTGAAAGAGAAGTCCTTGCTGACGATGAAGGACGCGTTGGTGTAGTTTACGACGTAGTCTCTGAAATACTTATGGTTGGTCAGTATGTAATGGATCATGCCGCCCAGGAAGGCGATGTCCGTCCCGGAGCGGAGGGGGACATGGTAATCGCAGCGGGCCGATGTCCGGGTGTAACGGGGGTCCACGTGGATCAGTCGGGCCCCGTTCTGCTCTTTGGCCCTCAAAATCCACTTGAAGGCGATGGGGTGATGCTCCGCAGCGTTGCTTCCCATGATCAGGATGACATCGCTGTTTTTCAAATCTATGTAATGGTTCGTCATCGAACCGCGTCCGAACGACTCTCCCAGAGCCGCTACAGAGGGGCTGTGTCAGACCCTGGCCTGGTGGTCGATGTAGACTAGGCCCAGGGCCCTTGCCTTGAGGCTCATCAACCAGCACTCTTCGTTGTCCACATTGGAACTGCCGAGGTGACCGATCGTCTCGCAGCGGTTGACGAGCTCTCCCTTGCTGTTGCGCGTGACGAAACCGCTGTCCCGCGTGTCCTTGACAAGGCGGGCGATTCGATTAAGTGCCCATTCCCAGTTCTTTTCCTCCCACTTGTCGCTCATGGGGGCCCGGTAGAGGACCTTCTTGAGCCGATATTTGTTTGCCTCCGTCAAGTCGAAGAGGCCGGCGCCTTTCGCGCAGAGCGACCCCTCGTTGATGGGGTGGTCCGCGTCGCCCTCGATGTTGAAAATCTTGCCCGTAGCATTGTCCACGCTGCAGACGAGACCGCAGCCGACGGAGCAGTAACAACAAATCGTGGTCACCTGCCGGGCGCTCTTGACCTTGTTCATTTTGTCGAGTTCATCCGCATACGCCCGCAGAGACTTCAGGTTTATGCCCAGGGAAGACAGGGCCAACCCGGAACCTACAGCGCCGGACAGGGTCAGGAACCCTCTTCTGCTTATCTTCATACTTAGGAGCCTCCTATCCTGCTCATGTCAAACTTGAGCTATGGTACGTTTGCGCATATCTAATTTCTTTTCTCCGATAAGTCAACAGAAATGTGGTTCCTAAGGTTGTGTTATTATTAACATAACTCCGTGTAAAGCTGCGGGTTCTGACGTGCCGGGAAGGTCATGAGGAGGGGCTTCGGCTGGGGTTCGGTCAGCGGTATCCTACGACGGGTTCCATTCGGCCGGCACCATCGGGACATAGCCCTTATCCCTCATCAGGATGTCGAGATGAGCGAGGCCGAGGGCTGAGATGTCGAGGTCGATCTCCTGGAGGTCGCGCACCTGGTTGAGTGTGAGCAGGTACCGGTTGCATTGTTCGCAGATGAAGACACATTCCTGCTTTCTATCCTCGACGAAAAAAAAGGTCATTCCCCGTTGACCCTCATGCGCGCAATAGGGGCAGATGACCCTGCTGAAGCGCCAATCCTGGCCGCATTGGAAGCAGTGAAGCCACCGCTGGGCATTTTTTTCCGTTATCACGGAGATCGACGGGAAGGAACCGCATACCGGACAGGTGCCCTGGTGCCAGTCGGCTTCGTCTATGGAGACCGCCATGTCGCGCCTCCTCCTGTGAAGAACGACCCACGTCAGCGTTCTGAGAAACAGGCGGGAAGCGGCGGGTCGGACGTTCGCCTTTTCGGACAAACGTTCCGGGATTCTATCGGCGTCGCCGGATGATGCCCTGAAATATTCGTAAAAATCGAGGTCACCGCTCATGATGCAGTCCTGCAACGCGTCCAGGTCACCCTGAAGGTCTGTAAAACCCTGCTTGAAAGCCGGGATCAAGGCAAGGGCGACCTCTTTCCAGGGGTCGCCGCGCCGCAACAGCTCCACCTGTCTTATCAAGGGAATTCCTTTATTCAATTTTTTCCGGTCGATGACCGCCGTGTCGACGGGTTCCCATCCCATATTTTCCATCAGCCGGTGGCGTTCAAGGATCACCGGCCGGAAGGCGTCCAAGATTTCTCCGCTGTGGGGGCATGTTTCGATGACGCGATCTATCGTTTTTTCCAATGATTTCAGACTGTCATTTGCTTGCTTCACGCGCTCCACCTCTCTCGCCGCACCTACGGCACGTCCTTATAAATCACTAAAAATCGCGCTCCGAATTTTCCATCGAAGCCTCTGTCTCGCTTTCCGATGTCATGGAGAACGCCAGGTGTTCTCTATCTTGTTTGAATCTAGCCGCCTGTCATCCTGGCGACGACTTTTGAACGGGCCTACCAGTCTGGATAGGCCGTTTCGGGGCATCTTTCCGCCTCAGTCCACCAACATGAGACAGTAAAGGTTCTGCGTCTCTGATTTTTCTTTCAGTGTTTTTATGAAAAAGCCGTTGTTCCGGGCGGTCTGGAAGACGTCGATCCCGCAAGACTCCATGGAAGGCCTGGTCTTCGCCGGGAAGCGGCAGGGAATCCCTTCATTCAGCCCGCATTCCTTACAGAGCACGCAGGGGCCGGCCAACATCAAGAAGGCCTTGTAGTAGCCGTCCTTGAAGAGCTCTCCCTCCAGCTTTACCAGGGCGTCCATATAAGCAACCATGTTCCGGGCGCGCTCCTTTGAGTAAGGGGCATCGACGTGGAACAGGATGGCCCGCCGGTAGGAATCGAGGAGAGCCTGCGTCTCCGCCGGCGTCGGCGTATGGGGCGGGCAGCTGTAACGGTGCTTGTACGGACAGCCGAAGAGACACTTGAACCGCACCCAGGGGGCGGTCACTACCGTGCTCGGATGGATGACCTTTGCGTCTGTAGCTCCAGCCTGAATCGCCTTTTCGCAATACTTATCAAGATCGGATAGCTGCATCGAAACCTCCTTGTACAGAATTGGGCTCGGGTTTGTTCACTTAACATGTCTGCTCTGCAGCTGCGATGATACGGCTCGCGGAAGAAAAATGCAACCCGAAGTGACCGCCCCGAATTGCCCCGTGATGAACCGATATCCACGTCGAAGGCCCGTTCCACATCTCATTGCCGCCCCCAGGTTTCACGGTGATCAACCGGGTCGTCTATTCCAAACTCGGCGCCTTCGAACTCTCGGAGCAACCGTGAGCGAATCAAATCCTTCGACATCCCGGACCGCTCAGGATACTGCGGCCGCCTGTTTCCGGGATCACCTGTATCTGCGTGCCGATCCTCTCTTTAAGTGCAGTAACATGTGATATGACACCGATAAGTTTCCCGTCCTGGCGAAGGCTCGCGAGTGTTTCCAGCGCCGTCTCGAGCGCGTCTTCGTCGAGGGTCCCGAATCCCTCGTCGAGAAAGAGGGAGTCAACCCGGACATTTCGGCTTGCCATCTGGGAGAGGCCCAGTGCCAGGGAAAGGCTCACAATGAAGCTTTCCCCACCGGAGAGATTTTTCGTGGAGCGTATCTCGCCCGCCTGGTAGTTATCAATGACATTGAGTGTGAGCGGTTGCGCCGGGTCATGGATCAACAGATAGCGATCCGTCATTTTCCTGAGCTGGCGGTTGGCATAGGCGATCATCATCTCGAATGTCATACCTTGAGCAAAGTTACGGAATTTCTTACCGTCGGCGGAACCGATCAGTTGATGCAGGTCATCCCAGCGCGCGCATTCCCTTTTCTGTTTGGCGATTGTCTGCATGTATTCCTGCTGCTTTTCCTTTGCTGCTTTGTTTTCGCTCAACATCTTTAAGATTCCGCCGGTCTCAATCCGGATCTGTTTGAGTTTCTCCTCACTGGCACTCAAGGCCTCTTTTAAGTCTTCGGCCGCCAGATCAGTCAGATGTTTACCACGTTCGATGGCGAGCGCCTCTACTTTATCCTTCTTCCGGGTCTCGAGCACTGTTTTTTCTCTAATCAGTGCCTCTTCTTGGCCTGCCAGCATTTTCATCTCTTCTTCCGCCAGGCACGATGACAGATAATCCTGCTCATCCTCGAAGCCTGCCTTTGTGAAGAGTGCCTTCAGTTTCCCTTCCGCCTGTGCCAGCTCCCCTGCACGTCTTTCCGTTTTTGTCTTCATCAAAGCGGCCTTTTCTTTCAGTACATTGATCTCATTTGCGATCTGTTCATGTACCTTCTGTGCCTGTTCAAAGGCTGTCTCCGCCCTCTTCACGGCCTCGGCAAGTTGTTTCTCCTCATGGTCCGTATCTTTTTCCCCGAACAGTGCCCGGCGTGAATCCATGAGCGACCCATGTGCATTCTTTAAATCATCATATTCCCGTTGCTGCTGTTGCAAATCTTGCCTTAATTTATTCACCATCTCCCGATTATGTGTAATCGCAGCGTGCAGATCGCTTATCCGTTTCTCCAGGGAGGTCTTTTCCTGTTCTTTCGCCTGCCAGGTGTCTTTTCGGTGCTTAAGGAGCTTCAAGATATCGTCGCTGCCTGTGGCCGCAATCTCAACAATACCGAACGGTTGTAGGTCAGTCAGCGCCACCGCACGGATCTTTTCCACTTCCTCGGTAATGGCGGCACATTCCTTAATCATCCCTTCCTGCTCGACGATGGCTTTTTCATAGGCAATTTTTGCATCCTGTAAGGCCTTGCCGGCACGATCACAGGTTACCCTGATTTT
>ERZ795050.5015-NODE-5015-length-11618-cov-5.847271_pt1 | contig 11618 bp, 9 predicted proteins | sample MGYA00375134_ERZ795050 | MGnify/ENA primary metagenome ERZ795050 (study PRJEB30179, sample SAMN05720221) | activated sludge metagenome | isolation source: Anaerobic digester | place: Japan | collected 2015-05-26 ... | reverse complement strand
CAGGCGGCAGTGAACCGTTGCAAAGAATTGCGGGAGTTTCAGGCCAGCTTGACCACCGTGGACCGGGAGTTGCGTGAAACGCCGCCTCCCATCGCCCCTTTGCCCGCCTCGGCCCATCACGCCATCCTGCGCGCCATCAAGGATCAAGCCGGCTCGAGCCGGGCTCCGGCGGCGGCGGCCTGGCGGTGGAGGTGGGCGGTGGCGAGCGCGGTTGCCGTTCCTCTGGTGGTTTTGGCAGCGTGGTGGCTGGTCCGTGAGCCGGCGCCGCCGGCCCAGCCACCGGCCATGGCTGCCGCTGACCCGGCCTTGACAGTGCCCGCTCCGATGCCCGATCAAATGTCCACCGCCTTGCTAGGTCCTTTGGCCCGGGAATGGCACGGGGTCCGTGCCGACGTAACTCAAACCGTCGAGTTCCTTCTGGCCAGCATCCCGTAATCCCCACTCCAGCTAGAGCGGATTTCCGGGCAAAAGCCGGCCTCGAGGGTCCGTCCGCCAGCCCCGGGACTCCGAGGGTGCGGGCAGGGCATGCCCCAATTCCTGCCGCCGGCATTCCGGGGGGGCGGCAACCGTGGTAATCAGGTAGCTTTCGTCGAAGGTCCTGCCCCCCGCGGGGCAAACCACCTGCCGCTTGAGGAATGGAGCGATGTCTTTGAACTCAACCGGGCTTTGGGGACTGCGTCGAGCTTCCAGCGCCCAAGTCTGAACGGCGTTGTCAATCTGGCGCAGGTTGCTGATGCACGTGTTGCGCTGGGAATTGACTCTCGCCCTGGCAAAGTGAGGAATGGCGATGGTGGTCAGCAGGCCGATAAGAGCCACCACGATTGAAATCTCGGTCAAAGTGAAGGCGGAACGGCGGCCGGGAGAGGCTTGCGCGACTTCAGCGCTCCCCGGCCATATCGCCGGGCTGAGGTGTCCAAGGTCTCTGCGCATAAGCTGGCTCATCTGTGAGCAGCATGCACCCCCACCGGTGGACGCAACAATTCAGGACATTACCGAGGGCTGTCGGTATTAGTCCGGCATCTGAGATCGGGTCATCGGCGGACAGGAAACCGGCTTCAACATTTCCCCCTGTGAAACTTGGTGTGATTTGATGTTGACGCCCGCTCCGCCCCCGGACACTTTCAGCTCATTACATTATCCCGAACGGTGATCCGGAAACTTGGGCAGCCTTTGACCCATGTCAATTTCGGTGTCGGTTCCATCGGCTTATGTTGAGCGCGTGCAAATGGCGGATGCTTGCAACAGGAATCCTCAAGGCGCCGGCGCGCCGCGCCGTGATGCGCTCGGTGGCTAGCTCATGAGCGTGGCGTCAAAAATGGTCGCGTCGGCCGCCTTGCTCGGCGGTCTGCTGGTGTGCCTGGCTCTCCTGGCCCGGGCGCAGGGCCAGGACCCGGCCGGCGCGGGGGCCCCTCCGGCCCCTGCCGCATTGGCCGCCACGGCCGGCGCCAGCCCGCAGCTTCCCCTCGTGGCGCGGCCTCCCGCCGAGCAGCCTCCCGTTGGACTGCCGGGGGATGCGCACCTGGACAAGACGCCGCCCCGCCGGACCAAGGGACTGGATCTGGTTCGGATGGGATGGACCTACAACTGCATGGAGTGTCACAAACTCATTCCCGCGCGCTGGCATTACGACCGTCCGATGGCCGAGCACCAGGACATCCGGCTCGAACACGGCAACAACCGCTTCTGTCTCAATTGCCATCATCCCACCAACCGCAACGCCTTTGTGGACTACGACGGCTCTGAAATCGCCCAGCGGGATGTCGTCCTGCTCTGCGGCAAATGCCACGGCCCCACCTACCGCGACTGGGAGGCGGGGGTGCATGGCCGCGCCAACGGCTATTGGGACACGCAGAAGGGGCCCAAGACGAAACTGCGCTGTATTCAATGCCATGACCCGCATCAGCCCGCCTTCAAGCCCATGCCGCCGCTGCCGCCGCTGCGCTATCCGCCGCGGGCGGCGCATGGCCGCAGCCGTATCGAGCGGCCGGAGGACAATCACCCCTGACCGGTCATGAACGAGAACCCGCAGAATTCCGTCAGCCCGAAGACCATCGAGCAGGTGTATCAACCGGTCACCCGCCGGACCTTTCTCAAAGGCACGGCAGCCGCCATGGCCGGCCTGGCCGGGTTGGTGGCGGCCCTTAAGCCGTTGCTCGCACTCGAACGCGGGGAGATGACCCTGGATGACCTCTTGCAGAAGCATTACCGCGAGCTTAAGCCCGAGGAGCTGCAACGCATTTTGCGCGAACTGGAAGCCCGGTGCGCCCGCGAGCATGGCGTCCAACCCGTCATTCGTGATCTCAAGCCGCTCCCGGGCGTCGAGTTTGGCTACGCCCTCAACTTGACGCGGTGCATCGGCTGCCGCAAATGCGCCCACGCCTGTCTGCAGGAGAACAACCAGTCCCGCTCCTCAGCCGACGACATCGAGATGTCCTACATCCGCGTCCTGGAGCTCAAAAAAGGCGCGATCAACCTCGAGGAATCGGACCTTTACTACAACCCGCAGACCGTGCCGCAGAAGGACAAATATTACATGCCGGTCCAGTGCCACCAGTGCCGGCAGGCGCCCTGCACCAAGGTGTGCCCGGTGCAGGCCACCTGGCAGGAGGCCGACGGCATCGTCGTGGTGGACTACAACTGGTGCATTGGCTGCCGCTACTGCATGGCGGCCTGCCCCTACGACGCCCGCCGCTTCAATTACCGCAAGCCCAACCTCCAATCCGCCCGGATCAATCCCAACCAAAGCTATTTGAGCAACCGCATCCGGCCCAAGGGGGTCGTGGAAAAATGCACTTTCTGCCTGCACCGCACCCGCGATGGCAAGTACCCGGCCTGTCTGGAGGTCTGCCCGACCGGGGCGCGGGTGTTCGGCAACCTTCTGGACCCCGACAGCGAAATCAGCTACATCCTCAAGAACAAGCGGGTCTATATCTTGAAGGAGGACGTCGGCACCCTGCCGCGGTTCTACTATTTCTTTGACCAATGAGCGAGTATCTGACGTTCCTGTGGCGCGTGGTTCGCATCTCCTTCCAGGGGAGCTGGAAGTTCTACGCCTGGATGACGCTGCTGAGCGTGGTCTCGCTGGTGGGCTTGCACGCCTATGCGCGGCAGGTGGTGGAAGGGCTCGAGACGACCGGCATGACCAACCAGGTCAGTTGGGGCGCCTACATCGCCAACTTTACGTTCCTGGTCGGCGTGGCCGCCGCGGCGGTCATGCTCGTCATCCCCGCCTACATCTACAAGAAGCAGTTCATGCACGAAGTCGTGCTGTTTGGGGAGCTGATGGCCATCGCGGTCATCATCATGTGCCTGCTTTTTGTGACCGTGGACCTTGGCCATCCCGAGCGGTTCCACCACATGATTCCCCCCTTCGGCATTTTCAATTTCCCGGGCTCGATTCTCTCGTGGGACGTCATCGTGCTCAACGGTTACCTCCTGCTGAACCTGCACATTGCGGGGTATCTGCTCTACTGCCGCTACCGGCAGACCCAGCCGACCAAGAAGTTCTACATCCCGTTCGTCTTCATTTCGATTGCGTGGGCGGTCAGCATCCATACCGTCACGGCGTTTCTCTACGTCGGCCTGGCCGGCCGCTCCTACTGGCATCATCCCCTGGTGCCGTCGCGCTTCCTGGCCTCGGCGTTCGTGGCGGGTCCGGCCCTGATGATCCTGGTCTTCCAGGTCATCCGGCGGTTTGTCCGGTACTGGATCGGCGATGAGCCGATCTTCACCCTGCGCATGATCATGACCGTTGCGATGATCATCAACATGTTTCTGCTGGGGTGCGAGCTGTTCACCGAATTCTATTCCCCGACCCAGCATGCCGCCGCCGCCCATTACCTTTATTTTGGGCTGCACGGGCACAACGGCCTGGTGGCCTGGATCTGGACGGCCATCGTGCTGGACCTCGTCGGCCTGGCGCTGCTGATCACGCCGATCAGCCGCAAGATCACCGGCCTGAACCTTGCCTGCGTGGCCTGCGTCGTCGGCATTTGGATCGAAAAAGGCATGGGGCTGATCATCCCCGGTTTCGTCCCCTCGCCGCTGGGCCAGATTGTCGAATACCTGCCCACGTTCAACGAGACGTTGGTCTGTGTGGGCATTTGGGCTTTTGGCGCGCTTTTGTATTCCTGGATGCTCCACGTCGCCATTCCCATCATGAATGGCAGCCTCCGGGCACGACCTGAAATCGCCAGTTCAACACAACCCTCCTCATGATTATGAAAACCTGGTTCCGAACCCGTCTTCCCGCCGCCGCGCTGATGCTGGCCCTTCCGGGCCTGGCTCAGGCGGGATTCACCCTCAAGGAAATGTCCGCGCAGAGCAAGGCCTGTGTGGAGTGTCACAAAAAGGAAAGCCCGGCCCTGTACGAACAATGGGGGTCCAGCAAGCACTACCGCGCCAATGTCGGGTGCTTCGAGTGCCACATGGCGGTCGAAGGCGATGCGGATGCCTACGAGCATTACGGGCAGAAGATTGCCACGATCGTTTCCCCCAAAGACTGTGGCCGGTGCCATGAACACGAGGTGGCCGAGTTCAACTCGTCCCACCACGCCAAGGGCGCCCGGATTCTCGGCTCGCTGGACAATGTGCTGGCCGAGATTGTCGAGGGCAACCGCGGATTCAAGACCCCGGCGTTTCCGCAGGGCATTTCCTCGGCGGCCGTCAACGGCTGCTGGCAATGCCACGGGACGGAGGTCAAGATCGGCCCGAACGGCAAACCGGATCCGGCGACCTGGCCCAACACCGGCATCGGCCGCATCAACCCGGACGGCAGCGAAGGCTCCTGCGCCGCCTGCCATTCCCGCCACGAATTCTCGTCGGCGCAGGCCCGCACCCCCGACACCTGCGGCAAATGTCACATGGGGCCGGACCATCCCCAGATCGAAATCTACAACGAATCCAAGCACGGCATCGCCTACCGCGCCAACGTGGACAAGATGAACCTCGACAACGAAAAATGGATTGTTGGCGAGGATTACAGCGCCGCGCCCACCTGCGCCACCTGCCACATGAGCGCGACCAAAAACCAGCGGGTCACGCACGACGTCGGCCTGCGCATCTCCTGGAACAACCGCCCCGAGCTGTCCATCCGTCCCGAGGTCGCCGACGCCAAGCTCGGTCTGCCCGGCAAGGATGTCCCCTGGCAGACCCGCCGCACCAACATGGTGGACGTGTGTTTGAACTGCCACAACCAGCACTTTGTGGACTCCTTCTACACCCAATACGACAGCCTGATTGACCTGTACCACGAAAAGTTTGCCAAGCCGGGCCTGGCGCTCTATGACGCGGCCAAACCGCTGCTGCGCCCCGCCCAGTTCAGCAACCCCCTCGACTTCACGTGGTATGAAATCTGGCACCACGAAGGGCGCCGCGCCCGCCACGGCGTTTCTATGATGGGCCCCGATTATACCCACTGGCATGGCACTTACGAGGTCGCGAAACATTTCTACGCCAAATACGTTCCCGAGCTCGAGGAACTGGTGAACCACCACAAGAACTCGACCGACCCCGCCAAAAAAGCGGCGGCGGAAAAGCTGGAAAAACTATTGGATGAGACGCTCAACCACGCGAATCACCAGTGGTTTTTGAACAAGATGGACCCGGCGGAAAAGGCGCTCCGCGAACAGCAACGCCTCGAATTCCAGAAACGGTACTCGAAGTAGCCACGCCCCCCTGCGCCGGGACGGGGGGAGGAACGCCCTCGCCCCGGCGCGCCTGCTTCTCATGCCTGCCGAGCCCGACCCCGCGCCGAACCTGCGGGGCGCTTCGCCCGCCGAGCTCATCCGGGCCGGCGAGAACAGCCTGCGCGAGCACCTGGCCGCGCAGGCCGTGTTGGCCCACCAGAAGTACGGGCCCCTCACCTGCGAGAAGCTGGAAGCCTTTCTGAACGACCCGGTTTGTCTCCGTTACCCCACCCGGCTGGTGTTCGAAATCGGGGAAATGGCGCTGCACCAGTTCGCGCAGCCGGAACGGGACTTCCGCCACCCCGACCGCGACGCGCGCGTGCTTTACCTGCGCCCGCAGCTTGCGGGGCGTCCGGAGTTGATCATTCCCGCCGTCGCCTATATGGTTCCGGTCATCAACTACGGCGACATCATCAACGACGACCACTGCCTGCTCTACGGCGCCACCCTGCTGGGACTCATGCAGGACGAGTTCTATCACCAGGTCTGTGCCGTGGCCGATTTTGTCGGCGCCGAGCCGCGGTTCCCATGAGCCGCGACGGCCACGCCAAGTGTGCGGGGGCGAAGTGCGGCTGTCCCTCGTCTGCCGCCAGCACGGGCTGGGGACGGCGGCAATTCCTTCAGTGGCTCGGACTGGGCGGAGGTTTGCTGGCGCTTCAACCCTGGGGCGCGATGGCCGGGCCGTTCTCGCGGACGGATTTCAGGAAGCTCGTGCCCGAGGACAAGAAGCTTTCGCCGGAGTGGCTCCGGTCGCTCACGGCGCGGGGGGAACGCGCGGTTTATCGCGGACCCGCGCTTGAAAAAATCGGCATGCCGGCCGGCGGGATTTGTGCCGGTCAGTTGTACCTCGGCGGCGACGGCAGACTCTGGAACTGGGACATCTTCAACCAGCCCATCCGGACCGACGCGACCCATTATGCCCGGCCCATGGAGGTCCATTCCCCGGTGGACCAAGGCTTCGCGTTGCGAGTCGCATGCTCGGGCAGGACCACGGAACGGAGGTTGGACCGGACTCAATGGCGGGAGGTCGCCTTCATTGGCGAGTACCCGATTGGGCAGGTCGAGTTTCGCGATCCCGATTGGCCTGTCAGCGCGCGGTTGGAGGCGTTTTCGCCCTTCATTCCCCTGAATACGGATGACTCCTCGCTCCCGGCAACCCTCCTGGAGTTCACCGTGGAGAATCACGCGGCCGAGACTGTTGAAGTGGAGCTGGCCGGGTGGCTGGAAAACGCCGTCTGTTTGCAGAGTGCTCAGACCCGGGATGGGTTCCGGCGGAACCGCCTCGTGCGCAGCAAAGGATTGCTTTCACTGGAATGCAGCGCCGAGGAGGCGCCCGAGCCGCCGGCGGCGGGCCGGCCGGACATTGTCTTCGACGATTTCGAGTCGGCCTCCTATGGTCACTGGACCGCGACGGGAACTGCGTTTGGCAGCGGACCGGTTGCGATCTCCGACGTTCCTTCCTACCAGGGGAATCTCGGCGGCAACGGGCGGCGGGTGGTGAATTCGCACGCTTCGGCGCCGGGTCAAAACGTGGGGCAAAAAGATGCCGCCACCGGCACGCTGACCAGCCGCCCCTTCCTCATCGAGCGCCACTACCTCAATTTCCTCATCGGCGGGGGCGCGCACGCGGGCCGCACGTGCATGAACCTTCTGATCGAGGGCAAGGTCGCTTTATCCGCAACCGGCCGGAATAACAACCGCATGGAGCCGGTGAGTTGGGACCTGCGACGCTGGGCGGGGCAGCAGGCCACGTTGCAAATCGTGGACCACGAATCCGGTCCGTGGGGCAACGTGGGCGTGGACAACCTCGTTTTCAGCGACCGCCCGAGCCGGCCGCCAGGCCCCCTCGCCGAGGCAGCCGATTTCGGCACTCTTTGCCTGAGTTTGACCGACCCGCAACCTCACGATGCGGCCGCGACGGACCTGCCCGCCGGCACTTTCCCGGACAAGGCCTTGCTTGATTCCGCCGGGCGGATGGCGCCGAGCCGAAAACCCTTTGGCCAGAAACTCGTGGGCGCCTTGTCGCGCAAACTGAGGCTGCGGCCCGGCGCGTCGGCGAAGGTGACATTCCTGCTCACCTGGTACATGCCGAACCTGCGCATGGAGCGGTTGCCTCCCGGCCGTTACTACGCGGCGCGCTTTGATTCGGCGCTGGCGGTGGCGCAATATATCCGGGCCAACCTGAACCGGTTGGCCGGCCAAACCCGGCTCTGGCACGACACTTGGTACGATGCCACCCTGCCGTATTGGTTTTTGGACCGCACCTTCCTCAACGCCTCGATTCTCGCCTCCTCGACCTGTCACCGTTTCCACAACGGCCGGTTTTACGGCTGGGAGGGCGTCGGTTGTTGCCCGGGCACGTGCGCTCATGTCTGGCACTACGCCCAGGCTGTCGCCCGGCTCTTCCCCGACCTCGAGCGCATGACCCGCGAGCAGGTGGACTTCGGCCTGGCCCTCCAGCCGGATGGCGCCATCCATTTCCGCGGCGAGTTCAACAACCTCCCCGCCGTGGACGGCCAGGCCGGCACCATCCTTCGCGCCTTGCGCGAGCACCAGATGTCCCCCGACGCGGCGTTCCTCAAACGAAACTGGCCGGGCATTCGCAAAGCCACAGAGTGGCTGATTGCCCGGGACGCCGACGGGGACGGCCTGATCGAAGGCAGCCAGCACAACACGCTGGACACCGATTGGCATGGGCCGGTGGCGTGGTTGAGCGGCCTCTATGTGGCTGCCCTTCGGGCCGCCGAACAGATGGGGCGGGAAGCCGGGGACTTCGCCTTCGCCGCCACCTGTGGGCGCATCGCCGAGGCCGGAAGCAGAAACATTGTCGCGCGGTTGTTTGAGGAGGAGTATTTCGTCAACCGCCCCGATCCGCGGCATCCCGAAGCCATCAACTCGGGGACGGGCTGTCATATTGACCAGGTGATGGGCCAGGGCTGGGCGTTCCAGGTTGGGCTGCCTCGCGTGCTGCCCGAAAAGGAAACCCGTCTCGCCCTGCAATCCCTCTGGCGTTACAACTTCACTCCCGATGTCGGCCCGTATCGCAAAGCCTACCCGGCGGGCCGCTGGTATGCGATGCCGGGCGAAGCCGGCCTGCTGATGTGCACCTTTCCCCGCGCGGATTGGGACTATGCCCAAGCCAAAGGGAAAGGGCCGGACTGGGCGGCGGGCTATTTCAACGAGTGCATGAACGGATTCGAGTATCAGGTGGCGGCCCATTGCCTCTGGGAGGGCATGATTACCGAAGGGCTGGCCATTACCCGCGCCGTTCACGACCGCTATCATCCGCTGCGGCGCAATCCCTGGAACGAAGTCGAGTGCGGCGATCATTACGCCCGCAGCATGGCCAGTTATGGCGTCTTTCTGGCCGCCTGCGGCTTTGAATGCCACGGCCCCCGCGGGCACCTGGGCTTCGCCCCCCGCCTGCGAACGCGGTCAGCCGACGGGGCGGCCCGCTTCCAAGCCGCCTTCACCTGCGCCACAGGCTGGGGGACTTTCTCCGAGACCTGGCAGCCCGGACGCGGCGACGCCGCGGTCCGGCTCAAGTGGGGGGAGCTGCGACTGCGAACCCTCGCTCTGGAAATGCCTGAGGGCAAACGGGCCGCTTCGCTCCGGGTGGCTTGTCGGGGCCGCAGACTGTCGGCGGAGTATTCCCAAACCGGGTCTCGCCTCCTGATCACTCTGGAGCGTTCCTTTCGGCTCAAGGCCGGCCAGACCCTCGAACTGCGCCTCCGCCTGGCGTGAGCCAAGCCGTTGATTGGAACTCCAATTGGGACTGCAATTCCCCTTGCATTCCGCCCCGATTCCTGCTTCATTACCTCCAGACTTGTGCGCATATGGCGGAATTGGCAGACGCGCTACTTTGAGGTGGTAGTGGAGTAATCCGTGCAGGTTCAAGTCCTGCTATGCGCACCATATTTGCTTGGGAAATTGAGATAGGAGTCGGCGTCCAGGAAAGACTTCTTTCACGAAAATTTCCGAAGTTCTACCAAAGCTGCCCGAAGAGGGCGGAGTCACCGCGAAGATCTACAAGGGCATCATCAAGGGAAAATACGACCTTTTTCACGCTCGCCTATTAGCAGGACGGGAAATTCACCAAAGAGAACTTCGGCAACCTCGATGATGCCATCGTACGGGGCAAGCAGGCGTCCGTAGTCTGAAGAGCGGCGAGTTCGACGCCACAGTCATGACCGCTCAGGACTGCAAGGCCTATCTCGCCTGCCTGGAGAACCTGAGGCCGACGGGGGTCAGCCTGGAGTCCGCCACCATGGAGTATGCCTCTGCGTTCGCCATCCTGGGCGGTGCGCCGGTGCTCGACGCTGCCCGCTATTACGCCAGGCGCCATGAGGAGGAGATTTCCCCCAAAACGGTGCAGGATGTGGTGACGGAGTTCTTGGCCGCCAAGGAAGCGGGCGTGGCCACGCGGATCAAGGGCAAGACGGTGAGCGAACGGTACCTGTATGACCTGCGCAAGAAACTGGAGAAGGTGGCCGCGCATTTCAACGGGAGGCTGATCAGCTTGGTGACAGCCGAGGAGATCAACCGGTTTGTGCATGAGATTCGGGGAGTCAAAGGGCGCCCGACGGACAAGAAGAATGCCCCGGCCCCGAAACCGGTCAGCGGGCGGAGCAAGAGCAATTACCTGCAAGCCATCAACGGGCTGCTGGAATACGCGAGGAAACAGAAATATGTGCCGCGTCACTTCGCGGTCATGGACGAGGTGGACCAGTCCGAGGAAGCGGATTTCGATCTTGAGATTTTCACGGCAGAGGAGATCACCAAGATTCTGGCGCCGGTGCGGAAGGATGCGCTGCCGGCGCTGGTGATTGGGGCGTTCGCGGGCATAAGAACGGCGGAGGTGTGCCGGCTCGACTGGTCGGGGGTGGGCCTGGACAAGGGATTAATCGAGATCAAGAAGGGCAAGGCGAAGACGCGTTCGCGCCGGTTGGTGCCGATAACGCCGAACCTGGCTCTCTTCCTGAACGGTGTAGAGGAGCGGAACGGGCCGGTGTGGCCGAACTCAGAGCCGTTCCTGTTCGACCTGATGCGGGCCGCGGGGAAGGACAGCGGGGTGAAGTGGAAGCATAACGCGCTGCGGCACTCGTTTGTTTCCTGCCGGGTCGCCAAGAACAAGAACGTGAACGAGGTCGCCACGGAAGCGGGGAACAGCCCGGACATGATCTTCAAGCATTACCGCGAGCTGGCGACACAGAACAAAGCGGAGGCGTGACCCCCTTCGCGCTGCCAGGCTACGGCGGGCAGACGGTGCGCCCCGGCAGGGCTGTTGGCGCGGCCACCCAGCCCGGAGGGGCCACCGGCAGCAAGGGGAGGGAGCCTCAGGCGACGGTCAGGAGGAGGCGGGGGGCTGCCAAGTCAGAGACACACCAAGATCACGGAGCATGGCGAACGTATCCGTCCGCTGTACGCCGAAAGCCGAGCATACATTCGGTATGGGGATTCTGCGACGGGCATCCGGGGAATGAACCTCGTGGGTGACCAGCATTCGAGACCTTGCCTTGGCATAGGCAACTAGCCAGGCGTCGGCACTGTTGGCGAAATCGGCAATGGCTTGGGGCTGAAAAGAAGATTGGCTCTGAGACCAGGTGATGATCTGGCCATACAAGTCGAGAATATCCTGCGAAGACGTGGTGACGAAAAGCCCCGTCGGCGCCCTTGTGCTTGCCCATTCGCTCAAGGCATCATTGCCACGCAGCAGCTCGTCCCTTACGCGATCAATGCTGTCCAAGCGATCTCGCTGGTGATGCCAGACCAGAGACGCCCAGAAGCCGGGGCAGATGTCGAAGGCATAATAGCGCCTACCCGCTTCGATGAAGATGTTGGCATCCAGCGAGTACTTAAGTGATGCGCTCATGCCTGGAGATGGAAGCCGAGAGATTTCGCGTAACGATCAAAGGTCTTCCCACATAGGCC
>ERZ795050.5011-NODE-5011-length-11623-cov-61.439142_pt1 | contig 11623 bp, 11 predicted proteins | sample MGYA00375134_ERZ795050 | MGnify/ENA primary metagenome ERZ795050 (study PRJEB30179, sample SAMN05720221) | activated sludge metagenome | isolation source: Anaerobic digester | place: Japan | collected 2015-05-26 ... | reverse complement strand
TACGAAATGCAGAAGAGGAATCTTGAGTATGGACTGGCCTCGTTGTGCATAGGCGGAGGCATGGGAACGGCATTGATCGTAAAAATCTGCTGACCGTTCGCAATGGAATATTTATGTGTAAGGCTTTCGCGCAAGTTTGCTACTTCACCAAACCAGTGTTTCTGAAAGAGAAATCTAACAGGAGGTGGAAGAAAGTGAGAAGAGTATTTTTACTGACACTTGTTCTTACGGTTATGGTTATGATGGCCATAGCAGCTGCTCCGATTAAGATTGGAGCAGTTGTGCCTCTGGGCGACATAACCGGAGATCAGGCTTCAAAAGCAATGAGATTGGCAGTAGAGGAGATTAACGCCGCAGGCGGTGTTCTTGGAAGACCGCTGGAATTGATCGTAATCGATGATGAACTCAAGCCCGAAAAGGGAGCCGCGGCCATTGAGAAGCTCGCGAATGTTGACAGAGTAGATTTCTTTGTCGGTGGTATGAGCAGTGGAGTACATCTAGCACAAATCCCAATAATGAAGAGATACCAGAAGATCACGATCTGGATTGGTGCAGCTTCTTACCTTTGCGAAAACGCTGTCGGTGCGAACGCCGACTGGTATTTCCATCTTCATCCGTGGGACTACCAGCAGGGCGAAAGCTACGGTCGCGGCTGGTCTGACATAGTGGCAGCCTACCCGGAGATCACCACTGACAGGATCTTCCTTGCCTATGAAGAGGGCGGCTTTGGAACGGCATCTTATGAGTCTTACATTGCCCTTCAGAAGCTTGCGGCACAGGGAGAGGGAACTTGGGCAGGAATACTGAATGATTTTAGGGGCGAGTCCTTCAAGAGCGCCGCGCTCGGCGGAGGCGATTACAGGGCAATGCTCCAGCAGGCCAAGGCTTATGATCCAGACCTGTTCATATGGGCCGGTTATGACGCCGATGCACTTCCAATTCTTCAGCAGGCAAAGGAAATTGGATTTGCTCCAAAGCTCTTTGTAGGGGCACCTCCAGGCTGGCCTGCGCATTTCGGCGATTCTCCCCTTGCAGAAGGCGTGACCCTGTACGGAATGTGGGCACCTACTCTTAACAAAGTCAGTCCGGTAGCCGAACACTTCTGGAATGCTTATATTGAGAGGTTCAACGAAGAACCTGCGACTTACTTCGCTCCTCTGGGTTACACAAATATCTACTTCCTAGTTGAAGGAATCAAAGCTGCGGGAACGATAGAAAAAACTGCTCTGATAAAGGCTCTCGAAACACTGGAATACGAGTCTCCTATCGGTGAGGTGTTGAAAATCTCCCCAAGCAATGTAATCAAACATCAGGGATTCACTGCACAGAAGATTTTGCAGTGGCAGAATGGCGAGCAGCAAGTACTATGGCCTTTAGAGCTAAAGACAGCCGAACCTGAATATCCTTTCCCGAAATGGGAAGATAGATAAAAGAGATAGGTCGGGCTTCGGCCCGGCCTTACTTTCTGATAAAACAGGAAACTGGGTGGTGAAAGACTTGGAGAAGAGTGTTTTCTGGAAGAAGAATAGCAAACTGATATATCTGATTACTGCGATTGCTCTCTTAGCGATATGGAGACCACACGCAATTCTCTATGGCATTCAGAGAGGGAGCCTTTACTCGCTTATCGGGTTACCGCTGTCGTTGACACTCGGAGTTGTTGGTATTATGAACCTTGCTCACGGCGACTTTTTGTCTCTGGGCATATATATATCCTATTTGTTCTTCGTGAATCTGGGAGTCGATCCACTGCTCTCAATAGTACCGGTGACTTTGATACTATTCGGCCTAGGCGTACTCGTCTATAAGCTTACAATTACGAGAGTACAGAAGTCGGGACATCTAAACCAATTGCTCCTGACTTTCGGAATCTCGATGATACTAGTCGAATCATTAAACGTTATATGGACATCCAGACCCAGGAACATTTATGTGCCTTACGCATCTTCTTCTATGACTATTGCAAACTTTACTTTTGGCACTTATGAACTTCTTTATGTTCTCTTCGCTTTTGCTGTGCTTATGGGTTTTCAATTATTCCTGAAGAAGACGCGGCTCGGTCAGGCAACATATGCCGTTGGCCAGAATCCTAGAGGAGCAAAGATCGTAGGAATAAATATCGGATTTGTTTATTTAGTAGTATTCGGAGTTTCCATAGCGATTTTGGGTATAGTCGCCGGCGTTATGCTCCCGAGGTCTTCGATCTTTCCTATGGTGGGGGCTCCATACACGATGAGATCGTTCTGTCTTGTCGCTATGGCGGGACTGGGTAACTTGCCCGGCATACTCGTGAGTGGTATCGTTTTGGGAATAGCAGAAGCTATTGTCCAATCGATTCCGGGTTATTCCGGATGGTCGGATCTTGTCTTCTTCGGAGTTCTGATTGCGGTTATTTCGATTAGATCTATGAGGAGGCTTGCCCTATGAAGACCATAAAATACTCTGTAATACTGCTCCTCCTCATTGCAGCGATTCTGTTGCCGATCTTTACGGACGCCTATTTCATAAGTGTAGCCATAACGATTCTCACTTTCATGACTCTTTCTCTAAGCTGGGATATGATGTTAAGAACCGGTCAACTCTCCTTTGGAACGGCTGGGTTCTTTGGTCTGGGAGGATATACAGCCGTAATTATATCGGCAGATCTAGGTGTGGATCTATTTGTTAGTATAATCATCGGCGGATTAGTGGCTGGCGGTATAGCTTTTGTTCTCGGAATAGCTATTCTAAGGTTGAGAGAAATATATTTTGCGATAACTACACTCGCTCTGGCAAGCGTATTCTCCGTTGTGATAAGAAACCTCCACAAAATAACCGGCGGACCAAGTGGAAAGATAGTCTTCAACACGCTTTTTGACTATGATTCAACCAAGATATACTGGTTGATGCTCGGAATTGCTCTCGGGACTATTGTGATTTCGGAGTTATTCAAACGCACCAGGATACATTTCGCTGTTGACTCAATAAGGGCCGACGAAGTGGTTGCCAAGTCGCACGGCGTAGATATCTTTAAGTATCTGATCTTCGTTTTTGTCGTGACTTCCATGATTCAGGGAGTTGTTGGAGCCGCCTATGCGCTGCAGTATGGATTTGTTTCGCCTGAGAGTACTTTCTCTCCCCACTATCTTCTCCTTCCGATTTCGATGGCTCTAGTGGGCGGAATCTATTCGACTATCGGTCCAATCGTCGGAGCGATAATTCTTGGTCTTTCCTCGGAGTACCTGAAGCTCGTTATGCCTTACGGTCATTTGATAATATACGGCGTGATCATCGTTCTCGTCGTCCTCTTCATTCCCAGAGGATTCTATGGAACCATAAGGGATTTTATCTCTGAGAGAAAGCATCGTTAGGGGGGCGTGAAGAATGGAAAGCATTTTGAAGTTGCAAAACGTGACAAAGCATTTTGGCGGACTTGTGGCAGTAAATAACGTATCTTTCGAAATAGAAAAGGGAGAGATACTCGGACTAATCGGCCCAAACGGAGCGGGGAAGACTACTCTGACAAACCTGATCTCAGGCATACACTGGGTTAATGAGGGAAAGATAGAATTTGAAGGAAACGATATCACTCTTCTGCCAACTCATAAGCGATGTCATCTGGGAATAGCCAGGACCTTTCAGATCTCTAGGCCTTTGAAGAACATGACTGTTGTCGAAAACGTTATGGTCGGCGCGCTGTTTGGGAAAAAGAGCAATCTCAAGCTGGCAAGGAGAGAGGCTGAAGAGATATGCAACCAAATAGGACTGGAAAAACTCGACACACATTTCGATAAAATCACGGTACTGGATATCAAGAAGATTGAACTCGCCAGAGCAATGGCGACAAATCCGAGACTCATCTTTCTTGATGAGGTAATGTCCGGCCTGAATATGGACGAAACGAGGCATATGATAGAGACAGTCAGGAAGATCAGGAACACTGGGGTTACGGTGTGCATAATTGAACACGTGATGAGTGTAATACGAGAGTTGACCGAAAGAGTTATCGTTCTTGACAGAGGTCAAATAATCGCCGAGGGACCTTACAGCGAGGTTTCGGCGCAACATAACGTTATTAGCGCTTATCTGGGGGAGGATGCCTGATGCTGGATGTAAAGAACATAAACGTTTCATATGGAAGAATTCAGGTTATCAGGGACTTTTCCTTCCACGTTGGAGCGGAAGCCGTAGGACTTTTCGGTCCAAACGGAGCAGGAAAGACTACCCTTATTAACTCAGTAATAGGTCTCGTTAAACCGACGAGCGGCAGTATAACTTTCCAGGGACAGTCATTGCTGCCGTTCGAAACTCACAAGATTATCAGAATGGGAATCGCCGTAGTCCCGCAGGACGGCGAACTATTCCCGATTATGACAGTTCTCGAGAATCTGAAAATCGGAGCCGCTTATATCAAGGAAGCCCGGGAAAGAATACCAGAAAGACTTGAGTTTGTCTTCAAGATATTTCCCATACTTAAAGAACGTCTCTATCAATTAGCTGGAACATTTAGTGGTGGTCAGCAGAGGATGCTTGCCGTTGCAAGAGCCTTGATGTCGATACCCAAGCTTCTGATACTTGATGAACCATCGGTTGGATTACAACCTTCGCTTGTCTCAGAGCTGTTCGAAAAGCTTTCAATGATCAAGAACGAAGGAGTATCGATATTGCTCTCGGAACAAAATGTCAGACAGGGACTTAAGGTTATCGATCGGGGCTATGTAATTGAAAACGGAACTCTCGCGATTGAAAGTATCGCAGATGATTTGATGCATAATGAACATGTGAAGAAATCCTATCTCGGTCTTTGAAAGGCGGTTACATCTACTGCTTTGGCCGGGAATCGCTTAATTATCTGAGGATTGGAACCATCCGCTTATTTGTTAGTGTCTAAGTTATCGAACTCAATGGGAGGTGAAGCAAATGAAAAAAATACTTTTGATCTTAGCGATGTTCATGGTATTGCTTTCTGCCAATATGGTGGCGAGCGACGGGGTCTATCCCGATAAGGTCGTTATTGGAACGTTCCAGGCCCTTACCGGACCGGTTGCTCCAATTGGAGTCTCGATGAAGAAGGGAATCGATGCGTATTTCAACTGGGTAAACAACAACGGAGGTATCTACGGCAGGAAGATCGAACTTATCGGGGCCGACGACCAGTTCAACCCCTCAAAAACAGTAGTTGAAGTCAAAAGAATGGTCGAGCAGGACAAGGTCTTCTCCATTGTCGGCGGTCTTGGGACACCTGGCGTGCTGGCGGTTATGGATTATCTGAACAGTGGTGGAGTGCCTTTTGTTTATCAGGGAAGCGGTTCGAGCATTCTGGCGATTCCTCCAAAAGAGTATGTCTTTACGGTTCAACCTAACTACATTACTGAAGGCGCCATAGCCGCCAAGTATCTCATGGAAACAGTAAAGGCAAAGCGAGTTGGTATAATCTACCGTGCGGACGACGCGGGCAAGGAAGCACTGAGCAACTTCAGCGCATGGTTGAAGGACAACGGCTATCCCAACGCGCTCGTGCAGTCTCTGGCTGTCGATCCCACAAAAGTCGTATTTGACAACGAAATCCTTAAACTGATCGACGCCAAGGTCGATGCGCTGTACATGGTGATGTGGACTCCACAGAGTCCAAGTTTCCTGAAGCAGGCAGCAGATTACGAGTTCAAGGCTACTATGGTTGGATCTTACGCCAACCCCGATATAACCCTTATTCAGCTTGCAGGAGAGGCCTCTGAAGGCTTTCAGGCTCTGGCATGGGTAAGTGCCGATGCGGAAGCTCCCGGTTTCCTGAAGTATGTGGAGATCTATCAGGAGACCTTCCCCGGAGAGATTCCAAATGCCTATGCGGCAGCCGGATTCATCGCGGCTGAAGTCTTTACGGAGGGTCTCAGAAGGGCTGGAGAGGAACCAACCCGAGAGAAACTGGTTAAGGCTCTGGAAACTATGAGCGGCTGGACCGGTTTGATAGCTCCGGAAATTACTTACCGTCCCTTTGATTTGGAAGATACTTATTGCAGAACAGGGGTGCAGCAGATGTACGTAATGGTAGTCAAAGACCAGGTATGGACCACTCTGCACGACTGGATAAGTCTGGCTGACTGATAGCTTGTCGAAGGTGGCACTAGAGTATGGTGCCGCCTTCTTTTTTGTTTTTTGAAGGGTGGTGAGTTATGATCCAGCTTGAAGTTAAGAACCTTACCGTAAGGTTTGGAGGGGTTTTGGCAGTAAACAATCTCAGCATGGATGTCGAGAAGGGCTCTATACACGCTCTCATAGGACCCAATGGAGCTGGGAAGACCACGGTCTTCAATGCTATAACGCGCGTGGTAAGACCATCCGGCGGCCAACTGATCTTCGAAGGCGAGTCTCTAGAAAGTTTGAAGCCGTATGAGGTCATTGAAAAAGGCCTCTCTCGGACCTTTCAGAATCTTGAGCTTTTCAAGTTTATGACCGTTGGCGAGAACTTTCTGGTTGGACATCACAGGGAGTTCAAACAGGGTATTTGGTCTCAGGCATTTCGAAGCGGTAAAGTTGTTGAGGAGGAAAAAGCTACCTGGGCGAGAGTTTATGAAATCGCCGAAATACTGAATCTAAAGAACAGACTCTTTACCCTCGCCGGAATGCTACCTTATGGACTTCAGAAGATGGTCGAAATAGGTCGAGCGCTGATGTGTGATCCCAAGTTTCTGATGCTGGACGAACCAGCGGCCGGTCTTAACCCCGTTGAGACTTCCGAGATTAAAGAGCTGATTAGAAATTTCAGCAGGAAGATGGGAATCACTGTTTTCCTCGTAGAACACGATATGCAACTGGTAATGGATATTTCCGACAAAATAACGGTCATGAATTTCGGACAGAAGATAGCCGAGGGCAGTCGCGATGAAGTTAAGAACGATCCAAAGGTCATTGAGGCATATCTGGGGGAGAGCAAATATGCTTAGTATAAAGAATCTGGAAGTGTATTACGGTTATGTATGCGCTCTCAAGGGAATATCGGTTGAAGTGGAAGAGGGGGAGATCACCTGTCTTCTCGGATCGAATGGCGCAGGAAAGAGCACGACGCTCCAGACGATTTCCGGACTGGTGAAGCCGCGCTCCGGCTCGATAAAGTTCAGAGATAAGGAGATATCCAGAGAGGACTCTTCCAGGATAGTGAGTCTTGGAATCGTTCAGTGTCCCGAAGGCAGGCAGCTGTTCCACGCAATGACAGTACATGAAAACCTGATGGCCGGCGCCTACAAAGTCAGAAGTAAGTCAGAGACACTTGAAAACAGAAGTATGGTCTACGAACTTTTTCCGATACTTGCCGAGAGAAGGCGCCAGGCAGCGGGAACGCTATCCGGTGGAGAACAGCAGATGCTCGCTATTGGTCGAGCATTAATGGCTAGCCCCTCGCTTCTAATGCTTGACGAACCATCTCTTGGACTGGCACCAAAGATTGTGGAACAGATCTTTGATCTTCTGGTCAGGCTGAACAAGGAGAAGAATCTCACGATACTCCTGGTTGAACAGAACGCGAATGCAGCACTGAAGATATCGAGTTTCGCATACATCCTTGAGACCGGTTCGATTGGATTGCAGGGGCCTTCTGCCGAACTTGCCAGCAACGATCTCGTTCGGGCAAAGTATCTCGGAGCCTAGGAGGTGATTCCGTGACAACATTTATACAACAGATTCTACTCGGACTACGAGACGGAAGTCTCTTCTCGCTTGTGGCTCTGGGTATAGTTCTAGTATTTAAAACAACCGGAGTTGTGAACTTTGCTTACGGTAATATGGGCATGTTCAGCGTTTACATCGCCTACTCGCTGCTCACCTACGGCGGAGCACCTCTCTGGCTGGCAGTAACTGTGGCTCTTGTCTTTGCCTTCTTTTTGGGAGTTGCGGCCGAAAGGGGTCTTCTCAGACTCGTAAGGCACATGTCTCACTCCGCCATGTTGATACTCACTCTTGGAATACTCATGATACTCGAAGGCCTGTCGCTCCAGATTTGGAAGCAGGATTACAGGAGTTTCCCAAATCTAGTCAGCGGAGTCAAGATAATAAAGTTTCTCGATGGCAGGATAATCCTGAGAAATCAGGATATTCTCATATTCATTGTCGCCGCTGTGATAATGATAGGGCTCTTCATGTACTTCAAATTCACGAAGACAGGTCTCGCAATAAGGGCGACCGCCTCGAACGAGAGGTCGGCCAAGCTGATGGGGATAAGAGTTGGACTGATCTTTGCCGCTGCCTGGGGTATAAGCACTTCTTTGAGCGCGGTCGCCGCCACACTCGCTGCCCCGAGAACGCTCATCTATCCAAACATGATGCTCGCGCTTCAGATACAGGGATTAACCGCAGCCGTTCTAGGTGGATTTGACAGCCTTCCCGGAACTGTGGTCGGTGGTCTGCTGCTGGGTGTGATTCAGCAACTGGTTGGAAACTACATATCCGACGAACTCAGAATGGCCTTTGCTCTCGTGATTATTCTGGTTCTTCTGATGGTAAAGCCGTCCGGCTTGCTGGGAAGCAAGTCTGTGGAGAGGGTGTAATGTATGAGACAATTAATCTATAAGAATCGAAACTGGATCTTGCTCTCTATTGTCTTTGCGATCTTTCCTCTCTTCTTTGCAGGCCAGAACTTTCTACTGACGATCTTCAGCCTCGTATTGATTTATAGCATCGCAGCGTTGGGATTGAATCTGGTAATTGGCTATGCCGGACAGATCTCTATTGGGCACGCCGCTTTTCTTGCTATTGGAGCTTACTTCTCTGCGGTAATGGTAATGAAGTATAACGTGCCGTTCCTGATCGCCTTTCTGGGCGCCGGTGCAGTCGCAGGTTTCTTTGGTTTGCTGCTGGGAATACCTTCACTCAGGCTGAGAGGTTTCTACCTTGCGATAGCGACAATGGCTTTTGGTGTAGTTATTGAACAGACTCTAAACGCCTGGGAATTTGTCGGCGCATCCGTAGGGATGAGGGAGATCAAACCGGCAGATCTCTTTGGAATATCTCTTTCCTCAGATCTGGCGAACCTGTACTTCGTGATCTTTGTCAGTATAGTTCTGTTCATAATAACCGACAATATTATCAAATCGAAGACCGGCAGAGCGCTTAAGGCTATCCGCGAAAGCTCTTTTGCAGCACAATCGCTAGGTATAAACGTGGCAAGGTACAAGTTGATCGCTTTCATTATAAGCGCAGTTTTCGCAGGTTTTGCAGGAAGCCTATACGCTCATACCGTTGGATATATCTCCCCGCTGGACTTCGGACTCGGGACCTCTATTAATCTTCTTGCGATGATCGTTATCGGCGGTCTCGCTTCACTATCTGGAGGCTTCATAGGATCTATAATTATCATTGCTTTGCCCTTTATCTTCAGCAGAACCCAGCTGCCAATGTCCGTGATATTTGGTGTTTTGCTTATTCTGGTAGTTCTCTTCTTCCCCAGAGGGATAGCATACGGACTGCAAATTCTCTCCCTTAAGCATCTGTGGAAGCCTTACACTGCCCTTAGGCGCTTCCTGCACTCTCTCAAAAAGGAACATGGAGAATACGCAGAAGTATCCGGCAAAAAGATTTTCTATCGGAAGACCGGCGACGGAAAAGGCATACCGATAGTCTTTGTGCACGGAAACTTCGCGTCTGGGAAGTGGTTTGAACCGGTTATGAGTCTTCTGCCCAAAGAGTACAGAGCCTTCGCAATTGACCTCCCGAACTTCGGAAGGTCCGAAAGAGTTGAAGAGGTAAGTATAGATAACTACGGAAAGTTCGTTATCGACTTCATAAGGCAAAAGGAACTCGAGGGTGTGATCCTTGTGGGGCATTCTCTTGGGGGAGCCGTAGTGCAGAGCGTAATGGTTCAAAGGCCCGATCTGATAGACAAAGTAGTCCTCATCGATCCGGGGCCACCTGACGGGTTGATTACGACGCCTGAAGTCTACGCTGTTCTCAATCTTTACATTAATAACAGAGATCTTCTGAAAAAATCTCTCATCGGTGCCATGCCGACTCGCAAAATAGACAGGTTCACCGAACAGCTTGTCGATGAAGCTCTCTTGATGGATAAGAGATGCTTCATAGAAAACGCAAAGGCTCTCGAAAAATACGATTACTCCAAATCGCTTGCTGGCTGTGAGATACCGACGCTTGTGTTAGTCGGGAAGAAAGATCTTTTAATAACCGAAGCGATGGCCAGAAGGTTCGAAAAGATAATGCCTAACGCCCGAGTCGAAGTGCTCGCCGATTACGGCCACAGCGTAAATGTCGAAAACCCAGAGCTCTTCTGCAAAATCCTTCTGAATTTCGTAAAGGGTTGATCGACTTCCGATAAAAGGGGCCCTGACGGGTCCCTTTTTGCTATCAAACTATCTTAGTTTTTGAGAACATTCGGATTATAGTCTATACTAGCCTGTATCACATTCTAATTGCTGAGTTCAAACCTTTATAAAGAAAACGAGATAGATCACGAAGAGAAGAGGCGAAGTCTTCACTGCTGCCATTTCCATGTACCACTAGATCTTCGGTAAGGTAGTGACCGATTCCCATAAGAAATAGAGAGAGGCGGGAAGGATCAAAGGGCCTCATCTGGTTGTCCTGAAATGCCTTCTTAATCGCTCTTATCCACGAGTTCTGAATCCTGTCATAGTAATCCTTCCATATCTCCGGATAGATGAACTCCGTTTCGTTGACTATATTACACATGTTCTTATGAACCCTGAAGTACTCGAGGTTAGCCTTGAAACCTGCGATTTCCGCATCTCTTCGATCCGAGAAATTAGCTATCACGGTGGCCACCGTATGTCTAAGACCTCTACTTGTAGCCGCTATAAGCTCTTCCAGGATAGCTCTCTTATCTTTAAAGTGCACATAGAAAGTTCCTGATGCTACCCCGGCATTACGCGTTATATCGGAGATGTAAGTATCGTGAAAGCCCTGAGTGCCAAACAAAGATTCCGCGGCTTCCATAAGTGCAGCCCTTGTGGACTTCATTTCGAGTATCATTGGCTGAAAAGACACTTCAAAAGCCTCGTTGGACGGTCTGTGCGAGCCTGGATCGAAGCCATGTAGCGCAAAATCTAGCAGATCGTTAACCAGAGCTAATTTGTCGAATCTGTAATCCGGTCTCAACGACTTGTGCGTTCCTATCCACCTAACGGGAGAAATTATGAACAGCTCAAGAATCTTTGAGTTCATTTCCTCTACTCCCGGAATAGGTAATCTGTCGAGTATGGAATGAATCAGCTTGTTAACGCTTTCGAGTATCGATTCACTGAAGTGGCAAGCCTCTTTCAGTATTCTGAAATCCTCAGGAAAATCAAGCATGAATCCTAAATAATTGTCCATAAATGATCTCAGAAAGCCTTCAAGATCTTGCGGCAGCGGTCTTTCGATATAGTTCCTGAAGTCCTCAAGTGCATGTTCGACTATTTCTTTGTAAAGAGAGATTTTGTCAGAGAAGTAGTGATAAAAAGATGGAGTCCTGATTCCAGCAAGGCGCGCGACCATTGGAATGGAAACACCTCGAAAACCATTTGCAGCAAACAATCTCTTGGCATTGTCCAGTATTCTATTGAGTGTCTCTTTTCCATCGGTTCTTACGGGAAGTTTGGCCATTCTCAAAACCTTCTTCAATACTAAGCTAATGCAAAACAATTAT
>ERZ795050.5000-NODE-5000-length-11645-cov-3.309060_pt1 | contig 11645 bp, 11 predicted proteins | sample MGYA00375134_ERZ795050 | MGnify/ENA primary metagenome ERZ795050 (study PRJEB30179, sample SAMN05720221) | activated sludge metagenome | isolation source: Anaerobic digester | place: Japan | collected 2015-05-26 ... | reverse complement strand
TTTGTGTTTTTTGAATACTTATCTGGTATGACATAATTTTAACCCCTTTCAAAATAAAATAGTGTTATATTTATGATTCCGATATCATACTTTGTAGAGGGTATTCGGAATTAAAATCTCATGGGAATCAAATCCCTTCGATTTACGGTCTGTTGAATGCAAAAAATCCAATTCTACAAAATCTTATTATCTATTATGCTACTTTTTTATTTAAAAATCCAGTACTTTTAGCTAAAATATTTAATCTTTATACATGTCCTGTACTTGCGAAACTCATTTATTTCCATATTTTTTATTTGATTTTGTTCAATGCATGCTTTATAGCACGAAGAATTTGCATATGGCAGGATAAAATAAATAATAATATCAAATATCATTTATTAATTGATATACCGATACATTATTTGCTATTATAGTTCTATAAGAAAGATATGAAAATAACCTGGAGGTAAAAATGCTAGAAAAATTTTATCCGGATTTAAAAGTAGACAAGATACAGGATATTGACCTCGATTTCCTAATCAAGAACAATATCAAGGGATGTGTTCTTGATATAGACAACACCCTTGTGCCGGAACATGCACAAGAGGCAGATGAGAAAGCATTGGAATGGATTGAGAAAATTAAGAAAAAGGGATTTAAGGCCTGTATAGTATCCAATGCATCCCAAAAGCGGGTGGTAAAATTCAATGAAAGATTAAAGCTTTATGCTATTCACAGGGCTTCAAAGCCGGGAAGAAAATCTTTTTTGAAGGCTATGGAACTAATGGGAACAAAGCCATCGGAAACAGCCGTAATTGGAGACCAGATTTTTACCGATATATATGGGGGAAACAGACTTAATATGTTTACCATACTGGTACAGCCAATTGACAGAAGAGAGTTTATAGGTGTCAGGATCAGGAGGGCTTTCGAAGGCATTGTTCTTGCAAGATATTATAGGACCCTTCAAAAAAGCAGAAAGTGAGATTTTTATATAGTATAAGACATATTGTTGATATACTCAATCTCAACAGGGGCAAGAGTCTTCGTTTCAGGTAAAATAGATGGAGAAGAGGAATTATTATGGAGATCGATGTTAGGGTAACGGGTAAGACAAAATTATTAGGGCTTATGGGCAATCCGGTTGAGCATTCCATATCACCGCAGCTTCATAATACATTGAGCTCTATTTTAGGTCATGACATTGTATATGTACCGCTTAAAGTTGAAAAACAGGATATCGGGACAGTTGTAAACGCATTAAAACGTCTGGAGTTTATCGGTTTTAACGTAACTGTTCCGTACAAAAGAGAAATAATGAAATATATCGATGAGAACACCAAAGATGCCATACTGATGGGAGCCGTAAATACGGTAAAAAACATAGACGGACGGCTTTTTGGCTACAACACCGATGCCGAAGGATTTGCAAGGTCCTTTAGGGAGGAAGCCGGTGTGGGCCTCGGCGGGAAAAAGGTTGTGCTTATAGGAGCCGGAGGTGTAGCCCGTTCAATTGCCGTTAAATTGGCAAAGGAAGGGGCAGAAAAAATAAGTCTTGTGAACCGTACAACTTTGAAGGCTGTTGAGCTTGCAGACGTGGTAAATGAAAACATCAGGGAGGTTGTACAGGTTTATAACTTTAACGATAAAACATTTATGATGGCTTTTGAGGAAAGTGATATTATTATTAACACCACTTCCGCAGGGATGTATCCCGAAGTCGGTAATACACCGATAAAGGCAAAAAAATGTTTTAACAAGAATCAGATAGTATATGATGTGATTTACAACCCCGTCAAGACGAAGTTTCTTATGGATGCGGAAAAAGCGGGTGCCAAGGTGATAAACGGACTGGGAATGCTTTTCTATCAAGGAATTAGTGCATATGAAATATGGACAGGTGTGAAATTTTCAGAGGAAGACCTTAGTTTTATATATGATTCTTTTAAAAAAATCTTAAGGGCATAGCAATTCCTTTAAAATTCGTATCATGAAATCGGAATTGAAGTTCTTTAGTATTTTTTATCTGTTAACAGATTATGTTTTTTTGCCGATATTATTTTTAAAGAATGAACAATTGTATTATAGATTCTTGCAGGGACGGTAAATCTTTATTCGCAAGTATACTAAGAGGTGGTATTTTTCGGCATTGACAGGTGATTTTTATGGAAAAACATATAAGGAAGAAACTCGGTGACCTATTAATAGAATCCGGACTTATTACAAAGGAACAACTCGACAACTCCCTTAGGCTTCAGAAAACTACGGGGAAAAAACTAGGTGAGTTGTTAATATCTGAGGGCATTGTTACACAGGAAGACATCATTCAGGTATTGGAGTTTCAACTGGGTATTCCCCATGTTTTGCTGCAGAAATATAGTATTGACCAGACAGCGTGTTTGTTGATCCCGGAAAACCTTGCAAGACGGTATGAGCTTATCGCCATAGCTCAGCATGACGGTGTGCTCACTGTTGCCATGAGTGACCCATTAAATTTGTTAGCAATCGATGATATTGAGATATATACGGGATTGGAAGTTCAACCGGTTATTGCCTCGTCTGAGGACATAACCCGTGCCATAGACAGATATTTTGGCAATCAGCATGCCCTGAAGGCAGTTGAAGAATTTAAAAAGAAAAGTGAGTCCTTGTCAAAAATTGAACCGGGGAAAACGGATAGGATGGGTGAAGATTTAAATAACGCACCGGCGGTTAAGCTCGTAAATTCCCTGATTGAACAGGCGGTTAGAAACAGGGCCAGCGATATACACATAGAACCGTCGGAAAATGAAATAAAAGTAAGATTCAGAACCGACGGCCAGCTCCATGAAGTAATGCGAATCGAAACGGCTATCATGAATACACTCGCTACAAGAGTTAAGATTATTTCCGGTATGGATATAACGGAAAAAAGGTATCCGCAGGACGGAAGAGCTACCGTAAAGGTTGACGGCAAAGAATATGATCTTCGAGTATCGGTTTTTCCCATTGTATTTGGAGAAAAAATAGTTATTCGAATTTCTGACAAAAACGCTTTTATTCTCCAAAAAGAAAGACTTGGGCTTACCGATGAAGACATGGTAATGTTTGACGGCATTCTAAAAAACCCTTACGGAATGATACTGGTTACAGGACCTACAGGAAGCGGAAAAACTACAACTTTGTATACTGCTTTAAATGAGATTAACAAGCCTGATATTAATATTATAACCATTGAGGACCCTGTGGAATGCATTATTGAAGGAGTAAACCATTCTCAAATTAACTATAAGACTGGCTTAAACTTTGCCAACAGTTTAAGGTCTGTTTTAAGGCAAGATCCTAACGTCATAATGATTGGTGAAATCAGAGACCTTGAAACTGCACAGATTGCAGTAAGGTCTGCAATCACGGGACATCTGGTGCTCAGCACATTGCACACAAATGATGCTCCCAGTACGGTGCTGCGGTTGATTGACATGGGCATAGAGCCGTTTTTGGTGGCATCTTCGCTTATCGGAGTTATTGCACAGAGGCTTGTACGAAAAATCTGCCCCAACTGTAAGCGGGAACGGGTTGCCGATAATGATATAGTCTCCTTGCTTGGGCTCAAGGAACCCGTAAAAATTTATTACGGCAGCGGTTGTGCTATGTGTAACGGTACAGGATATAGAGGAAGAATCGGTGTTTATGAGGTGATGTCCATCGGTAAAAAACACAAAGAATTGATTAACAGACGCTGTTTGGAAGATGAATTAAGAGAGTGTTCCATTGCAAACGGGATGAAGACTCTCAAGGAAAACGCCAAAATACTTGTTTTGAAAGGCATTACGACAGTGGAAGAGATGGTAAGGGTATCATATTCCAACACTTAATACTCTCGTTTAGGAGGAAAACATATGAATGCTAAAGAGTTATTCCGTTCAGTATCGGAACAAGGGGGGTCAGATCTTCATATAACCGTTGGAGCACCGCCGACGATAAGAAAGAATGGAAAGCTGGTTAAGCTTGGTGAGGAGGCTTTGACATTTGATAATACTGAAGAATTTGTCAAGCAGATTGTGAATGAGGCACAGATGAAAGAATTGCTGAAAAGCGGCCAGGTGGATTTTTCTTTTTCACTGTCGGGGATTGGGCGATTCAGGGTAAATGCCTTTAAGCAGAGAGGTGCTTTCGGAGCTGCAATCAGGCTTGTGAATTCGTCAGTCATTTCAATAAAGGAGTTGGGACTTCCCGACATTGTATCGGAGCTTTCCAGAAAAACCAAAGGGCTTATTCTGGTTACAGGTCCGACGGGATCGGGGAAATCCACCACTTTAGCCTCTATGATAGATCAAATAAATGAAGAACGTGAGTGCCACATACTTACGTTAGAAGATCCGATTGAATACTTGCATAGGCATAAAAAATCAATAGTGAACCAGAGGGAAATAGGAAATGATGCTGTATCTTATGCAAAAGCTTTAAAAGCTGCACTGAGAGAGGATCCTGATGTTATACTGGTGGGTGAGATGAGGGATATTGACACAATATCCATTGCCATAACGGCAGCTGAAACAGGACATCTTGTTTTATCCACTCTTCATACCGTCGGTGCGGCAAGTACAATTGACAGAATTATTGACGTTTTTGAGCCTTATAAACAACAGCAGGTGAGAGTCCAGTTATCGGTTACGCTCCAGGGAGTAATATCGCAGCAGTTGCTTAGAAGACAGGATGTTCCGGGACGTGTTGCAGCTGTAGAAGTAATGATTGCAACACCTGCAGTAAAGAATCTTATACGGGAGGGCAAGACACATCAAATCGATTCTTTGATTCAAACCGGTGCCAAATTCGGAATGATAACAATGGATTCAAGTCTTGTGGACCTGTATAAGAAGGGTATGATAAGGTATGAGGATGCTTTAGCTTATGCCTCTTCTTACGAAAACGTTAAAAGATTGCTGGGAAGTTGATACTTTGTTATCGTGACCGTTATTGAAACTGCAGGGAGGGGAAAGATGTGGCTGTTTACAGCTATAAGGCAAAAACGGCATCAGGGGAAACTGCGGCCGGAAAGCTTGATGCAGTTGATAGGGATACGGTAGTAGACCTGTTGAGAAGCCGCGGTCTTTTACCTATGGAAATTAGTGAAGTAAGTGTCCTTGACAGGGAGATAAAGCTGAAAAAAAACCGGGCAATTGCTCTCGGTGACATCTCTCTTTTCTGCAAGCAGTTTTATACCATGATAAATTCAGGGGTTACTATTATTGGAAGCCTGGATCTGTTGAGAAAGCAAACGGAAAATGCTCATTTGGCAAAAATCCTTACAAGGATGTATGAAGATGTTCAGAAAGGAGTGTCTTTGTCCGATTCAATGAAGCAAGACAAAGATGCATTTCCTGCCATTGTAATCAGCATGATAGAAATCGGAGAAATCAGCGGTAGCCTTGATACGGTTCTTGACAGGCTTTCAGTATATATTGAGAAGGAAAACCGCGTTAAGCAGAAAATTAAAACCGCTATGGTGTATCCCAAGGTTTTAAGTGTAATTGCAATTGTGGTCATCGCGTTTATGATGACGTTTATTGTGCCGAATTTTGTGGCCATGTTCAAAAATATCGGCGGTCAACTGCCGTTGCCTACAAGAATTCTTCTTTGGATAAGCAATTTGTTTAAAAACCCGTGGTTTTTGGCAAGCCTTGCAATTATAATACCCGCATCGGTTTATTCTTTTAGGAAATTCAAGAAATCAGACAAAGGACGATATTTTATCAGCTGGATTTCATTAAAATTACCTGTTATCGGGAAAAACACCCGAAAGTTAATTGCTTCCAGGTTCAGCCGCTCGCTCGGTTTGCTGCTCAGAACCGGTGTACCTCTTATTCAGTCATTGGAGGTGGTGGAAAATGTTCTAGGTAATGTAATTGTATCAAAGGCATTGGAAAAAGTAAAAGAAGATATAAAGAGAGGTTCCGGTTTGGCAGAGCCTCTTGAGGGAATTGGGATCTTCCCCCTGATGGTAAATCATATGATTAGCATTGGAGAGGAAGCAGGTTCTCTTGATTCCATTGTAGAAAAGGTGGCGGATTTCTACGATGATGAGTTGGATGCATCAATCAGCAAGATGGTTACAATGCTCGAGCCACTTATGATAGTTGTAATTGCACTTATGGTAGGAGGTATCGTAATCGCTATGATACTGCCTGTGTTTTCTATGTATAAAGGTCTCAGGTAATCCAATTAAGGAGGGTTTTTATGTTAAAACTATTAAACAAAAAACTAAGAAACAAAGGTGGATTTACACTTACCGAATTGATTGTCGTTGTAGCTATTCTCGGAATACTTGTTGCTGTTGCCGTGCCAACCGTTATCGGTTATATTGATGATGCCAAAGAAAGTGCTGACCTGTCCAATGCAAAAACTCTGGAGAATGCAATTGCAAGACTCATGACAAAAGGAACTATTCAACGGGATTCCGGAGAAATTTCCACTGACGATGCCACTATTATATCTGAAATATTAAAAGAAATTAATCCGATTCCGGAATGCCAGCGTGACGGCTATAGTTTTGTTTTGGACAAAGCAACTGCGAAAGTCACTGCTGAGAAAGATTTTACTGAGACAGAGGGATATTTGATACTCGAGAATTAACTATTAAATGAATACTTTATGGTATCCGGATTCCCTCACTGTTAATCATTTTACTTGATAAATGCCGAAATAAAAGGTACAGGGTTTCGCCACCGGCCCTGTACTTACATATTTATAACAGGGTGCTAATTGTTACATGCACCCCTCAAAATTAAAAAACACTTTAAAAGACTATTCTTATAATGTATAATTATATAAAAAACATATGAGAAAGAGGAATATTATGAGCCTTATGATGAGCTTGAGCATGTTTAGTCAGGAAATGATGCCGTTTTACTACATCCTGTTCGGTATCCTCGGGTTACTGGTGGGATCGTTTCTTAATGTATGTATTTACAGAATACCGAAAAACGAGACTGTTATTACCACTCCTTCCCACTGCATGAAATGCGGGCACAGACTTACCGCTATAGATTTGATTCCTGTTTTAAGCTTTGTCTTCTTGCGGGGAAAGTGCAGGCATTGTGGAGATAAAATATCTCCCAGGTATGCAATTGTTGAGCTCCTGACGTCCCTGACTTTTGTGCTTCTATTTCATAAATTCGGTCTTACGGTTGATTTTTTGGCATCGGCGTATCTTATGTCCATACTTATTGTTGTATTCTTCATTGACATTGATCACATGATAATACCTGACGGTCTTGTCATAGCAGGGCTGATTGGCGGAGGTATACTGTTTATATACAATTTTTTCAGGCCGGTTGCATTCTATGGAGACCGGAATTGGTGGAATCCCCTTTTGGGAGGCGTTATTGGATTTGGTATTTTGTTGCTTATTGGGGTTGTGGGAAATGCGGTTTATAAGACAGATGAAGCAATGGGCGGCGGAGATATTAAGATATTTGCACCCATTGGCATTTTTCTCGGATGGAAGATGACGGGTATGGCATTATTGGCATCATTTTTATTTGGCGGTGTTTTAGGCTTTATATTGTTGATTTTAAATAAAAACAAGAGAAGGTCAACCTTTGCCTTCGGTCCGTTTATTGTTCTCGGGACCTTTGTAACATATCTGTTTGGCTGGGATGTCCTTAATTGGTATTTGGGAACATTGAACATATATTAAATCCGAGCCAAGGTGAATAATTCGGGCGTATTATGCAAAAGTCTAATATATAATTTTCTTATTACCGATATATATTATGGGGTTTAACCTGGTTATTAATTACCATACGGTAATAATGGTGGAGGTAAGTAAAGTGATACAGGTAAAGAACTATATGGAAGAGGTAGTTTTTTCCATGATAAAGGAAATTATTGGAGAAATCAATGTGTGCACCTGTGAGAAATGCATGATGGATATAGCTGCGATTGCCCTAAATGATTTACCTCCCAAATACATAGTAAGTGAGAAGGGTGAACTTTACTCAAAAGTCAATTCATTAAAGCAGCAATTTGAAGTTGACGTTATTTCTGCTGTAACAAAGGCAGCGGTATTGGTCAAAAGAAATCCAAGACATGAGAAATGAATGATTAAAGTGCCATTCCATAGAGCAGTCAGGCATTGTTATATGTTTGGTTTATCTGAAGGCAGGGCTTTTACCCATTTTATATTATGGAAGTGAGTATCCATGCTAATGAAGAAATATATTGTCATAGATATGGGAAGCAGTAAAATCAAGATTGTTCATGGCGGAATGGAAAAAGATAAAATTGTTGTATACGAATATGATATTGTCGATACCCCTGAGGGCAGCATTCAGGACGGAAAAATTATTAACCTTGATGTTATTGTTAACGTAATCAAGGGTGTATTGAAGAAAAACAGAATTAAAGGAAAAAGATTGGTGCTTGGAATAACCGGCACCGGTATCATAACCAGAGATATTCAAATACCTAAATCCACTGACGAAGAAATTGAAAAAATACTTGAGTTCGAGGCACAACAGCATTTTCCCGTTCTTTTGGAAGATTATATATTGGACTTTAAGGTTCAGGAAGAGATAGAAAATGATGAAGGAGTCTTTTTCAGGGTTTTGCTTGTTGCAGTTCCGAAGGAGCAGATTGACCGGTACATGCAAATTCATAAAAAAATTGATATGGAGATCGAAGCCATAGATATACCTGCCAACAACTTTTTTAAGCTTTTCTTCGGGATGGATTACCTTGACAGGAGGTTTGGGAACAAGGAGCTTCCTGATGAATTTGCAGTTTTGGATATCGGGTCCAGGGCGACGGAAGTTCATATTTTTTCGGCAGGAAAGCTTAAGTTCAGCAGGATATTGTTAAACGGAAGCATGGATATAGATGAACTCATTGCAAACAGCTTCAACGTGGATTTTAGAAAAGCTGAGGATTTGAAAATAAAGTCGGGCAGGTTAATTGATGAGAATGACACCCTTGACGAATCTGATGAGGCTTTGATGATGAGCAATATAATAAAGCCCGCCGTGAGCAATATAATGAATAACGTTAACAGGTTCTTTGAATTTTACAATTCAAGAAAAACCGGCAACAGCCTGGATAAAATTTTTATATGCGGCGGCGGAAGCAGGCTTTTCGGAATGGATACATTTCTCAGTTCATACTTTGGTATGCCTGTTGAAAAACTTTTACCTTTTGACAACATTGTATACAAAGGTCGAAAAAAGCAGGAGGAATTCATTGAAGACTACCTTTATCTGGCCGGTATTATCGGCGGACTTTTAAGAGGTTAATTATAAATTTAACGTGTTATTCTGACTGACGTACAGGAATTCGAATGCAGCCCGGGATAATATTTTGAAGGGAAAGGTTTTTATGCCGCGGTTGGGAAATAAGGGATTCACATTGGCTGAGATGATGGCTGCAATTATTATTCTGGGGATAATAATTGTACCGGTTTCCCTTGCGTTTTATACGGGATACAGAAATTACTTTATTGAAAACGAAGAGATGACGGCACAGGAGAAGGCAAGGGAAATAATTGAAATGATTATAACTGATCTGAGAATGTATGAAAATGAGCATACGGTTGCCGATAACGATTCAAATACGTTGACAATTAAGGATTCAACCCATTTTCCGGGAGAGGAAATTGTATATACCTATTCTCCTGAGCAAAAGTGCTTGTTCAGAAACGGTATTGAACTGTTCGCTGAAGTTGATTCTCCCGAAGTAACGGATTTTGCAATTGAAGAAACAAGACAAGCGGACTATGACAGCAGCATAATTATCATTGAGGTTTCGGTTAAATACAACAGAAGCGACACAGTCAAACTTCGGGGAAGTTTCAGGAGAAAGTTTGATATTACAAGTCTTGAATGACTTAAGGTGGGGACTTGCTTTGAAGGATTTGAATCTTGTTCCTAAGGAATATTTATTAAAAAATAGAAGGAAAAAGAAGGTATTTTTGTACAGCATTGCAGGAGTCTTTCTTGCTTCAATGCTTGCTGTCTTTGTGACCGAACCTTTGTTGACCGGATACAATCTCCGACGCAAATTTAGTATTCTTGACAAACAAATAAAGGAATCGGTCAATTATGTTGAAATTGAAAGGGAGTTTTCCCAATTACAGAATGTTTATATGCAAAGGGAAGATGAAGCCAAAGCATTGATGTCAATGGGATTTAGTATAACTTCCCTGATAGAGACCATCGAAAAGTATATGCCTGAAAAGCTTTTTACAATGAATCTGTCTGTAAATAATACAAGTACGGGTACAAATGTGATTTTAAGAGGTGTATCCGCTTCTGAAAATGAATTGGCTTCTTTTATCAGTCATTTAAGGAACAGCAGTGTGTTCGACAGCGTTGAACTAACAACAGTTAACAGGAAGGTGACCAATGTTTCGACTTCTGGGACTTATGACACTGGCTCGTCAAACGGTGTAAAAGATTTACAGGTGGAAAGCTATGATTTTGAAATAAACCTGATTATTAACTCCGGGAAGTGAGAAAATGAAGCCTGTTGCAAAAGATAAAAAAATATTCGTAATTCTTGGAGTGCTTGTGGTATTTGCACTGTATTACGGTTTTATCTATACAAAACAGAAAAAAGATATAAAGGAAATTAAAAGGAACATTGAGGTGTATTATGACCTGAGTGCGGCTTATGATGACGCAAGGCTTAAAGTGGAAAATATGGACAGTGAAATAAAGATATTAAAGCAGAAGCTTTCCGTGCTTAGAAGTGTGTTTCCTCCTCAGTTAAACCATGACGAGGTATTGATGATTTTAAAGGAGATTTCTGAAAGGTCAGGGTTGGAAATTGACAGCTTGACCTTTTCGGGTATTACGGAGGTTTCATATGGAAAAAAAGACGGGGAGGGTTCTTCCAAAACTAATAATAATTCGTTGAGTGTATCGGTAAACAGCCCTAAAATAAAGGGGTTCATGGCAGAAATGGGAATAGATTTAGGCGGTTTTGAAGAAAACGGACAAAATGAGATAAAAGGTATTCGTGACGGAAAAGGTTATAAATTGGAAGTTAGTGTTAATGCCAAAGGAAACAATACCAATTTAAAGGATTTTATAAGAACAATAGAAACATTAAAGAATAAAGTGAGTTTTGAGTCGATCACAATAGAAAGTGCCGGCGGCGAACAGCTTTCAGTGAGCATGGTACTCAATTTATACGGAATTATGGAAAGGGGTGCCGTGAGCAAAAATAAATTGCTGGATATATCATGGGAACCTATGAATTCGGCAGACAAGAATGACATATTCATACCTTATGAGGGCTATAAAGAACAGATTGCCGCAAAGGATGACAATGATGAAAAGCAGGTAAATGACAGTTCGGAATCGGAAGTTGATGAATATGACTTTACCATGAGAGTCATGCACTACGGTGAGAATATGTCACCGCCGACGGTGACACTGGTGGGAAAAAGCATAAGTATTAAAAGAGATGAGTTCAAGATTCCGATTGTTTACGGAGACAACCGTTTTGATGAGAAGGTGGAGATATACCTTGAACAAAAAAACGGCAAATATCTGTGCAGATTAAAAACCGAACATGACTCGTTTCCGGGAGGAAGCACGGAGTTATCGGGATTTGAGCCTAAAGGTGATGCGATAAGGGTTCTAATCGATTCGTCCCGCAGAACATCGGCCAATGATACTTCCGGT
>ERZ795050.4999-NODE-4999-length-11651-cov-4.829424_pt1 | contig 11651 bp, 11 predicted proteins | sample MGYA00375134_ERZ795050 | MGnify/ENA primary metagenome ERZ795050 (study PRJEB30179, sample SAMN05720221) | activated sludge metagenome | isolation source: Anaerobic digester | place: Japan | collected 2015-05-26 ... | reverse complement strand
ATGAGCGGTTCTGAATACGTGTGGCTCATCGAAGGACATCCCGACTGCCGAGCGAGCGCAACGAGCGCTTCGGGTGTATAGGTTTCCACAGGATAGTTCGTTGTCTGTGATATGTGATAGTTCTGGCAAAATGGGCAGTGTAAATTGCAGCTTACGTATCCAATGGAAAAGGTGCGCGTCCCCGGCATAAAGTGGTAGAGCGGCTTTTTTTCGATTGGATCGAGAGCCAGCGCCGATACTTTACCCCAATACGGAAGCCTCAGTACTCCTCCCTCGTTTTTCCGTACCCGACATATTCCGCTCTGCCCCGGCTTGATCACACACCGGCGAGGACAGAGTACGCAGGTTACCGTGCCATCAGGCTGCGTCTCGTAGTACTGTGCCTCTACCGATTGGGTTTTCATCAGTGTATGATGTGAATGTAGCGCAGCGGCGTATCGACTTCAAATGGCTCATACCGTACGCCAACCGCACCTCTTCGAATCCAGAGCTTTACTTTTGAATACGATTCACCTTTTTCTGTAACAGGATTCGGAAGATTTTCTGCTGAGAGTACGTCTTCTACCCTAAATTCAAGCAGCATAGCTTCATCGGTGCCTTCATCGACAATCAAGAGGAGTTTTTCCTTGTCATAGGGATGCTGACGCGCAGAACCGATAAACGCTACAGCATCCTGAGGTACATCGGCATGTTTATGATAGAGTTCCAGCTCATATGCTGGTTTATCAATAAAATCTCTGAAGCTCATGTATACCTCCTCGTTATTACTATACAAAAAGCAAGAAAAATTGCAAATACTGCAATAATCCAGTCCCCGAGCAGGGCATACGGAGTGAGCGTTCGTGTATAGATTGGTACAACAACACTGTCTGCGAGTGCCGTAAATACGGGAAACTGCTTGAGCACGGTACCATCAATATCGACAACAGCGGTGAGTCCTCCATTCGTGGAGCGCACGAGCGGCACTCGGTACTCGATGCTCCGATAGCGAGCTGCAACAAAATGCTGAATTTCTGCCGATACACGCCTCGACCAGGAATCATTGGTAAGGTTTAAAAGAAAATCGATGCCATTTTTCACAAAGATTCTATTAAGATCCGAAAATGCATCTTCAAAGCAGATTGGTGCTGCAAACCGGACTTCCGAGCCTGTTCTGAGGGGCAGCGTAAAAATGGTGTACCGTGTGCCCATTTCCCAGCCCGATGAGAGCCCAACTACCTCCTGAATAAATTTTCTGAATGGTTCAACATCCCAGAACGGTATCGATTCAGCAAAGGGCACAGGGTGTATTTTAGCGTAGTCATCGACAATGGTGCCGTCCGGGTTTATGAGGAGTACCGAATTGGTTGCCTTAAACGTCTCCCAGTCGAGCACAACCGGAGCTCCCGTAAACAAATACACATTGTAGGTTTGCAGGAGAGAAACGAGCGGATTTCCGGGAGGATTTCGTTTATAGTAGGTAACTGATTCCTTCCAGGGACGCACGAGTGATGTTTCGGAAAACACGAGTAAATCTGCCTGAGGATTTTTTTCGAGGGCAGCCTGTGCTAGTGTCACGCAGGTTGTGAGCGTTTTTTGCCCGCCATCGTTTTCAAGCCAGTTATCGGTATTGTGCTGGACAAGTACCATGGAAACCTGATTTACCGGTTCTGGTAAAAACTGCATCCTGACAAAACCGTATGCACAAAACAAACCGATGTAGAGGAGCGCGATTGCTGTCCACCCCCAACGCTCCACGTACCTCGTAAAATTTGAAAGCAGCATGCGCGGAAGGAGCAAAACCGGTTGCTCGTTCAGTAGATGCAGAGGAGCAAACACTTCCTCGTTTGCATGCATGCAGAGCGGCACGAGGAGTTCAGCAATACAGGCATTGAGGAGTGCGAGGACAAAGCTGATGCTGTACAGTCCAAAGAGCTCGACCACCTGATTGAACGGCAGAATGGTATTCCAGGAATACGGGAGCAAGCCCCAGGGATACCCTAAAAAGCCAAATGACTTTGCATACTCAAATACAGCCCAGATTACGGCAAACAAAAAAGGACGGAGTGTGCCTCCACGCTTGAGGGCACCAAATAGGTACCAACCGAGAAAAGCGTACACAACCATATAGGCAATGGTTGTAGTACCGAGTGTCCAGAACCTGAATCCTTTAAAAAACCAGAGCCAGAAACTTGAAAACCCGTGTGCTGCACCGCCAAACACCATACCGGTAACAAACGCGCGTTTATAGCTTCCTGCAAACCGTAATGCACAGTAGAGTGGTACGAGCGCTATCATTCCAAACAAGGGGTTTCCCCACACAAAGAGTTCATTGGGAATTGCAAGCGCCAGCAAGCCACTTGAAGCTAACCCTAACAGCACGAGGACAGGGAGCGGTTTTGTTGTTTCTTGTTGATTGCTCATGGTTACTACCTTAAAGCCCGATTATAGCATTGACAGAGTAAAACTTCCACACTATCGTATGGTAATCATGGTTAAAGCAGTTTTCCCGGGATCGTTTGATCCACCGACGTATGGACACCTCAATATCATTGAGCGGGCAAGTTCACTCTATGAAGAACTCTTTGTTGTTATCGCTGTCAATCGCAGCAAAGATTCACTCTTTTCACCCGATGAGCGTGTTGCGTTTATGAAAAAGCTCATGGAACCGTACCCCAATGTTTCCGTGCATACCTGCGATACCCTCATTGTAGATTTTGCAAAAAAGCATGACTGTAAGGTGCTCATCCGTGGCGTGCGGAGCGTTCAGGATTTTTCGTATGAGTTTGAGCTCTCGATTATGAATAAAGGGCTCGATCCAGAGATAGAAACAATTTTTATGCCTACCGACACCAAATTTTTTGTGCTGCGATCGAGTGCTATTAAAGAGCTTGCATCGTTTGGCGGCAGGATAGAAACCATGGTGCCGCCTATAGTCGCAGAAGGTATCCGCAAGAAATTCAGCTCTGCTTACAATTTATAAAATGTTGTCAAAATCTATCTTGACAAATCATATAGGTTTTGTTAATCTTGATGGACACGGGGCAGATGAGGAACCCAAGCTGTGTGAAGCCTTGCTCGGGATGTCCTCTTGCGTTTTTTAAGAAAATAGTGCATTATGGTACGGATTTTTTAGTATTCTTTTTGAAAGAGGTTATTCTATGGCAGTACCCAGAAGTAAAACTTCCAAAGCTCGGACCAGCCGCAGGCAGTCAATAAATATGAAACTTACCGCACCATCACTCGTTTCATGCGGTAACTGCGGAAACCCGGTTCACTATCATCATGTATGCCCCAAGTGTGGTTTTTACCGCGGCCGACAGGTTATTAATCCTGCAAGCGGTGAATAAGCCATTGTAAGACGGGCAATTATTCAGCCACTCAGAAAAACGCTTATGCAAGCTATTTTCTGAGGAGCTGGTTTTGATGCATGATCCCTGGTAGATCGTGTAATTCCTTTAGAAAGGAGCATTTCGATGGACGAGATTTTTGAAAAAATGAAGAAAATAATTGCTGACAAGCTTGAAGTTGAGGAAGATAAAATCACCCTTGACGCCAGCTTCCGCCAGGATCTTGGCGCAGACAGCCTTGATACCTATGAACTTGTATACGCAATTGAGGAAGAATTCAAGGTAAAGATTGATGATGAAAAAGCTAACGAATTTGAAACTGTTCGCGATGCTTATAACTTCATTAAATCTGCTCAGTAATTGTTTCCACGCATTATTTACAGCAATGAGCCTTGCAAGGAGCATACTTACGGTATGAATCCTGCGGGGCTCATTGATTTTCAGAACAAGCTGGGAATTACCTTTAACGACGACCAGTTTCTTGTTACCGCACTTACCCACCGTTCTGCCTCGAATGAGATGGACATTCATGTACATAATGAACGTCTTGAGTTTCTTGGTGATGCCATACTTGGAATGGTAATTGCTGAAACGCTCTACAGGGAGCTTCCTCAAAAACCGGAAGGCGAGCTGGCACGCATTAAAAGCATTGTTGTCTCGGAGCGAACGCTTTCCGATATCGGTTTTGCGCTGGGCGTTGATAGTCTCCTCATCCTTGGAAAAGGCGAAGAACTATCAGGCGGCAGGACAAAGCGCGCCCTCATCGCCGACGCAATGGAAGCCTTATTTGCGGCCGTCTATCTCGATCAGGGCTTTGAAGCGGCAAAAAAACTGATTCTTACGCTCTTACATCCCGAAATTGAAAAAGTGCTTCAGAATAAGCACCATCACGATTATAAATCACTCCTCCAGATTGTTTCACAAAAACTCTACAAGACCATTCCGGTCTATGTGATTAAATCAAAAACAGGACCGGATCACGATAGAACCTACAGTATTGCGTGCGTTTTTAACGGAAAGGAATTTTCTCCTGCATCCGGTAAAACCAAAAAAGAGGCAGAACAGAAAGCCGCAGAGCTTGCGTATCACGCGCTCATTAAAAAAGGCGGAAAGCTAGCCCGCGAACTAACTGAGGGGATGAAGTAGGCACCCTCACGCTATTTCACAGTTTTACATATTAAGTTTAATCCTATGAGTGTCAAATCGGGTTCTATCCTATCAAAAACAGAAACAAGCGGAGCGATGACTCTGTGAAGGCCGCCTGTCGCAATAACGGTGAGCGATCCCATCTCTTGCTTAAAACGGGCAACCATGTTCTCAACAAGCCCGGTATACCCGAGGACGATGCCGGACTGGATTGCCTGGATGGTATTTTTACCAAGTACTCCTGGAGGTGCTTCGAGTGGAACTACCGGAAGCTGCGCGGTTGCTGAAGAAAGCGATGAAACGGCGGTAGCAAGTCCTGGAGCGATTGCAACACCGACTATTTTCCCCGAAGCATCAACTGCGGTAAATGTGAGTGCTGTACCAAAATCGATGATAAGACAGGCAGTTGAGCACAGGTTCCATGCTGCAAACGAATTAGCCACTAAATCTGCGCCAATTTCATCGGGTGCAATAATTTCTACAGGAAGTTTTCCATACAGTGCAGGACCCATAATAAGCGGTTGTTTTTGAAACAGGTGCACACAGAGCTTTTGCATAGCACCAGTGAGCTGAGGAACAACAGAACTTATGAGCGCTGTTTCAATGCGTGCAAAATCGACAGAACGTTCGGAAAGTAATGCCTTTACGATTACTCCATACTCATCTTCGGTTTTACCGGGAACGGTACGAATCCGCAATGTCGACACGAGTGTGTCCCCATCAAAAACACCACCAACAATATTTGTATTACCTACGTCTAAAACAAACTGCATGCTGTCAGTTTCGAACAAAAGTGTTCTTTTTGTCAATATGCATGATATCGACATTGTTACCAATATATTGTATAACCATACACGTCATGATTAAGGCTGTTGGGTTTGATATTGATGGCACCCTGTATCCTTCTGCATCACTCTATTTGCGAATGGTGCCTAAAACAATTGGACACCTGATATTTCTGCTCAGATATAACTGGCTCCGCACACAACTCCGTAACGATTCATTTGTACGAAGATACGGGTTTGATACGGTAAGCAGTATCCAGGATTTTCACGAGAAAGAAGCTGAAACGCTTGCAAAGCACTTTGGCGGGAATTTTGACACAATCTATGAAATTATGGAAACCTGTATCTATCAAAAGTCAGAAACCATGTTCAAGCATATCAAACTGTTTAATGGTGTCGAAACGCTTTTGCAAACATTACAGGAGAGGGGAATACCAACAGGAGCTCTTTCCGATTTCCCAGCAGAAACAAAGCTCGAGTATCTTTCTATAAAAAATTATTTCAATGTAATTATGACGAGTGAAGCTACTGGAAAGCTTAAACCGTTTTCAGAGTCATTCATTAGGTTCTCAGAGGCTCTCGGTGTTGCTCCTGAACACATTCTCTATGTTGGCAATTCAGAAAAATATGATGTGCTCGGTGCTAAGGCTGCTGGTATGCAGACCGCGCTCATCAAACGAAGCTGGAAACGTTCACAAGCTGATTTTGTTTTTTCGTCTTACAAAGAACTTGAAAACTATATTGTAACACACCTCTAAAACACTTCTTAATCGAACCATGCATCCTGGACAACCGGAAGTGCTTTTATTCTGCCAATGATGTCCTGGTTTGCAGGGCAGCTCAATGCGTTATTAGCTTTAACGGTTACCAGATGATTATTCTCTGGAACATGGAATAATATTGAGCATTGACCGCGCTGTTCCATAAGAATTTCTTTTAATGCATCAAGTGAATCTTCGCTTTCTATATGTGTAAGCGTTATATGTAATTCACGAACACTCTTTTGCTTTAGATCACCCGCATCAAGCACTCTGGAAACTTTGAAGGAAAGCCTATTTCGTGACGGATCAATAGAACCTGCTAAAAACATTATGGAATCTAGTATAAATTTATTTCTAAACTGCTCAAGCTCTTTTTCAAATACAACGATATCCATAACGCCGTCGTAACCTTCAATTTTGCCGATCGCCATTGGTTTTCCTGTTTTGCTCCGTATTTCCTTAAAATCGATTAATTGTCCAATGAGGGTATATTCTTTTGATGAAGAAGCACGCTCAGGATGCAAAAAATCTACCGAATTGCATCGTTCATATATCTGACGAAACTCATCGAGTGGATGGCCTGAAAAATAAAAGCCTAAGTATTCTTTTTCAAACTTTAAGAGTTCCTGATAGCTGTATTCTTCAATTGGTTCCCAGACAAATGGAGGAAACCCTTCACAGCTATTGATATCAAACAAGTTGCCGGTTTCACATATTTCGAGTTTTTTCTCAACATAGCTCACCGCTTTTTCAAGATTGAGGAGGAGTTCCCTCCGGTTATGCCCGAGACCATCAAAACAGCCTGTCTTAATTAAAAACTCAAGTGTGCGTTTATTGCAGGCTTTAATGCCAACACGTTCAAGAAAATCAAGAAAATCTTTGTATGCGCCACCTTTCTGCCGTGTTGCAACTATAAGCTGTGCGACACTTTCCCCTACTCCCTTGATACCAATGAGACCATAGACGATTTCTCCATTGCATACTGTAAAATTATCTTCACTAATGTTCACATGGGGAGCTTTTACTTTTATTCCAAATGTTTTAGCTTCTGCAATGTACTGGGTTAATTTATCTATATTGTTAACTTCATTGGTAAGGTTAGCTGCTAAAAATTCAGCAGGATAGTGAGCTTTGAGCCAGGCTGTCTCGTACGCCAGAATTGCATAGGCAGCAGCATGGCTCTTATTAAACCCATACTCGGCAAAAGGAACAAGAATATCAAAAATGCGTTTTGCGTCTTCTGCTTTATACCCTTTTGTAACAGCGCCTTCGATAAAAGGTTTTTCTTCCTGCGCAAGAACATCGGCTTTTTTCTTTCCCATAGCACGGCGGAGCACGTCAGCACGGCCGAGCGAACAGCCGGCTATTTCCTGAGCTACCTGCATGACCTGTTCCTGATACACAATTACGCCGTACGTTTTTTTGAGGTACTTCTCAAGCGATGGATGCGGGTATACTATCGGTTTTCTGCCAAACTTGCAGTCGATAAACTGAGGTATGTATGCCATGGGACCAGGGCGATAGAGAGCATTTAACGCAATGAGCTCTTCTATCGAACGTGGCTTTGCCTGGATTAAAATCTGCTGCATGCCCTCTGATTCAAACTGGAACACACAAACACTCTTTCCTTCGCCGAGCATATCAAACGTTGCATCATCATCCTGCGGAATTTTTTCTATATCGATGTCGATACCCTGTGATGCTTTAATGAGCGCCAGCGTGTTTCCTATAAGCGTAAGCGTTTTGAGCCCTAGAAAATCCATTTTTACAAGGCCACATGCTTCAATCTGATCCATAGTAAACTGTGTCAATACAGCTCCGGATTTAGGATCTTTATAGAGCGGTACAAAATCGATAAGTTCCCATTTTCCTATTACGACACCTGAAGCGTGTGTGCTTGCATTGCGCCGTTTGTTTTCGAGTTTTCGTGCAATTTCAAAGAGTTTCTGGTATCGCGGATCCTGTGCTTTTTCTGCAAGTGCTGGTGATAGCTCGATTGCCTTATCGATTGTCATTTTTTGTTCTTCGGGGACTAAATCGGTAATGCTGTTTGCTTCATCAAAACCTATGCCGAGTGCACGCGCTACATCTTTTACAACGGCTTTAGCCTTGAGCGTACCAAAGGTTATGATCTGTCCAACAGAGCTTTCGCCATATTTTTCCTTAACATAATTGATAACACGCTCACGATTTTCATAGCAAAAGTCAACATCAAAATCGGGCATGGATATTCGCTCGGGATTGAGAAAGCGCTCAAAGAGAAGATCGTATTTAATCGGGTCGATATTGGTTATTTGTATAGCATACGCAACGAGTGATCCAGCTCCCGAACCGCGGCCAGGACCAACGAGTATACCATTGCGTTTTGCCCATCGGATAAAATCGGCCACAATCAAAAAGTAACCGACAAAATCCATAAAAATTATTATAGAAAGCTCATAGTCAAGCCGTTCGACAAGTTCCTGTGTTATAGTTTGATAACGCTCTGAAAGACCTTTGTTTGAAAGCCAGACGAGGTAATGCGTGACCGGGTCTTTGAGACGCACTGCGAGTTTGTTGCGAATATCGTTTGCAAGCTCGTTAGTCTCCATTTTACCAGCGCGCGGATCCCAGCGCACGATAACCTCATTGCTCATCGCATCATACCGCTTCTGGATTCTTGCGACATTTTCCTCATTTTGAGCGCGAAGTTCTGGTGTAAATTCATCCGGGATTTTGTATTCGGGAAGCAATGGTCCAGGAGCAGGGAATTTAATCGAAACCATTTCATTTATAAGCAATGTGTTCGATAGTGCTTCTGGCACTTCACTGAAAAGCTTCTGCATTTCCTCAGCAGTTTTGAGATAGAACTCATCACCGGGAAACCTCATGCGTTTTTCATCGCTTACTTTTGCATTGGTGCCAATACAGAGTAAAACATCATGAGCTTCTGCATCAGATTTTTCTGTATAGTGAATATCGTTTGTAGCTATGAGCGGGATTGAATTACGATGACCAATGTCGATAAGCGCTCTGTTTACAATATATTCTTCTTTAATACCGTGATTCTGCAATTCAAGAAAAAAGTTTTCTTTACCAAAAAGCTCGTGATAGCGAAAAATGAGCGCTTCAGCTTCTTTATGTTTATTTTCTATAATAAGAGATGGTATTTCTCCTGCAATACAGGCTGTGCTGCAAATGAGATTATCGTGATACCGTTCCAGAAGTTCCCAATCGATTCGCGGTTTATAGTAAAAGCCTTCGAGGTATGAATATGTATTGAGGTACATTAAGTTACGATAACCTGCTTCATTTTTAGCTAATAGAATGAGGTGATAGTATTTATTTCCTGATTCCGAGCCTTTTTTTTCATGACGGGAATGCGGTGCTACATAAAATTCACATCCAATAATCGGATTGATTCCCTGCTCTTTACACACTTTATAGAAAAGATATGCACCAAACAAATTGCCATGATCGGTTATGGCAAGACCAGGCTGTCCAAGACTCTTAGCTTTTTTAACGAGTGAATCTATACTGGCAGCTCCATCGAGGAGTGAATAATCGGTATGGTTGTGAAGGTGAACGAACGACATAGCAAAAAGTATAGCAAGGAGCGTTCTACTGGTAAAGTAGAGCAGTATTTGATACAATTGGTCTATAAAAACATGTACTTGAGGAATAGTGCTTGTGACTATTTCCTTATAAAATAAGGAGGTATGATGTTTGATGTAATTATTATCGGGGGAGGACCCGGCGGATATGTGGCCGCAGAAGAAGCAGGACTCTTAGGACTTAAAACAGCACTCATTGAAAAAGATGCGCTGGGCGGAACCTGTCTCAATAGGGGATGCATTCCTACAAAAAGTATGCTCAATAGTGTGAAGCTTTATAAGCATGCACAGCACAGCGGCCAGTTTGGTATCACAGCAGAGCATGTTGCGCTTGATTTTTCTGCTCTCATGAACTGGAAAAACCAGAGTGTCACAAAGCTTGTTTCTGGTATTGAGTTTTTAATGAAAAAACACAACATAACAGTCTACAAAGGGACTGGAACCATACTCGAGCCACACAAAGTTTCCATTGCCGAGACTGGCGAAGTTTTAGAAGGAAAACACATCATTATTGCAAGCGGATCAGAGCCTGCACTTCCTCCCATACCCGGTATCAAAGATAATGATTGCATTCTCACAAGTGATTCGATACTTACTATTCAGGAACTGCCTGCATCGCTCTGTATTATCGGGGGCGGTGTTATTGGTATGGAATTTGCCAATTTTTTTGCAGGAGCAGGAGCCGAAGTTCATGTTATAGAAATGTTACCAGAAATTCTTCCCTTTATGGATGGAGAAGCCGTTTCTGTCTATAAACGTACGCTCCGCACCATAGATATTCATACGGGAGCTAAAGTGCTCGAAATCAAAGATAATAGTGTTATCTTTGAAGAACAGGGAACGCAAAACACCATAGCTGCAGAAAAAATTCTTATTGCTACAGGAAGAAAGGCTGTTTTTGACAAATCACAGTATGAAGCGATGGGTATTGCCTGCACCAATAAAGGTATTACTGTTGATGATTACTGTCGCACATCGGTTCCGGGAATCTGGGCAATAGGCGATGTTACCGGACGAGCTCAGCTCGCGCATACTGCGAGCGCAATGGGTAGAGCCGTCTCCCTGTTTATTGCTGGTATCGAAAAGCGGAACGAAAAGCCGGAAGCCTCACGGATCCGTATTCCCTGGAACTATTTCCCCTGGGTCGTATACGGAGAGCCAGAATGTGCAGGCGTTGGTATGACAGAAGCGCAAGCTATAGCTTCAGGCATGGAAATTGTAAAAGCAAGCATACCCGCTCGCTCGAACGGCCGCTTCCTCGTGGAACAGGGTCAGACTGGTCATGGACTTTGCAAGATGCTTGTAGATAAACGAACGGAAGTGGTAATCGGCGTGCATCTCGTGCTGCCCTATGCTGGAGAAATGATCTGGGGTATGCAGTATGCGCTGGCTCACGGGGCAACCGTGTATGACATTGCGCAAACGGTATTTCCGCATCCCACGGTGAGCGAAATTATACATGATGCCGCTATAGCCTGCATTGGCGAGCTGCATCATTAAACGACTAGATAAGATCGGCAAATACAGCGCCCACGAGACCTGCAAGTTGTGCCGGTGCAAGGAGTACCTGTACTCCTCGCTTACCGGCACTCACCGATAGAGTATCCCACACGAGCGCTGTTTCATCGATATACGTTGAGAGTTGCTTCTTCATTCCAATAGGCGAACAGCCTCCCCGCACATATCCTGTCACCGGTTCTAGTTCTTTGAGTGGCAGCATTGCAATAGATTTTTGTCCAGCGGCTTTTGCAGCTTTTTTAAGATTAAGCTCACATGAGCCCGGAATAACAAACACGATATGAGTTCCATCGCCACCCAGGGCAACCAGTGTCTTAAAAACACGATCCAGTTCCAGACCAATCTTCTGTGCAACATACTGTGCCGAAAGGTCATCTTCATCGACAGGATACGTTAACACATCATGCGGAATCCGCTTCTGAGCAAGCAAACGGGTAACATTGGTTTCCATATTATTCCTTAACAACTATCACTTTACGAATTTCGTCTATGCCTGGCGCGACTACTCGAATAAAATAG
>ERZ795050.4998-NODE-4998-length-11654-cov-3.806276_pt1 | contig 11654 bp, 7 predicted proteins | sample MGYA00375134_ERZ795050 | MGnify/ENA primary metagenome ERZ795050 (study PRJEB30179, sample SAMN05720221) | activated sludge metagenome | isolation source: Anaerobic digester | place: Japan | collected 2015-05-26 ... | reverse complement strand
AAAACCAGCAATCTCAGAACATTATTCTTTGATTTTGACCGGTCGCTGACAACACCCCATAGCGGCTGTGCAAACAATCCCACAAACGAACCTAATGAAAGCAGCGTTCCAATGTTCGAATTGTCAAAACCCAGTTCGTCAAGGTAGACCGGCATGAATACGCTATAAACTGCAAAACCCATAAACATAAGTAGATAAAAAACAATGAAATAAAAGGGATAAGTTCTAAGACTTTTAAAACTATTCAATATGATTCTGCCCCTTATGTACCAGATTTAATTCACAGAAATATTTTCAATAATTATTATATACCCGGTGAAATTGATTGTAAACAGGGGCCCGGCATCAAATTCGATACATGGCCCCTTTTTTACTATCCGTCCATCAAAGCAACCTTCTTTTGCTCATCACATATAATTAACTTTCTTTTATTGTCTATTTTAGTGGCAAGTACGACCTTTCCATCCCATAGATCCACAACATGCTTTAAAGTCTCATATGCATAAGCCAACTCAATCTCCCTGCCGTCATAACGATGCTCCAAGACTAGTGTATTATCCTTTCTCACCCACTCCAACACATTTACTGCAGGTATACCGGAAAGCCCAACATTATTAGCTATTGTATCCCTAACCTTTTTCCAGCCCTCTTCATCGGAAACTTCCGTTATGACATAGTTGCTCCCAAGCTTCATATACTCAAAAAGATTCATTTCCTCACAAAGCTCTCTTGTCAGATACTTCCTAATAAACGACTGGTCCCTTTCAACTTCCCTGACCTCAAAGATTTTTTTCGGGTCATCGGCATACCTTTTTTTCAAGTCCTGGAATATTTTAAATCCCACATAGTAAGGATTGATCTGTCCCATCATCGGCCTTAAAACCTGGTTATGCCTTTTTAAAAACTCTATATGGAGTCCTTGTTCCAGTTCCAGTTTGTTTAATATGGTATAATGCCAAAAACTTGCCCATCCCTCATTCATTATTTTGGTTTCAATCTGAGGAAGAAAATACAAAGTTTCCTCTCTTACTATGTTTATTATATCCTTCTCCCAGTCCGAAAGCTTGGAGTATTCCATAATAAACATGAGCATATCTTCTTCCGGTTCAATGGGAATCTTCTTGAAATCCGGCGGAGGTTCCTCCTCCTTTGCTTTCGGTTCCAGTAAAGGATACTCGCTTCTTGGCCTTCTGTATCTTTCCAGAAGGGCCTCCTGCTTTTCCTTCTCTGTCAGCCTCTTCACTCCAATATTACGTGAAATCTGATATTTTATTGCGTGAGCAGCATTCAGTATCTTCTCAACCTTTGCATATCCTATCCCTGGATCCTGGATATACTCCCTTATCCTGTTAGCATGGTTCTTGAACATTTCCACCGTGTCTTTTGCCCTTGTCCCCAACTTAAAAAGCCTGTTGTTTTTAAAGAAATCATTATGTCCGTATACATGGGCAATGGTCAGTATCTGAAGAAGCAGTGTATTGTCCTTCATAAGATAAGCTATACACGGGTCGGAATTTATAACCATCTCATAGGGCAAACCGGTTAAATTATATTTATGAAGAGTTTTCGTTCTTTCATAATGTTTTCCGTAACTCCAATGAGGATAGTGGGACGGCATGCCTACATAGGTTTCATAGCCAATCATATCCTCATAGCTGCATATTTCAAACTCCTGTTCATAATAGTTAAGCCCCTCAGAACGTGCTATTTCTTCGATTTTTTCATTCCATTCCAATAATTCCTTCATACTGTATTCCGTCATATATCCACCTCCGAGGTCAGTTAATCATTCTTCTTCCAGGAGCTTTTTCAGTCCCGGCAGCACATCATCCTTTTTGCTCATCGTTATAATTGAAAAATTCTTTCTTTTAATATTTTTCTGGTATTCAGCCCTAATGGTGCTGCTTGAAGGATAATAGCCCGGTGTTATCTCTCCGTATCCGAACAAATTGCAAACATCACAATGCTTTTCTGCCAGCTCAATTGCCTTTTTGTTGTCCTCCACCCAGTTATCGCCGTCACTGCAATGAAAGGCATATATATTCCAACTGGCAGGGTTGTATCTTTGTTCAATTATTTCCAAGGCCTTTTCATATCCGCTGCTGATATAGGTTCCTCCCGATTCTCCTCTATGGAAGAACTCGTTTTCGTTCACTTCCTTGGCAGTTGTGGTATGTGCTACAAAAACCACATCAACATTGGAATATTTAAGTCTTATGAACTGATACAGCAAAAAGTAAAAGCTTCTGGCCAGGTACTTTTTGGTCTGGTCCATGGAACCGGATACATCCATAATGCAAATAACCACTGCATTAAAATCCTTTTTGTAGTCTTCTCTGACTCTTCTGTAGCGTAAATCATCCTCCATAAAAGGAAACCGCTTTTTCTCAATATCTTCTGTATCAGAAGGTTCCCGGTTTTCCTCCAACATCTCAGAATCTTCCGAAATCCTGTGATTTCGCAGATAACCTTGTTTTCTCTTAATCTTTTCAATAACAGATCTCTTTTTTGCAAGCCTGGGGGGTATACCCTTACGCTGGTAGCCGAGATTTTTGAAGCTCCTTATTGATTCCAGCTCCGCCAGCTTTTTTCTATCAATATCCGGAAGGTTCAAATCATCAAACAGATAATTGATCAGTTCCTCAATCGTAATCTCTGTCTCATAAATGTCTTCACCTTCCTGATTCCCTGCACTTCCGTCCCCTTTTTTCCCTGCCTTTTCCTGCCCTATTCTGTCTCCCCGCTTTTCACTTCCGTCACCGGAACCGGCTGAAGGGGAATTGTTTCCATATATAAACTGGTATTCCTTTATGCCCCTAATGGGTATTTTGATCTTTTTATCCTTACTCTGACCGATAATACTTTCCTCTGCAATAATGCTGCCTATGTTTTTCTTAATGGATTCTTCCACCAGCTCCTTATGCCGTCTTCTGTCTTCAGCCGCACGGTCCTTGCCGGTGTTGACATATTCCCTAAATATTGCCAAGACCAATCACCCCCTGCTATGTCTAAATTCCATGGCCCCACCTTGTTTACAAAAGGGGTTAATCCTTCCATAAATTATTTGCAGCATATTTCAAAATAACATTACAGCAGTTATCGCAGTATCCGTTTCTCTTCATTTCTTCCACCATGCTGTCAAATTTTTCGCTCTGCTCCTTGTCTCTGACCCTTGCCTGTGTAATAACCCTGCTCAGATCCTTGACCGATGCCATAAGCTTCTTCTCAATAGCTTCTTTTAAAGGCTCATAGCTTGTAAAGTCCAGCTTGCCGCCGTTTCTCAAAACGTAAAACATATATGCCGTAACATCCGCCCTAAATCCTGTCGCAGCGGTATCGGTAATCCCTATTTGTTCCTCAATGGACCTTAAAAACTTTTCATCGGCCTCAAGTTCTTCTCCCGTATTGCGGTCCTTGATTTTGGTCTTGTTTACAAAGGCCTCTGCGTGGTCAAGATAATTGTTGAAGAGACTTTCTGCCTGCTCTCTGTAACTATGGATGAAAGCTTTTGTAATCTCTTTTTCCAATATCTTATTGTACTCTTTTCTCACAGTGTCCTGAATAAACCTCAAGTACCTTTCCCTTTCTTCCTCACCGATAGCCAGTTCTTTTACTGCCTTAACCAGTGTTTCCAAAACCGAAATGGGATTGATACAGTTATGAACAGATTCTGACAATGCCGTATCCAAAGATTTCATTATAAACCTGGTGGAAATACCGGTCATACCCTCTCTCGGTGACTCTTCCCTCAGCTCAAAAATATCAATTTTCCTTGTCATTCCCTTTTCAATCACTTCTTCACCGTTATATATCTTAAGCTTGGTGATGGGGTCAACCTTGTTTGAGGGTGCAAGCCTTGTCAATATGGCAAACATGGACGCAATTTCAATGGTATGAGGTGCTATGTGGGCATCGAACTTACTCTTCTTCAGTATTTTTTCGTATATCTTAATCTCCTCGTTAAGCTCGAGACAATAGGGAACCTCTATCTTTACAATCCTGTCAAGTATGGCTTCATTGGTGTGGTCGGATTTAAACTTATTCCACTCTGCTTCATTGGAGTGTGCAAGTATAATTCCGTCAAAATAAATCATTGAGCCTTTACCCGGGGATGGAATCGACTTTTCCTGGGTTGCGGTAATCATTGTATGCAAATACTCCGTCTCGTTTTTAAATACCTCAATAAATTCGACAATACCGCGGTTTCCTACATTGAATGCACCGTTTAAGGACAATACCCTTGGGTCATCCTCGGAATACAAATCTATCTTTGAAATATCAACGCTTCCGATAAGAACCGAAGTATCCTGGTTGTTCGGATCTACCGGCGGAACTACCCCGATACCCTTCCGTGACCTTATGGAGAAGTCAACGGCTACCACCGGGAACCTTTCATATTCGCCATTAAACTCATTTTTCAGTCTATAGCGGCATACTGGGCACAAGTCCCCTTCTATACGAACATTTAACACATCCTCAAATTCTTTTCTCAAGTGTTTCGGAACAAGATGCAAAGGTTCTTCCCTCATAGGACACCCCTGCAGTGCATAAATCGGCGGGCTCATCTCAAGAGCACGTTTCAAGGCTTCCATTAATGATGACTTACCGGCACCAACCGGTCCGACCAAATAGAGCACCTGCCTTGCTTCTTCTCCTGCCATTGCAGCCGAATGAGAATACCTGACTATTTTCATTATCGTTTTATCAATGCCAAAAAATTCCTCGTCAAAAAACTTGTATTTTTTTATTACATCATTTCCATATATCCTTCTGAGCCTTGGATTCTCATCTGTTTCAATTACTTTAACTCCCGGTTCTGTAATGAGTTTATACATCCTTTGATGAGCAAGCATCGAAACCTCAGGATCTTCTTTTACAATATCAAGGTAGTCAAGAAAGGTACCCTCGAACTTTTTTCTCTTTTTTTCCTCTCTATCCTTGCGAATAATGCTTGATAAATCTCGTTTTTCCATGCTTATTCCCCCTTTTCTTTGAATATCCTTTGATTTTTGCAGTATTCCCGGTTTATAGCCCAACATAACCATTATATTGCTTTATAAATAAGAAGTTGATTAATATAGCCCTTTAGATATATATATCCATTGTATACTTTCAATTAACATATATAAGAATATAAATTTTTCCGTGGTCTCTACTTTGAAGTAAGTATCATACTTTCATGTATATTACCCAGGTGAAAATAAAATACTCAGGATTAACCGGGATACAAAACCGATATTGACCATGCATAAACTGTCCTGCATGCAGTCTTCTGTAAGATATTATCTGCAACAGGTTTCCAAGGAACAAGATACACTAATTTTCCAATGCAAAAAAAGTAAGCCATGTGTTTTTAAAGAATTGCTACAGTTTTATTATAACATATCAGTATGTAAATAGCCATATTATTTATTTAGCGAATTCTGTCAGGGTGCAAATTACCTGATGAAGAAAAATTCGAGAAAAAACCTGTTATATTTTTCTTAATTTTTTTATAAAGTTTAATGATATAATAGTATATGGTATGAATCCGATTTGTCTGATCTTAACAAGGTTTTATCCACGTTAATCAACATTTTCAAGGAGGTATGTTATGAGAGCTTTTTATTTGGCAGCTAAAAAATTCATTCTTTGTATAACATCCTTCCTCGCCGGGATTTTCCTCTTTATAGGAACAATATCCCTAAGTCTTAGTACAACCGTTATGGATTCGGATTTTCATGGAAAATTATTTGAAAAAAACAATATTTATACCGAGGTTCACAATGAGGTAAATGATCTATTACATAGCATATTTACCGATTATAACAATTCGCCGCAGCTTAATGAACAACAACAAGAAATATTTTACGTTCTTCAAGAATCTATATCGCCGAAAATGGTAAGAACCAATCTCGATTCCATAAGAGAAGGCCTTTTTAAGTACTTCAGGGGTGATATAAACTTCTTGCCCGATATTAGGCTTGATACAGATTCGTTGCCTCAAGATGACACTCCACAGGACGTTTCGGCTAAAAAAGGGGTTAGTTCCCTGGAAACATCCGATCCCGACCAGGTTTTGAGCAAAATAAAAAGAGTAAGTCTCAGTGCCATACTAAGGTCAATTAATCGAAGCGATATTCTTGACCGGCTCCTTTCGGTAAAATTGCTTTATTTCGTTATGGATTATATTCCCAAAATATCCGTACTGGTTGTTGCTGTTCTGTTTATTCTTTCCCTTCTTCTTTGTAAGAAGTCAAAAGAAATGGTTAAATGGTTATTTGGATTACTGATTACAAGCAGTTTTTTTAACCTTATAGACGCTATTGCCGGTTTCGTACTTTGCTACAAAATCATTCCCGAAAATATCAATACATTAACAATGCTCATACCTTTAAAATCCGAAGTAATCTTATCCTACCTTCAGGATTGTATTCTCCCCATATCCCTCTATAGTATGGCACTGAGCATACTTATTATTCTAATATCCTTTGCCGTGTTATCTTCAAGCCGCATTGTCAATAAGGTATCGCTTAGCAATATTTTCCGTATAAAAATACCCGAAAAATACCTGAGAATAATTGAATATTCAACCCTTGCCGTATTGTTTGTTTTATTTGCCGGACTTCTTTCTTTCGAGGTGTATTCTTTCAAGAAGGAGTTTATCTCAAAGAATTTTACAAACGTTATATCAAAACTAACCAATGCAAATGCGTACACGGAAGTAGTTTCTGCAAAGGATGACACAATATATACACTTCAGATAAAACTCGTTAACACAAAAGACAACTCACCGGTACCCGGTATCCAAATAAATGTCAGCGGCAAAACAGAAATTCCCGAAAAGTATCACAATTTAACCGATATAACCGACGAAACAGGTTCGGTAAAATTCACCTTGGGCAAGGGAACCTTCAGGCTGGAATTCTCTTCATACCGTAAACCGCCCGAATACGTGCTGCCGTCACCCTTTTTATTCGATTTGCAATCTGTAGGTACCACTATTGTTACCGTTAATCTGGACGAATGCAAAGAAACTGGAGAAAAAACAGGAATCACGGAAATTGAATTTCTGAACGAAGACAACCTGCCGGTTGAAAAAATAGAACTCTATGTTGATAATACAAATCAACCTGCAGAAAATGAGGAACCTTCTTTTGAAGAAAGCGGTGAATCTTCAAGAATCCCTGACAAATACTACTCCATAACAAACGAAGAAGGCATAGCCGTGCTAAAACTTCCTGAAGGTTTTTATAATGTAACGATTTCACCGGATAAATTTCCCAAAGACTACATAATTCCCGAGTCCTTGGCAGTTAACTGTTCTGCCGACATTACTGCAAGGTACACAATACGCCTTGTAAGAAAGCAAACGGAGACACCGTCTCCACAGAATTGAACCAATATTCTAAAAAATAAAGGGACTGCCGCAACTCCACAGTCCCTTTTACACAATACTAATTTTCCCAGCAATATATTATAAGTACATAATAGTGCGGTTATATCCGTGTCATAATAATTACAAGTCAGTTTCGATTCTTAAAATGCTCAGAATCTGCACCTCATAACACAAACCCTCTTATTGCCTATATCTTGCCAGTATTCAAGATATTCTCCATCCTGCTTGAAATTTTCAAAGGAATATCCTTTAGACTTAACATACTCCACAATATCTTCTGAAAAAAGAACATCCATTGCCCTTTCGCTTAAGTCGGGCATCTTCTTCAATGTAAACTCGTCAAACAGGTTTTTAAGATCGTCAAAAAGAAGTACGGTATATTCGGTGTCCTTATAGATAACATATCCCTTACGTATTGCAACAATGTTTTCTATACCGATTTTCCTTTCAACCAACAGTAGATTGTTCAGTCTTTTCTCCAGATACAACATTTTGCAATTATCAAGGTATTTGAGCAACTGTTTTTCATTAAATTTCTTCACATTATTCAGTTTTATATTCAAGAAATCAGGGACATCGTTTTTAAACAAAACTAAAGTCGCCTCATCCTTGTCGCGGTACCATATTTCGTCTTCAGCCATAAATATGATATCGCCGGTTAAAGATTTCTCGTTAAACACAGGAAACAGATAGGGAATATCATTGAAAAACTTAACAAGTCTTATAAGAACTTTGTTAGCCTCTTTAACCGTAATTGTACACGGATCTCCCCATATATCCCTGTCAACAATAACCGTTCTGCCTGCATCGGTCATGTAGATATAGGTCTTCTTGTCCGACTTCTTCAAATCCTTTCTGGAAACATCAAGAAGTCTTTCAAGATTTCTGATCTTATCTCTTTTAAGTGAGTGTATAAAGTCCACAGCTCTTTTTGACTTATCATGAAGATTATCCACTAAGCTGTCTTTTAAATCCGACAAAATTTCTTTGCCTTGATTTACAGGAACCTTAGATGCTATTAAATCAAATAAACCTTTTGCACTTTCACTACCTGCCGTGCTCAATACTTCCTTTTTATTATCCAAGAACACCACCCCTTTTTATACGAACGAGAAATAAAGAAGGTAAGAATAGACAATATTGCGAAGACTAATACATTTTTTATTATTATTGTTATGCAGAATATATAAAATATATTATCAATATTATTATACCTTATAACACTGAATATGCCAATACCTAAAACCCATAAAATATAACAAATAATTATATTTTGAAAAATGCCAAACAATCTGATACATTTAATATCTTAATAATTAATAATATATGTTAATATCCCTGCACTAATGTCTTTATTTTATGATCCTTGGATTTTTATGGCAATATCCGGAGCTTTTACTCGCCATATATTGGGGTATTCAATACTAATTTATAATTAAAATTGAAGGTAATAAAAAGGCTTTCTTCCCCTAAACATTTCTGCTAGAATAGTAGATGGTAAAATTGACAATCTTTATTATGAAATGGGGGAAGTAACAAAATGATTTTAAGAAAAACAGCATTTACAATCATACTTACCACAGCACTGCTTTTATCTTTTTCCGCTTGCCAGTCAGGCAGTACACAGAACAATGCCGCACCCACGGATAACGGTAGTTCCTCCGAATCAGCCTCAAATTTAGATACCACTTTATCACAGGAGAATAGCAGCAGCAATAACAACCTTGCAAATGAAGCGAATTCAACAGACTATATAGAAAAGCTTAAATCGGAAGGGGCCAATGAAAAAGAAATTGAATCGGCAGAATTGTATGTAAAACGGGTAATGCTTCAGCTTAATGAGATACAGACATTCAGCAACAATTCCGGTTTTCATCTGTCCGCAGCCGACCCCGGTTTATACAATCAGGATAGGGATGATTCATTAAAATATTTAGAGCTTTCTTCTAAAATTGATGAGAAAAAAGCCGTATACTATATTCTTAAATTAATGGACGGTTTTGGCAGCATGGATAAAGCATTTGACGAATACTTAATTTCACTGCAACTGGATATAGATTTAGATATGTATATAACCGATAAGAACTCCTATGGCCGGCTACGTTCAGAAAAGCTCTCGGGGATAATTGAAGAGGATTTGATTACCGCAGAAAAGATTGATGAAAAGGCTTTCGAAAGCCTTCAAAAGCTTAACGATGCAAATAAAAACAATTATCCCAATACGGGGAATGAAATCTATGACCCCTTTGATAATTCGGTACCGAACGTAATCAATCCTCAGCCGAATATACCTCAAGTTGACGTTCCCCGCCCGATTAATCCGGCAGAGGAAATAAATAAAAAGCTTTCTCCATATAATTAAAACAACATAATTAATTTGAAAAAACCCGTTTTCTTTGCGGGTTATTTTTATCTTTTCTAATCATTTCATAGAAATCCAGTATCAAAAGGGTATGAATTCGAAAACTCGTAGAGCTTCGAAATTCTATATTGGAGGCCAAGCATTTTCTGCTTTGCCTCCAATTGATTTTCTACCAGACCGATAGGGTCAAATTAATTCTCTAAGAAACTAATCTCCCCATCCGTTTCTTAGTCAAGAGTCACTTCATTACCTACGTTATAGCAATACCCTGAGTGGATGGCAACAGGACCTGCACTATCTTGTGCCCAAATAGTTATAACCCCGTTAACTTTTTCGATGTTACCATTTGTGATACACCCCTTTGAACCATACTGCCTTGAATCATAGGACAAATTACCTTTACTGTCAACACGTATAATTTCTATGGAATAAGGTCCATATTTTCTTGACAAATAAATTTGCACATATTTATTTGGTGTAAATCCTGAACCTGTTATCACAACATGAGTACCAAATTGAACCGGGTAATATGTTACAATCAGTTTTGTCCCGTTCGTCGACTGGCTTCCCTTTGCTGCAGACATCATAGGCCATATATATACAGAACCATCCTTATTCTTTTTCCAGTAAATTGCTCCATTCTCAAAACGACTTGCTTGTTTACCATTTATTTTGTATTCATCACTGGTTGGAAAACCTAATTGGCTTGTCTCCCACCCATTCCACGACCAGAAACTCCTGATATAACCATGAACTTCATAGGCTTTGTCTGCACCTTTCTTCCAGTAAATAGAACCTCCCTCAAAATGGTTATATCTCCCGTCTTTTCTGGGTGTTTCAAGTTCATCTGTTAAAGGGAAACCCAGAAAACTATTTTCCCAGCCTAAACTGGCCCACTTATTCCGTATCAGACCATATACCATGTATGCCTCATAAACGTTGTTTTTTCTATAGATGGAGCCTCCTTCAAAGTGATTGTAAACGCCAAGTTTATTGGGTGTTTGAGCTGTGTTTGTTACAGCATTACCCAGAAAACCTTTTGCACCGCCATTTGCTTGCCATTTCAAATAGATATAGGTATCAGTTATATACGCCGCAAAACATGTTATAGAAATTAGTGAAAAAACTAAAGCAAATATTAATGGTGTACTCAAAAGTTTCATTTTTCTAGTGGTCATAATAAACTCCTCCTTATAATTTATCACTTGATTTTTACTATCTGAAAAAACAAGAAGCATAAATTGGGAATATTCCACCTTGTCGACGCGTCTTTTATATACTCATAATATATAAAAAAGTTAAATCTGATAAGTATTAAATTTTTTAGTACCTTTGTATTAAAAACATAAAAAGTATGGTAAAATATTGCTTAACAATAATAAAAAAAAACAATACTACTTACTTTATTTGATGAGGTTAGCGAATGACGTTTTCAATTATGCTTTTTTCAGTTACAATTGGCATCATAATCCTTATATCGGATCCTAAGACAGACTGGGTCAGGTGGCTTTCTGTTATTCTGTTTCTTGCCGGTCTTGCTTCCTTTGCCAATGAATTGGAAGACCTTGTAATCCCATTTCTAAAACATACCTTTCTTACTTCTGAGAAGACGGATACGAGTATTTTAACTATTAACGCCTTCCTTACTCAAATGTCAGAACATTTAATAGCTTTTTGCTTCATTATGTTCAGTATTAGCTATTCTGCTTTGTTTAAAACAAAAACAAAAAACATATTAGGATGCATATTTTTTGCTATTACTCTTATCTCATTTGTATATTTACCTGTTATGACAAATGAGCAACGGAGGGAAACAGGTACCTATTGTCATTATTACAAGGTTTTATCAAGCTGGTCCATTCCTTTGGTACTGTTCGGTGTTTCCATAATACTCATCGCTTATATAAAAGAAAA
>ERZ795050.4994-NODE-4994-length-11659-cov-10.815322_pt1 | contig 11659 bp, 15 predicted proteins | sample MGYA00375134_ERZ795050 | MGnify/ENA primary metagenome ERZ795050 (study PRJEB30179, sample SAMN05720221) | activated sludge metagenome | isolation source: Anaerobic digester | place: Japan | collected 2015-05-26 ... | reverse complement strand
CCGTCAAAATTCAGACTGGGATTAAAAGACCCAGGCAGCCAAAACCATAACAATAATTTTCACCCCCGCATGACTGGACACCATGCGGGGATTTTTTTTGTCCTGATGTAGTATGATTTAATACAGATATGGTATGGTTTAATACAAGATAATACAGACACCAGACCCAGACGGCAGCACCAAAACGGATCGGGATTTTTGTGGGGGGGAGCAGAGAGTCCCCCCTCCACACTTCCTCAAAATCCGAAATGTCGATATATCTGTTCAATCGTCTAAAACCAAAGTATAATGTCTGTTCAATCGTCTAAAACCAAAGTATAATGTCTGTTCAAAAGCCTAAAACCGTAGTCTATATCTGTTCAAGGGGTCGGGATATGGTGCAGGTTTACGGGTTTCGGGTACACGTTCATTATGATATGTACCCGATTATTGTATTTCAGCATAGGATATAGGGTCAAAAGACAAGGGGCAGAGGTAATTAAACCCCTGCCCTGATGAGTGAATCTGCCAAAAGTGGAAGAAATTGTCACATGTACAAATAGACAATGGTGGTATCGACAGGCACTTCCCGGAACCATTCTTTGAGCCTTTTTTGTTGTTTTTCCGTAAGGGCGTCCATATTTCGCCACGCATTGAGATAGAATGCTGAGATTGCTTTAACCATGAGCCTTTTTCGGTCGGATTCCAGCAAAACTCCATCAAACTCACTGGGTCTGAAGTAGAATCTGCCCCCCTCGCTTTTATAGTACATGGCTACATCCTTCCTCATGTTTGGCAGAAGCAGGGTTTGTGCATCTCTGATATAGGAAAAGCAGATGGGTATTTTTTTTGCTTTGCTTACGGAGTTGTTCATGGGCTTCACGGTGCGCGGTGATTTAGTTCTCGGCATACTTTTCTCCTTTTGTTACGGCATTGAGGAACTGTTCATTGATTTGTCGGCACTTTGAGAGGCATTCGGGGATTTGTGGCTTACGGTGTTCGATTGCTGCCTTTACTTGTTTGTGGTTATGGGTTTCGATATAGGTACCAAGTTGATTGTAGTGTCGTTCAGAAAAGGGCTTATACAGGATTAGGGACTTGCCAATGAGGGTCGTCCAGTAGCCCCCGTGATAAGTATTGGTGATGATGGGGTTATGGGTTTTTATGAAGTCAGTGATTTTTTGCATGGAGTCTTTATTGTTGACTTTTGGGTAGGGCAGGTCGGTTATTCGATTGCCGAGGTGTTCAATGATTCCTGGATTGAGTTCTGTTGCTCCCTTATATTGAATCAGATTGGACATACAGGAAGCACATGGGACGAAAGGAACGCCCTCCACTCTATGCCTTATTCCCAGAGAAGTAAAGCGGTATAGTTCAAGTATAGGCAGATCAGTATTGTCTCCTATATGCCGATTATAGCCCAGACCCCATCCATAGATTTTGATTCCTTTTTCTGTGGCATATTTTAGGGCGTAGTTAATCCGGCCATTCCAATCGGGGCAAAAATTAAGCAATCCACCACCACCGATAATGATTGTTTCGTTGCAGGTTTGGATTTTGTCATTGAATTTAGGGTCGTCCAGATCAAGCGAACTATGAGGCATGTCCCAATATTGTAGTGGGCATGCCGCCATATCTCCGGTGTTGTCTTTATTGATGCGATGGATAACCAGCATTTCTATTTCCTTCTTTTGTTACTAATAGCACTATACAGCTGCTTATACGGTTTGTCAAATTCGATTCCTGCGCTATAGTAGTAGAATGATTACAGTAGAGTTAAATCGTCACTATAAAGAGAATGAGGTAACGCTTCAGTGCGGGGAGGCGATTTATGCCGCGTTAAGGGAGGATGGTGGATTGCAGAGGGCCTTGACGGAGCAGGTGGAAAACAGGATGGCCATTGTGCGGTATTGGGGGGTTACGGGCAAGCGCAATAAGAACAACACGGTCTTTCATGCGTATATGGATGGGGGCATTATCCGGTTGAGTTTCTATAAGAAGCGGACTACGTTTTTAACGTATGAGGAGGCTTATCTTGTTGCCTGTAAGCTGCTTGATACTCCCGGTATAGCCAATGTCCAGATCAATGAGCATATGGAAAGACAGGAAATAAGGAAGGGGTTGGACTTTGGCGATACAACTGACTGAAAAACAAAGGGCCGGGCTGAATCTGCTGTCTGATCCTGAAAAGACAAGGATTCTATTTACAGGCGGATCGCGTTCGGGCAAGACCTTTTTGATTATTGAGTATCTTCTTCAGAGGGCCTATCAGTATCCGGGATCAAGGCAGCTCATTGTGAGAAAGCACCTGGTCGATACCCGTAATTCAATCTGGTATGACACGCTGAAAAAATACCTTGACTTATATATACCAAAGTGCGATTACAGCTTAAGGCAGAGTGAGTTGCGTGTTGTTCTCTCCAATGGTTCAGAGATATGGCTTGCCGGATTGGATGATGGGGACAGAAGCAGTAAGATTCTTGGCAATGAGTATATCACGGTCTTTTGCAATGAGGCCGTACAGTTGCAGTATTCGGTTATCCAGACATTGATTACCCGATTAGCCCAGAAGTGCATTGATTCGGATGGCAATGTGGCGGTTAACAAGCTGGTGCTCGACTGCAATCCAACCTATCCCCGCCATTGGTTGAAGATATGGGGAGAGGACTTCAAAGACCCGGAAGCCAAGCCCCCCCGTACTCTCAAGGATGCAGATAAGCATGCCGTGCTTCATTTCACTCCCTACGATAACATAGACCACTTGCCTGAGGGGTATATTGAACAGCTTGATGCCTTGCCTTATATCCAGAGAGAGAGGATGCTGTTTGGCAGATGGTGTGGCGGTGAGGGTGCAATCTTCAAGGAGTTCAATGAGAAGATGCATGTTGTAGAGCCTTTTAACGTGCCTCGGTCTTGGAGCCGCATGATGGCCATTGACTTCGGGTTTGACCATCCTACCGGCATTGTATGGGCCGCCTACAACTTTGCTACAGACTCGATCTATGTCTACCGCGAGTTTAAGGAGTCTGGCAGAACCATTGATGAGATTGCCGAAGTAATTAAGAGGGTATCACAAAAAGAACTGTATGCCTGTGATGTCATTTGGGCGGATCATGATTTGGCAGACCGCAGCTTTTTACAGAAGAATGGAATCTATACACGGCCTGCAAAAAAGTCGGTGCTGGATGGGATTACGGCCATCAACCAGAGGCTCAAGCCGGATCCAAAGACAGGTCGGCCCAGGTTGTACATCTTCTCAACTTGTCAGGCTATGATTGATGAGTTATATTCTTATGAGTGGCACCAAAGCAATAGTGAAGTAAGCAACAAAGAGACCCCGATTAAGCTGAATGATGACTTGGTGGACCCCCTCCGCTATATTGTGTATGGTTTGGACAAGTCGGGTTCAGGTGGAGTAATATAGGAGCCGGACATGAAGTATAAACAGCAATTAGGATACAACCCGCAACTCGATTACAAGCATCGTATTTTTGAGCGCAGTGCAGGATTTTACACTGCAAACCTGGCTACATGGCAAAAGGCTGCTGCCGCCCTCAATGGTGGAAGGGCGTATATCCGGGCGACCCTGAAACGGCACCCCTCTGAAACCGCTGAAGAATATGAGGAGCGCGTTGGCAACTCGTACAACATCAACCTGATTAAGTACAGCACAAGGCGATTTGGCGACTACATTTTCTCCAAGCCTCCGAGACGGGAGGGCAGCAATAAGGATGTAGTGTTTGACTTTGACAGGAAGCGCTCTCACGTCAATGTGGTTATGCGTGAAATATTTGATTATCACACCATTTTTTCTCTGGTTTGGGTCTTTGTCGATATGCCGGAATTGCAAGGGGACTTTATTGATCTGAAAACAAAGAAGGATGGGAATATACGGCCTTATGTCAGAGCAGTGCCCCCTATGGCTGTGCCGGATTGGAGTTTTGGGGAGACTGGTGAATTGGAATGGGTTGTGCTGGAGGAGTATGTAACCAAAAAATCCAATCCTAAAATAGAGCCGGAGTTATGGCAGAGGCGCACATTATATACGAAGGACTATTGGCAGAAATTTGAACGGAAGCTGTATGATGAGGGATTCAAGGGGGAGGATATGGGGATTGTCGAGTATGACCCCGTACCGAACAAGCTGGGCAAGGTACCTGTCATTCCTTATACTTCCATGTTGCCGGAAGGTCTTATAACCGTACCCCCCATTGATGACCTGCTGACCATTCACGATGCTGTTCTTGCCGGTGAATCTGAACTGCTGACCAATATCCTGAAGCAGACTTATGGGCAGCTTGTATTGCCGGCGTCTTCTTCTGTCATTGTGAACCGCATCAAGGCAAAGCTGGTGGATGCGGACAGTACGATTGACTTGAGTTCATCGGATGTAGAGGCAATCATATCCCGTGAGGTCAATACGGTGCTCTCTCGAACCAAGGCGATTATGGAGGGAGAGGAGGAGAAGCAGACTGCCCGGTATATCCAGCCAGCGGGTGCCACGATTGACAGCATCATTGCACACGATGACCGCCTGATGAGTGTGATGATGAGGCTCTATGGCTTTCTGATGGGGGTTCATACGACACAGAGGGAATCAGCCGAAAGCAAATCCGTTGACAATATCAGCCTGGCCTCTCAGTTGGCTTCAATCGCTTCCGGGCTTGAGGACTTGGAAACCCGGCTTTGGCAGATGATGAATGAGTATGATGGTTCCATTGGGGAGCCTAAAGTCACCTACAATACAAACTTTGACATCCACGAATTGAATGCGATTGTCGCCGGTATTGCTGAACTGGTGAATCTGGACTGCGGCAAAGAGTACGCCAGACAGCTTAAGCGTACTGCAGTCAATGTCCTCAATAGCATCCATCATATTTCCGATGAGAACTTTGAGAAAATCTATAGTGAGATTGATCGGGATGTGGAAGGGGGCAAGCCGATTAAGTTTGAAGAGCAGGCCGAACATGCTTCAGATGCTTCAGGATCGAGGCCGGACAGCATCAAGGCTACCACGGACTACCAGAAAGATAATAAGTCCAAGATGAAAAAAAGTGATGCAATTTGATTGACATTGTGATTTTTACTGTTATATTCTCGATTAGCTGACTAAACAGCGATACCAAATGAAATCACGGAGGACACAATGACTTACGCAGAATTGATGAGCAAGATTAAAAAGGGAGAACCCCTGACGCCTGAGGAAGCTTCAGAACTTGACAAACTCTCACGGCCCGCTGAACGGTTCAATGAGGTTTCGGCTAAGGCTCAAAAGCTGGAATCGGAGTTGAAAGCCAAGGAGAAGGAACTGGAGCAACTGAATGCACAAATGCTGGATGAAGCACAGAAACTCCAGGATGAAGTGCAGAAACAGCTCGCTGAACTGAGTGGAAAGGTTGAAACCCTGTCCGCTGAAAAGAACAGCCTGCTCAGTGAAAGGGACGATGCCTTAAAATCGCTCAAGGTAAGAGATTTGGCAGTGAACAACCCCACAGGGGCGCATTTTGCTGATCCTGAATACCTGAAGTACCTGCTCAACAAGGAAAAGGTTGATCTTGACAATGAGGAGCAAGTGAAATCTACCATGTTGTCGTTGAAAGAGAAATACCCCGAACTATTCAGAGTGCCCGCCAAGGGTGGTTCTGGTGCCGGGGCTGGCAATGTCGCCGCACAGCCGAAACCAGCGACCAAACCTGTAAAGGATTGGACGGACGCTGACAAGGCCAAGTTCATAAGAGAGGGAGGGACTGTGGAACAGTTCCAAGCATTGATAAAGACGGAGGCTTAATATGGCACTTACCCTGCTTGCTGACCTGAAGCATTATGAGAATTATTTTCGCCTTGGTTATATTGAGGGGCTTACCTATCGGGTGAACATCCTCAACAGCCGGAGTGCGGGCGTGATTCGTGCTTCTTCGGAATTCACTACCGGAATGGAGAAGCAGATTGCCTTCTTCGAGGATTTCGGTACCATCACCCGGCGTGACATTACGGTTGATACTGCCCAGACCCCTGAGAAGATCACCCGTGAGAAATACTACGCCTTCAAGACCTTCTGGAAGTATGTACCCAATAACTTCCAAATCTCTGCCTTCAAGACCGCCGATGGCATGACTCCTGAGGAAGTCTACATCATGATTGGTCGTAAGCTGGCTGAGAAGAAGATCGACTATGTGGTTAAACAGGCATTGATGATTGCTTCGGCAGCTATCGGCTCCGGTGGCACTGCGACCACCAAAGACTACACTACCCCGACCGCAGAAAACTTCACTGTGGACAAAATCCCCGAAGCCCTGGCTCTCTGGGGTGATCGTGCCAGCAGCCTTAAGGCCCTGGTCATGCACAGTGCGGTCTATTTCCCGATGGTCAAGGATCAGATGGTCAATTTCCAGTTTGACAGCGGTTCCGGCCTGATGCTGTATGGTGGCACTCCTGCTACCTTTGGTCTGCCGGTTATCGTCACTGACAACCCGGAACTGGCCTATACCAATGGCGACAACACCTTCTATAAGACTTTGCTCTTGGCTGACGGTGCTGTCACCATCAATGACAACGGGACTACCACTGCGGCCTACCAGACCCAGATCGGCAATGAAAACTTGAAAGAGTTGTTCCAGGCCGAGGGTGACATCTGGAATGAGGTCAAGGGGTACAAGTACATCGGGAGTGATCGTGCAGAGAACCCATCCGATGCCAATCTCATGGATTCGGACAACTGGGTGAAGTGGACGAACACCTACAAGGATACGGCTGGTCTGCTCATCAAGAGCAAGGGTTCGGTTGCTGATGCCGCCCAGCGTGTTCTGACTGTGCGCCTCGCCACCTGAGGACATCAGTGCCGGGTGAATCGTTGTATCACCCAGCACTTTTCCTTGCTCGCTGGGCCGTACAACACAACCGGTTAATGGTTTTACCAAGTGAGCAATGGGGTTTCCTCGCCCTTAGTCCTATTTTAATCAATAATCTGAAACCTATCGGTAACAAAGTTGACTTAAGGGCGGGGATTTTTTGCAAGGAGGGTATTTTGGCTGACATTCTCTTTTATGACGAACAGGAATTTGATGCCCGTACTTATGCCCAGGCTTTTGACATGATCTGCACAAAGCTGGGATTGAGTTTAAGCAAGGGTTATATATCTCCAAGCCGTCACGATTATGGAATGGTTTATTTTCTGGTTTCCGAACGAAGGGAGCAACTATTCAAGCCCATCATTGATTCCCATGCCAAGGCCTGCCGTATTTCGATTCAGAGGGAACTGCTTGATTATAAGGGCAGGTCTTTCTCGGAATTGCGAAAAGAATTCAGAATCAGAGGCATCTTTACACCCTTTGCTGACATTGACCATAACAAGACGGTCGAAAGGATGCTGATCGAGGAAGAGGCAAAACAAAGACAGGAATCATTGGATGGATTTGCTATCATAAGTGGCCCCCTTCGTCTGGAAAACAACTTAACCTCTATGCTGGGCAAGGCAAAGGAAACTGCAAATGCAAACAAGCGTAAGTACCGCAGATAGCTACTATGCCCTTAATCTGTTGGGGGCTGCTGCTTGGGCTGCCCTTACGGATGAAACAAAAGAAATGGCTCTCGCTACTGCCGAACTGGATATAAATGTATACTTGGGGGTTGATTCCGTGGAAGAGGAAGTAATCCGGGAAGAAGCCCCGTTTTCTTTTTATCAATGTGCGGTATTTGAGTGGGCGCTGTATCTTGCCACCAATTCAGAGGGTATTGCAAACCGCCTGAACAAGTCCATGGATAACGTCACAATGCGTAAGGTTGATGGTTTTGGTGCGGAGGCGTATGGTCAAGCCACTAAAGACTCAGACGTGTACAATGACCTTATAAGGCGTTCCAGGGCAGGTCGCTTTTTGAGGGCCATTCATACTGATAACAGGATTATCCGATAATGCTCAGCCACCTTATTACATCATCAAATGAAATCACAGTTTACCGTCAGTTGAAGGACAGGGATGGTGATGTGACTTCTGAATTTGAGGTCGGTACTGCTTATGGTATATTCCGAACCAGCCTCAAAGAAGAATTTGCCATGGGTAATAAGCTGAATTACACATGGGTTGGAATTTTGACACATTATTCTTCCTCTGCCATTCAAGATGTCGATACTGCATACACCCCGAAGCAAGGGGATGTTTGTGAGTGGAAAGGGAAACGGTATTACATTGAGGGAGTGCATGAGCGATTTGATCTGGATGGCAATTTTGTAGGGTATTGGATTGGCGCTACAGACAGGGTGAGGTAACTATGGCGATTACAGGCGGTCAACTTGGATTTGGCTTAAGAGGGATGTCTGTTACATTCAGGCATAATGGTAAAGCCTATGTCACCTGGACGAAAAAGACCCAAAAGGCATTCCGTGATAAATTGAAGCAGGTTATGGCAATGTGGGCGGCAGAAACCACCCAAAAAGCCAGAGAATACTGCCCTGTCTATAGCGGGAATCTGGAAAAGGCCATTGAAAGCACAGCACCTTACTTGTTTAGGGGCACAAGACCAACAGGGCGTATCGCAGTTCAGATTGGGGTGTTGTCTGATTGGCAGAGTCCCTATGACAGTGCATTTAAGACAGACCCGCCGTGGGGATTATCCAGTCCCGATGTGGTTAATACGTTGCATGAGATGTGGGAGCAGGTGGCCGGAAACAAAGCAAAAGAGAGGGCGGCAAGGAAAGGCCCCGGAGTTGGTAGCAAGTTTCTGTTACGCGCTGCAGAGGAATCCGCACAGAATTTTGCCAAGCACATCTATAGCATTAAGAAGTTTGCCGCCTTTCTTGAATCTAATCCTGGTGGCGGTGCTTTAGAGTTCTTGGATCAGATGCGAAATCTACCCGGCCCGGACTATCGGGGAATAGAGGATGATGGCAGCGACATACCCTTTTAATTGAATCAGAGGCTACTATGTCTGATACTAATAAATACAAAACAATAGAAGATTTTCTGTGCGATTGGGTGGATTCAGTTACTCAGGACGGTGTGCTATGTTCAAAAGAGCTGGACATGCAGACCATTGGTTCCAGGGCGGCCTACCTCTCAGTCCCTATAAAGCCCATAGATGACCATGATATTCTGTGGCGTGGCCATGCGTCCGTTCAGGAGTTATCCCCCTCACGCAGTTCGGCCATTGATCTGATTGACAAAATCCGTTCAGCACTTCCGGTATCTGAGAAAAAATCAGACATACCGTTTGCAATCAGACTGAATTGGGGATATAGTACAGTACCGTATAGGATTATGATTGGCTCTGTGCCTGCCTATATTGTTTCAGTTGACATTGACGTTTCAACAACGTAAGGAGAAATAACCATGGGAAATCCAGTAGATTTTGCAGGGGATGCCAGTAATCTTCACCTCGGCCCCGCCAGTATTACCTACAATGGTAAGAATCTCGGCTATACGCTGAATGATTCTGTTTCCATTCAAGTCGAGCAGGAATCCACTGAAATCCTGCCTGATCAGTCCTCGCTTCCGGTTAAGGACATCATCACCGGAATGACCCTCAACGTGACCATGACTCTTGGTGAGGTCACGACTGCCAATCTTGATATTCTGCCCGGTTTCAGCGGTGGCACTCTCAGCGACCCCATGGGCACCGATCTGCTCACTGAGGCAAAGGAATTGATTTTGTATCCGCTTTCTGATGGCGATACGAATGTGTATACCTTCCCGAAAGCAAGCCCGATGATGACCGGCCCGATCCAGTTTGCCCGAACCACGCCTCAGGGATTGGAACTGAACTTCAAATGCTACTTCGACTCGGCAGGTGGGACTGCTTTGACGGTGTCTCAGAAACCAGTCTAACAATCAAATGAGGTGCAGCTAAAATGGGAAAGCAAATCATTGGAATTGATTTAGAGAAGATTGCTGAGTATCGTGAGAGGGTGGAAGTCGGTGTATCGAAAGACCGCACCGTACTTCTCCCTCTGATTAAGCTCAAAGACGCGCACATTGCCGAAATCTTTTTAAGCAGGCTGGATGCCATTCGTACAGAGTGGGCCATTGCGATTGCCTCTTATAAGAACAAAGCCGGGATGTATGCCAATCTCAAGCTGAAGGTGGATGGTGAAGAGGAAGCATCTGGAACTGCCTCTGAAATGTCTGCGGATGAGTACTATGAGGCATTCAAGCAGGTCACTGTCGCCATTGAAGAATCCCAAAAGCATCAAGCCTCTCTGATTAAACGGGTCAGGGCCATTACGGAGGAAATCCATGAGTTCCTTGCCCCGTACTTAGAGGGATTGGGTGTAATTGAGGTCTTAAAGGAGGCTGATGATGCCATGACACAGAAAGTCCTCTATGCGATGCTGTATGGCACTGCTGCTTTTACAGAAGAGGGGGAGCTGGCTAATAAGGAAGCAGATTCTCCAGAAGATGTAAAAAAAAATTAACCACCCTGCCTGAGCGTTTGGATTTGTCTTATGTGCTGACCAAAATCATGATGGCATTTCCAAGTTACGATCTGGAAAAACTGCTGCATACCTCATACAAACGGGTCTTGCAGCTTTTTTCTTTAGCAGACAAGTCCTCAACCATGCGGAAACTGGAATACTCAATCGGTGGGGCGGCCTTGCATGATACAAAGATTGGACAAATTCTGCAGCAGGTTGAATTAACCGCTACAGTAACCGATAAGGCCGCCATGAAATCCGTAATGACCGACGAAGCAAAAATCAAAGCCGCAGAAGCCATTAGGCGCATGTCTGAAGCCAAACAAAACGAGGGATAAAGATGTCCGATGCCCTTTTTACCATATTTGTAGACTCTGTTCTCGATACCTCTAAATTTGACAAGGGCATGGAGACGAGTGCCACCAAAGTGGAGTCCTCACTGTCACGGATGGCTTCTGCGGCCAAGCAATATTTAGGCGCTGGTGGCTTGCTGTGGTCATTTAATCGCGCCAATGCCCAGGCTATGCAATTTGGGCAGACAATGGCAGATGTAGCCGCCATTACCGAACTTAATGTCGATAAGATGGCCAAGTCCCTATTGAAGCTGGATCATATCTTTGGTAGACCGGCTCAGACTGGTTATACCCTATACGAAACCATTTCATCGGGCATTAAGGGAACCGAGGAAGATTTATTGCATTTTGTGGAAGTGGCAGGCAAGACGGCCAAGGTTATCCGGGCTGATACTTATACCACATCGAATGCCCTTACTACAATGATGCATGCTTACGGGATTTCGGCAAGGGAATCCACAAAGCTGATGGATATTATGTATACCACCGTCAAAGAAGGTAAGGCGCACGGTGACGAACTGGCGCGTACTTTAGGCTTGGTGGTAAACAATGCATCTGAATCCGGTATCGCCATTAAAGACCTGTTTGCGGCGATTGCAACGCTGTCCAGGACGATGACAACCTCTAATGCCATGATCTCCTTGAACCAGATGATGAACTCGTTTTTAGGCCCTACAGAGGAAGCCAGACGGGTAGCGCGTGAGTATGGTATTGAAATGGATGTGGCCGCTATCAAATCCAAGGGGTTTGCGGCAGTAATGAAAGACATCCATGATAAGGTCGGTGGCAATGTGGAGGCCATTAAATCCCTTTTTGGTAATATCCGGGCGGCTCGTGGTGCTCTGGTATTGACAGGAAGCCAATTTGACAATTTTATTGATGTTTTGCATGAATTTGATCGTACTGCCGGAGAAGCTGAAGT
>ERZ795050.4992-NODE-4992-length-11662-cov-34.272853_pt1 | contig 11662 bp, 9 predicted proteins | sample MGYA00375134_ERZ795050 | MGnify/ENA primary metagenome ERZ795050 (study PRJEB30179, sample SAMN05720221) | activated sludge metagenome | isolation source: Anaerobic digester | place: Japan | collected 2015-05-26 ... | reverse complement strand
TTTTTGTTAACGGCAGCTGTTATGCTATAGCATAACAGCTTAGTAATCATTCTAAAACAATTCCTAAAACGATGCCTAAAACGATGCCGCTGGTGTTATGCTATAGCATAACACCAGCGGCATCAGTATGTGCTTTTTAAATCAAATGCATTTAAAGAGTGGACGAAAAGAAATTTTTCTGATAAGATAAAAAAACAAAATATGGCCATTCAACAATCAGACAAACAATTAAATACCGTACCGCGGCCACCTATTGTAGTGGTGATGGGTCATATTGATCATGGAAAAACCACTCTTTTAGATACAATTCGTAAAACTAATGTAGCTGCTCGGGAATCAGGCGGAATTACCCAGCATATTGGCGCTTACGAAATTTTAGTAGAAAGCAAAAATCCGGAATATAATCAACGAAAAATTACTTTTATTGATACGCCCGGTCACGAAGCTTTTTCGGCCATTAGAGCCCGCGGCACTAAAGTATGCGATATTGCTATTTTAGTGATTGCGGCCGATGAAGGAGTAAAACCTCAAACGGTTGAAGCTTTAAATTTAATTCAGCAAGCCAAGATTCCTTTTATTGTGGCGCTTAATAAAATTGACAAACCCGAAGCGAATCCTGATCGAGTAAAAACACAGTTAGCAGAATTGGGCGTTTTGGTGGAAGGATGGGGAGGAAATGTGCCGGTGATTAATATTTCGGCTAAAGAAGGAAAGAATATTCAAGAACTCGGAGAGTTAATTTTACTGGTAGCTGATATGGAAGGTATTACCGCTTACAAAGATGGACCAGCCAATGGAGTGATTGTGGAAACAAAATTTGAAAATCGGCGAGGCGTCGAGGTGACAGCAATTATTAAAAACGGCGTATTAAAAATTGGTGATCCCATTTATACTGCTTCTGCTATTGGTAAAGTACGAACAATAGAAGATTGTAATGGTAAGCCATTAAAGGAAGCCACTTTTTCTTCTCCTGTTTTAATTACTGGTTTTAAAGAAATGCCTCAAGTGGGAGAAGAGTTTTTTGTTGGTGAAAAAACTGAAGAAGAAATTAAGAAGGCGGATATCAAACGGGATATTAAATCCAATAAATCAGATCAAGAAAAAAATGAAAATACGCTCAATCTTATTTTGAAAGCCGACACCATCGGTTCACTAGAAGCAATGAAAAAAATTTTAAGCAATCTAGCCTTGCCCGAAGGAGCGACTCTGAAAATTATTAGTGAGGATATTGGAGATGTTTTTGTTTCTGACATTGCGCTTGCAGAAACAGCGCCGGCTATAATTTTAGGTTTTCGAGTAAAAATTCCGAAAGATCTTCAGATCATCATTCAATCTAAAAATATTCGCATTTATACATTTGATATTATTTATGAAATGGAGAAGTTCTTAAAACAAGAAGCGGAGAATCTTTTTAAGCCGCAAGAACCACCTATTAAAGGTAGAGTAGAAATTCTTGCTTTGTTTAGCAAAAAACGCAGTGAGCAGCTTATCGGCGGTCGAGTGATGGAGGGAAGAATTGTGAAAGGAGCTCAGGTAAAAGTTCAACGAGGTGAAGAAATTATTGGTCAAGGAAAAATTTTAAATTTACAGTCAAGCAAGATAGATGTTAAAGAAGCGCAGGAAGGAAAGGAATGTGGCATATTAATTGATAGCAGCACGGAAATTGCTGTGGGAGATCAATTAATTTTTCAATAAATATTATGTAATTGCCGGATTTGATTTCAAAAGATGAACTTAAAAGAATTTGAATATTATTTACCTAAAGAATTTATTGCCCAAAAACCAATTTCTCCTCGTGATCATTCTCGGTTAATGGTAGTTGATAGAAAAACTGGAGAAATTCAACATACCTATTTTTATCAAATCGATCGCTTTTTGCAAAAAGGTGATGTTTTGGTTTTAAACAATAGTAAAGTGATTCCCGCGCGATTAGTCGGTATTAAACCGGAAACCGGAGGTAAAATTGAAGTGCTTCTGGTTCGGCCCAACGTTAAAAATTTAAAAAATTATCAGTGGTCAAAAGAATGGTTTGTTATTGGCAAGCCGGGATTAAAAGAGGGACAAAAAATTATCTTTCCGCATGGTTTAGAGGCCAAAGTTATAAAAGCAATAAATTATGAACGTTTGATTCGTTTTAATCAGCAAGGAGAAAAATTAAAACAAATTATTTATCAAATCGGGACAGCGCCAACGCCACCCTACATTAAGCGGCTTTCTAATCTTAAAGAATACCAAACAGTTTATGCCAAATATTTAGGATCAGTAGCGGCACCAACAGCTGGTTTTCATTTTACTCCCCGTTTAATTAAAAAACTCCAAAGAAAAGGAATTATTTTTAAATATATAACTCTGCATGTTGGTTTAGGCACATTTCAACCAGTGAAAGTGGAAAATATTGAGGAGCACAAAATGGAATCGGAATGGGTGGAGATTGATAAAAAAACCGCTAATTTTTTGAATCAAGCCAAAAGAAATCATCAAAGGATTATTGCGGTAGGAACAACTTCCACTCGCGCTCTAGAGAGTTTTGCTACTCGTCGGGGTATTTTGAGAAGCGGCCAAAAATTTGTTGATCTATTTATTTATCCTGGTTACCGTTTTAAATTTATTGATGCCTTGATTACCAACTTTCACTTGCCTAAATCAACTTTACTTATGTTGGTTTCAGCTTTTGCTGGCCGCGACCTAATTTTTAAAGCTTACGAAGAAGCGATTAAAAATAAATATCGTTTTTTTAGTTTTGGTGATGCGATGTTTATTATTTAAAAGAAGGAGATTATAATAAGAGAATGAACAATTGGGAAATTGCTAAAATTTTATCTGACATCTCTTTTTATTTAGAAATGGAGGGTGAGCCATTTAAACCGCGCGCTTACGAAAAAGCAGCATCTACAATTGAAGCATTAGATGTACCGCTGCAAGAAATTTATCAGAAGCAAGGTCTTAAGGGAATTGAAGAAATTCCAGGAGTTGGAGTTTCTATTGCAGAAAAAATTGAAGAATTGCTGAAAACAGGGCGGCTTAAATATTATGATCAGTTTAAAAAGAAATATCCTTTTGATCTGGAAATTTTAAGACGCGTAGAAGGCGTGGGACCAAAATCTTTAAAAAAACTTTATGAAAGATTAAAAATTAAAAATCTAGCTGATTTAGAAAAAGCCGCTCGAGAAGGAAAAATTAGAAAAATTGAGGGATTTGGCGAAAAAACCGAGCAAAATATTTTAAAAAGTATTGAATTTTTAAAACAAGGAGGCAATCGCTTTGTTCTAGGCTTTATTTATCCGCAAGTGGGATCAATTATTGCTCGACTTTCAAAATTAAAAGAAGTACAAAAAATTGTGGCAGCTGGTTCGGTAAGAAGGATGAAAGAAACAATTGGCGACCTGGATATTTTAATTGTTTCTAAGAATCCAATGCCGGTAATGGATTATTTTGTTAATTTACCGGATGTTTTTCAAGTTGTAGCCCATGGTGAAACGAAATCTGCTATTCGCTTAAAAAACGGATTGGATATTGATTTAAGAGTAGTAGCCAAAGAATCATTTGGCGCAGCGCTAAACTATTTTACCGGCTCAAAAGATCATGGCATTCATTTACGGGAAATTGCCATTAAAAAAGGTTATAAATTGAATGAATACGGATTATTTAAAATTCCGAAATCCAAAAACAAAAATCAAAAAGAAATAAAAATAGCAGGAAGAACAGAAGAAGAGATTTATAACGCCTTAGGTTTAGACTACATTGAACCGGAGATGCGAGAAGATTGGGGCGAAATTGAAGCAGCGGCCAAGCATCAATTGCCACAATTAATCGGCTACAACGACATTCAAGGAGATCTTCAAATTCAAACTAATTGGAGTGATGGAGCAAATTCTATTGAAGAATACGTAGCCGAAGCGATAAAACAAAACTTAAAATACATTGCCATTACAGATCATACTAAAAGTTTGGCAATGACTGGCGGTTGCGATGAAAAAAAATTATTAAAACAAATGCAGACAATTGATAATATAAATCATAAATTAGAAAAAGAAGGCCTTAACTTTAAAGTTTTAAAATCTGCCGAGGTGAATATTTTAAAAGATGGCAGTCTAGACATTGAAGCAAATGTGTTAGTTAAGCTAGATTTAGTGGCCGCAGCAGTTCATTCGCATTTTAATCAAAACAAAAAAGAAATGACCGAAAGAATTTGTAAAGCTATTCGTAATCCTTTAGTTGATATAATATTTCATCCGACGGGGCGAGTTATTTTGAGACGACCAGCTTATGAAATTGATGTGGAAAAGATTATTAATGAAGCCAAAAAGAATGGAACTTGTTTAGAAGTTGATGCTTATCCTGATCGGTTAGATCTAAAAGACGAACATATCAAAAAGGCTATTGAAGCGGGCGTAAACCTTTCTATTGATTCTGATGCGCATTCAATAACCCATTTAAATTATTTAAAATTTGGCATTGCTCAGGCGCGACGCGGTTGGGCTGCTAAAAAAAATATTATTAATACACGTTTATGGCCAGAAATGCTCAAATTAACAAAAGCAAGCAAAAGAAAAAAATAAAACTTGAAGTATCAGTAGGCATTTTTCTATTTCGAAGAGAAAAAGGAAAAATATTGTGGCTATTGCTCCATTATCCTGCCGGTCACTGGGATTTTGTTAAAGGACATATTGAAAAAAATGAAAAAATAGAGGAAACTATAAGGAGAGAGCTTGCGGAAGAAACAGGAATTAAAAATTTGAAACTTATTCCTCGTTTTCAAAAAACATTGCGATACTGGTTTAATAACAAGCGATATTCGGGAAGAGATGAAATGGTTTTTAAAAAGGTAATTTTTTTATTAGGCGAAACGGAAGAAAAAGAAATTAGAATTTCTGAAGAACATTTAGAAGGTAGATGGTTTACGACCAAAGAAGCTCTTAGCATTATAACTTTTAAAAACGTTAAAAAATATTTTCTTCAAGCCGTCGCGTTTCTTAAAAAGTCAGGAATTTATAATTACTATAATTACAATGCCAAAAAAGATTTCGAAAAAAATAAAAGAAGAGGGGACAATTAAAAAAAATCAACAAAAAAAACATTCGGTAGGCACGTCTAAAACTATTTCTAATAAAACTAGCAATAATAAGGACAAAATAAAACTCTATTTTTATGGCGCTGGGAAAGAAGTTGAAGGCAGTTGTTTTCTTGTAGAGTATAAAAATGAAAAAATCTTAATTGATTGTGGCATTCGTCGAGATATTCGCAGCCAGCTTAATTATCAGCAGTTGCCTTTTAAAGCAGACGAAATTAAGGCAGTTATTTTGACTCATGCTCATATTGATCATAGCGGTTTAATGCCGCTGATTTATAAAAAGGGTTTTCGAGGTAAAATTTATGCTACGCCGCCAACCATTGATTTTTGTGCGTTATTATGGGATGACGCCTATAATTTGATGGAAAATGCTTTTGAAGAACAACACCTCCCGCTCCTTTATGCACGAGAAGACGTGGATGAGGCGCTAAATCTTTTTAGCCCTCAACCTTATTATCAAGAAATAGGCATTTCTCAGAACATCTCTTTTGTTTTTTATAATGCCGGTCACATTCTTGGATCGGCAATCGTTCTTTTGAAAATTAAAAAAAATAATGGCCAGGAGACAAAAATTCTTTTTTCTGGCGATTTGGGCAATTCTTTTAATTTGTTATTGCCCGACACCGATATTATTAGCGAAGAAGCCGATTATTGTTTAGTTGAATCAACTTATGGCGATCGCATTCATGAAGACGCAGACATAAGAAAAGATTTATTAGAGGATGTTGTTGAAGAAATTATAGCTAATAGAGGTGTGCTGATGATTCCTGTTTTGGCCGTAGAACGAACGCAGGAAATTTTAGTAGAGTTAAACGAATTAGTAGTAAATCATCGAGTGCCTTTGGTTCCAATTTTTATGGATAGCCCTTTGGCAATTAAAGTAACAGATGTTTATCAAAAATATCTTAATTATATCAAAATAGAAGCTTTTAAATTTGTCAGCAATGGAAGAGGATTATTCAATTTTCCCGGATTAACTTTTACTTTAACTACCGAAGAATCAAAAGCTATTAATGCAGTGCCGCCACCGAAGGTTATTTTGGCTGGATCTGGATCGTCGGAAGGGGGTCGCATTTTGCATCATGAAAAAAGATATCTTCCTGATCCACATAGTGTTCTTTTAATTGTTTCTTATCAAGCTAAAAATTCGTTAGGACGACAATTATTAGAAGGTGCTTCTGAAGTCGAAATTCATAATGAAACCATTAAAGTAAATTGTAGGGTAGAGCAGATTACTGGTTATTCCGCACATGCTGATCAAAGTATGCTTCTTGATTGGATTAAAGAGTTAAGGTTTCGTTTAAAAAAATTATTTGTGGTACACGGAGAAGAAGCGGCTGCTAATATTTTGGCTCAGAAAGTACGAGATAATTTTGGAATTATTACTGAAGTGCCAAATAATGGTGATTGGGTAGAGTTGGATTAAAGTGTTAAGCTAAAGTTAAAAAGTAGCTAGATAATTCAAAGATTTTAAAAGGAAAGAGCTATATTTTCGGAGGCGTGCCAGAGTGGTTGAATGGGCCGCACTCGAAATGCGGTATCCCGGTTTCGGGATCGGAGGTTCGAATCCTCCCGCCTCCGCTTTTACAAAATATTTAGAGCAAGCCAACTGCTTGACTTGTGTGGTGATGAGAAGCGCGCAGCATTAGGCGAGTTTTCCAACCAAAAGTTGGAAAGGAGAGCCTCGCGAGCGGCGGCCTGCGAGAATTTACCGTCAGGCAAATTACTTGTAGGCGAAAAAAACAGGGCAGTTGGCACTAGCATTTTTGTATAAAATATGTTATAATAAAGAATATGAGAAAAGGACTAAATATTAGAGCAATTGGAGGAGCATCGGAAAAGGCAAAAAAAGAGATTAAACACGATATTGAGCGCGCTTTGTTTGATCATTTTGATTCTTTGTCTCAAAAAGAACAGGAGATGTTTATCCAATTTGAGAGACCCAAATCCGAAAAAGAATTGGCAGTTATTCAATTAGCAGATAAAGAAACTTCTCAGTTGATGCAAGAAGCAGGCGTTGAGCCGTATAGTGTGCCTTTTGAAAATTTTCATATTGTCTCCCCCGATATTTATAAAAAGTTATTTGACGCTGATACTGTAGCGGCTAGTTTCTGCGTTAAGCAAGGAATAATTTTTAATGATGAACGGTTTAGAAATAATCCTGTTTATTTGGGCATTAGCGCTTTTCACGAATTACTTCATTTAAAAGGACATTTATCAATAGAGGTTGAAGAAGAAGAAAGTGCGTCTAAAATTCATGGTTCGCTTTATCGCCATGGCGTGACGGCTTATTCTTCTCAACAAACTATTAATAAGAATCAATTTCATTTTCATTTTTCGGGTCTTCACGAGGCCATTGTTTCTGAAGCGGAAAAACAATTTTTACCCAAATTGCTTGATTTGCCAGAATTGGCTTTAGAAAAAAGATGGTTAAATTCTGAAAAAGCTAAAAATTTAAAGAAAAAAATTGCTATTGAGAAGGGCATCCCCGAAGAAGATATTATTTGGGTCAATGAAGATGGTAGTGACTATGAGGATTTTTCTTACCGAGCTCAGCGAAAAGTTTTAAAATATGTTTGTGAGGAAATAAAAAAACAATATCCAGAACAATTTAAAGATGCTAGTGAAGTTTATAAGCTTTTTCTCAAAGCTCATTTTACTGGTCAACTTTTGCCCATTGCTCGATTAATGGAAAAGACTTTCGGGGAAGGCAGTTTTCGGTTATTGGGCAATATGGAGACTTCTAATGAGAGTGGTATTCTTCACTTGGAATCTTTACAAAAAGCGCGGGCGCGTTATTTGCGTGAATCTTTAAAAGAAAAATAATTAATTTAATTAAGATGAGAAAAACTGCGGGCATTTGCCCGCAGTTTTTCTCATCTCTAATTCTTTTTATTATTTATTAGTTTTTTTCGCACTTTCCGCTGCTTTTTCTTTCCAATGTTTATGTTTTTTATTCATGCCGTTTTCCCAAATTGGATCGGCAATTTTTTTATAAGCTTTTGAATATTCATCTAAGAAATGACAAATAGTTGGATCGCAGATTGCATCATCCGCTCCTTCATAGGACGGTTTAGCGTTATATTCTCTTACTAGTTTTCGTAAAATCTCCGGATTGTCAATTAAAGCACAAGGGGTAAGAAGATTTCCGTTTTCACAATAAGGTTGAGCTTCTTGAAAGGCTTGGAAAAATGGTGAGCGAATGACATCCAAAAGGTGCTTATCTTTTATATTATCAACGGAGAATTGCAAGAAAGCGCAGGGTTCCACGCCGCCATTGCAGTTAATATGGAAATAGCCACCGGGTCGAGCGCCAGCGATGCAACCGCCAGCATAAGGACCATCATTCCAAAAATCACCAACAAAAAGCGGTTTGGTATTGCGAATTTCATTAGTTCTCATTCTTAATCTGTTTCGGTCTTCAGGCGCAACCATTAAATTAACATCAGGTTTGCGGCCAACGGGCACATATTGGAAATACCAACCAAAAGAGCACCCTTTTTGGATCATTAAATCAACAAATTCATCTGACATAAGTGCCTCTATATTTAATTTAGTGGGAGTGACGGAAAAACCAAAGGGCACGCCAGCTTCTTTAAGATTATCCATTGCTTCCATAATTTTTTTAAATGTACCTGGGCCACGACGATCGTCAGTCTCTTTTTCAAATCCTTCAATAGAAATGGCAGGAGCAACATTGCCTAATTTTGCCAGTTTTTTGGCCATTTCTTTCGTTAATAAAGTGCCATTAGTGTAGGTCATAAAGTACATATCGTTGTGTTTCTCAAACATTTTGAGAATATGTGGCCAAAAGTAAGGCTCACCACCTGAAACCACCACGAAATAAATTCCCAGCTCTTTAGCTTCATTCAGAATGCGATCCACTAATTCAAAAGGCAGTCCTTCGTCTTTAATATATCTTCCCGCATAGCAACCACGGCAATTAAGATTGCATTGCGCTGTAGGGCTCATAACAAAAAACCAAGGCAATCCAAAACCGAGTTCTTTGGCGAGTTTTTGGCGCCGTTGATTTTCAATGACCATTGCATTGATGATTAGATTTTCAATTAATTTATCGCGACATTCTTTTGAAATACTGTTTAAGGTGCGGCGCACCAAGTCTAAGGCCGGATGTTTTTGCTCAAAAAGCTTTTTAATATCTTCGGCTTGTTGTTTTAAAGTCGGATTTTCAATTAAATATTTTTCTCCGATTTCAATAATTTGAATCAAATTTTCATCGGAGAGATTAGCGACATTGTCCAAGATAAGCTTGAGAGCTTTCTTTTGTAAGGTTGAATTTTTTTTAGGCATAAAAAATGTTTTTACTCGGCTATTAAAAAGATGAAACATTCTACGACCTTTTCTTTTAAGATAAGCGTTTTTTTAAGAAAGTCAACCGTTTTAATTATTTGAATTATTATTGCAAAGATTTATAATAAAATTAATGACTCAACAAGATCAAATTCCTATTGATAGAAAACAAGAACAAAAAGAAAAAATTCCTTTGGATGATTCGGAATTTTGGGTTATAGACGATTCAACTGAAATAATACGCAGCTTAATGGGAATGTGGCGAAAAACAATAGATCAATATCATTTAAAAGGGAAGATTTTTAGTACGGCAGCCGAAGCTTTAGCCGAGATTAATCGGAGAAAAGAAGAAAAGAAAGCCTTGCCAAAGGTAATTTTTATGGATGCTTGGCTAGAGGATGATACTATAGAAGAATTGCAGTACGGTGGCAATGTTATTAAAAAAATTAGAGAGATGGAAGATGTTTTGCAGCCGTTAATTATTGCTCATAGCTCTGAAGATAAATATAACGAAGCATTAAAAACAACAGGAGCTGATTTAATGATTAAAAAAGGAGATTATAAAAATTCCAAGACATTTTTAGAAAATTTAGGGCAATCTAAACAAAACAAAAGCGAAAAAGAGAAAGATTAATTTGATAGATTAAAAACATTTATAATTAATGTCTCAAGAAACAAGAAAAAAAATTAAAATTTGTGCCTTAATTGGTCGGGGCGGGCGATTGCCGGCTATTTATAATTGTGTCAAGGATTATCCTTTGGCAGAATTAGCACTGGTCGTTTCTCATAAAAAAGAATCACCCGGCATAGAATGGGCAAAAGAGCAAGGCATCGAAGCCTTTTATTTTCGTCTTTCTGATTGGAAGGCTCAAGGCAAGGATCGTTTGGCTTTTGATGATGAATTAGGGAAGATGCTAAAAGAGCGAGGAATTGATTTAGTGGTGATGGCTGGCTGGGACTTAGTTGTTTCCAAAGAATTTCTTAAATATTTTCCTAATGCGGTTATTAATATTCATCCGGCCCTATCACCAGCTTTTCCGGGGCTGGATGCTCCGAAACAAGCTTTGGAATATGGAGTCAAAATTACAGGTTGCACCTTGCACTTTGTTGATGAAGGTGTAGATACGGGTCCAATTATTTTTCAACGCGCAGTGAAAATAGAAGATAACGACACCCTCGAAAGTTTAGAAGAAAAAATTCATCAGCAAGAAGAGGAAATTTTATGTGAAGGAATGAGAGCTTTTGCCGAAGGCCGTATTAAAATTAATGGCCGTAAAGTAACTATTCTATGAGCGATTTTTCTAAAAAAGTTTCTTTACCATGGCTTATTTTAATTTTAATAATAGCAGTGGCCCTTGCGGCTTTAATTTATTATAGTCCCAAAAAAGAAGTTAAAAATTATACCATTATTATTGATGGTTCGTCTGATAATAATATTGAATTTCAATATGGAGTATGGCCTCAGTTAGGCGATGTGGATTTTTTTAATAATGTTTTAGAAAAATTTATTGAACAAAAGATGGATTTTATAACGGCTGATTTAGATCAGATGAAACTTAGAGTTTTTAAACAAGGTGAAATAATTAAAGAAGTGCCAATTGGCGCAAAAGGCCGTGAAGGTTCGTGGGGGGAAACGCCAGTTGGTTTATACAAAATCGAAGCCAAATACAAAAAGGCCTATTCTAATTTTGCCGGGGTTTATATACCTTATAGTCTAGTTTTTGACGGTACTTTTCTTATTCACGGTTGGCCTTATTATCCATCAGGCAAACCAGTATCTTCTACATATTCCGACGGTTGCATCAGATTATTTGATGAAGACGCCAAAGAAATTTATAATTTAGCCGAAGTGGGTATGCCGGTTTTAGTTTTTAAAAAAGCGTTTGAGGTAGAAAATTCTACTTATCAATATAAAATTCCAGAGTTGAGTGCCCAGGCTTATTTAGCGGCTGATTTAAAAAATAATTTTATTTTTTTAGAAAAGAGTCGCAATCAGATTTTGCCCATTGCTTCAATTACTAAATTAATCACTTCATTAGTCGTTTTAGATTATACTAATTTAGAGTATTATGCACGCGTGCCTCAAGAAGCAATAGTATTTACTTCAATTCCTCGTTTAAAAGCAGGTCAGAAGATTCCTATTTATGAATTATTGGCTTTACTTTTGGCGGAATCTTCAAATGAAGCAGGAAATACTTTAGCAGCGTTTTTAGGATCAGAAAAAACAATTAATTTAATGAACAATCAAGCTAAAAGCATTGGCATGACCAATAGCCATTT
>ERZ795050.4988-NODE-4988-length-11667-cov-5.191870_pt1 | contig 11667 bp, 7 predicted proteins | sample MGYA00375134_ERZ795050 | MGnify/ENA primary metagenome ERZ795050 (study PRJEB30179, sample SAMN05720221) | activated sludge metagenome | isolation source: Anaerobic digester | place: Japan | collected 2015-05-26 ... | reverse complement strand
TTAAGGAAGTCGGATGCAGAGAGCGGTTCAAGACCTTTGTGTTTTCTGTGTTCATTAACCGCTGTTTTGAGGAAATTGACCATGCTTACGCCGGGTATTTCAATCGGGTACTGGAATCCCAGGAATATACCTTCGCGCGATCTCTCCTCCGGGGCCATCGAAAGAAGGTCTTTGCCGTAATATTTCACGGTTCCCTCGGTTACATCTGCAAAATCGCGTCCGGCCAGAATAGAGGCCAGGGTACTCTTCCCCGAACCGTTTGGACCCATAATGGCGTGGATCTCTCCTTCCTTCACTTCGAGGTTTATACCCTTAAGAATCTCGCGTCCTTCAATTGATGCTCTTAAATTTCTGATTACAAGCATATAATAATATTTAAAACTATCCCACGCTTCCTTCAAGGCTTATCTGAAGCAATTTCTGCGCTTCAACGGCAAATTCCATCGGAAGCTGGTTAATGATTTCCTTTGCATAACCGTTTACAATCAGGCCCACGGCATCTTCGGTTGATATGCCGCGCTGGTTGCAGTAAAATATCTGGTCCTCTCCTATTCTGGAGGTTGTTGCTTCATGTTCCACGACGGCATTCGGGTTGTCTACTTCAAGATAGGGGAAAGTGTGTGCACCGCACTTATCTCCCAGAAGGAGTGAATCGCACTGTGAGAAATTCCTTGCATTATCGGCGTTTTTCAGAACCTTTACCAGTCCTCGGTAGCTGTTTTGTCCCATTCCGGCGGAGATTCCCTTGGAAACAATGCGGCTTCTTGTGTTTTTACCGATATGTATCATTTTTGTGCCGGTATCGGCCTGCTGGTAGTGATTGGTGACTGCGACCGAATAGAACTCGCCCGAGGAATTATCGCCCTTAAGAATGCATGAAGGGTATTTCCAGGTTATAGCTGAGCCGGTTTCGACCTGCGTCCATGATATTTTTGAATTGTCTCCCCTGCAGATACCCCTTTTGGTGACAAAATTGAAAATACCTCCCTTACCCTCACTGTCGCCCGGGTACCAGTTCTGAACGGTTGAATATTTCACTTCGGCATTTTTCTCGGCTATTATTTCGACGATAGCCGCATGGAGCTGGTTTTCGTCTCTCATTGGAGCCGTGCAGCCTTCCATGTAACTCACATAGCTTTCCTCGTCGGCCACAATAAGGGTTCTTTCGAACTGGCCGGTGTTTGCCGAGTTTATCCTGAAATATGTCGAGAGCTCCATCGGGCATTTCACCCCTTTAGGGATGTAGCAGAAGGAGCCGTCGCTGAAGACAGCCGAGTTGAGAGCTGCAAAAAAGTTATCTGTATATGGCACAACTGTAGCCATATATTTCTTTACAAGGTCGGGGTATTCGCGGACGGCCTCGCTGAACGAGCAGAATATGATACCGAGTTCGGCAAGGGTTTCCCTGAAGGTTGTTTTAACCGAAACACTGTCCATTACTGCATCAACGGCCACGCCGCTCAGGATTTTCTGCTCCTCGAGAGGTATTCCCAGCCTGTCGAATGTTTTTTTCAGTTCCGGATCAATCCCGCCCTTCTCTTCTGTCGTGCGGCTCTTTGGGGCTGCAAAATAAATAATGTCCTGGTAGTCGATCGCGGGAATCTTAAGGTTGGGCCACCGGGGCATTTTCATTGTAAGCCAGTGCCTGTATGCCTTCAGCCTGAAATCGAGAAGCCATTCCGGCTCCCCTTTTCTGGACGATATCAGCCTGATAACATCTTCATTGAGTCCTTTGGGGATCTTATCCGTTTCAATGTCGGTATAGAAACCGTATTTATATTCCCCCGAGGTTACCTCCTTTATAATATCATTACCGTTGTTTTCCTGCATATCAGTTTTTACCGGTTTTTCGTGTAATTACTAAACAACAATCACGTGCAATTGTTGATCCTGATCGGCAAAAGACCTGCAAAATTACAAATTATTAACCAAATGTCAGGTATAAAACCACAGAACGGATACATGGTTAAAAGATAACCGGCACCGGGCGGTTACTGATAATTATCACTTAAAAAAGAGATTGGCTTTTATTTTAATGACAGAATACTCTTAAATTTGCAGCTTTTAAAAGCACTACTATGTCTATTGCAGATTTCACAAAGAGCAAAGGTTTCAGCATTTACGCAAAAGGTCTTTTTATTCTGATGATTCTTCTGCTCCTTCCGGCAGCGGCTTTCGGATCGGACGGTTCGGTTCCGTCGATAGGCCCTGTAAGGTTGGAGTTCATTATTTTCGGCCTGATTCTGCTTGGGGTTGCCCTGTTCCATGACAAAACCCTGCAGGTTGCAGTAACCGGCCTGGTGGTGCTGTTTATTTTCAAGCTGATTTTTGATCCTGGATTTCATGTTCACGAACATTTTATAGGTCATACTCCTTTCGGGGATCAGCTGCTCGACAAGCACATGCGTGAAGGAGAATGGGGGATACTTGTGAATCTCGCAGGTTTGCTTCTCGGGTTTGCATTGCTTAGCAGGATTTTCGAGGAATCGAGGGTTCCCGACATACTTCCGCGTTATCTCCCTGATGACTGGAAGGGTCCGTTTGTTCTGCTGATATTTGTTTTCATAATGTCGGCTTTCCTCGACAATATAGCTTCAGCCCTTATAGGAGGCACAATAGCTCTTGTGGTATTCAGGAAGCAGGTTCATATTGGTTACCTTGCTGCAATTGTGGCTGCAAGCAACGCCGGCGGAAGCGGCAGCGTTGTCGGCGACACTACTACAACCATGATGTGGATTGCCGGTACAAGTGCGTTCAATGTTCTGCATGCATTTGTCGCCGCAATTTTCGCACTTTTATTTTTCGGATGGTTCGGCTCGCACCAGCAGGACCGGTTCCATCCCATTCAGAAAGACCCTGTGCCGGGAATAAAGGTTGACTGGATGAGAATTGTGATTGTGGGAATGATTCTTGTCGGGGCAATCATTTCAAATATCCTTTATGATATGCCGGCTCTCGGAGTCTGGATTGCAATTGTTCTGAGTATTTTCATCAGGCCGGTTCCATGGAAGGAGATCCCGGGCGCACTAAAGGGAACCATTTTCCTGCTATCGCTGGTTACCTGCGCCTCAATGATGCCCGTTGAAGAACTTCCGGGTGCCTCGTGGGGTACTGCTTTTGCCCTTGGCTTCCTTTCGTCGGTGTTTGATAATATACCTCTTACAAAGCTTTGCATCGACCAGGGGCATTACGACTGGGGCATGCTGGCCTACACAGTCGGGTTTGGGGGCTCAATGGTATGGTTTGGCTCTTCGGCAGGGGTTGCCATTACAAATAAATTCCCAGAAGGCAGGAATGTATTTCTCTGGATAAAAAAGGGATGGCACATTGCTGTTGCTTACGTAATAGGATTCTTTGCACTTTTGCTGATAATGGGATGGGAACCTGGAGATAACCGGAAACATAAAATTGAAAACTGTCCGGTTGAGGGATGCCCGTGGAACCCTGAAACCGGTACAGTACATCCCGGCGAACACTAAATCAGTTCCCCGGAGAGTTCACTTTCTCCTTTATCACTTTTGTCTTTTATCTTTTAAACTTTGCATAAGTATTTTGACTATTCGTCAAAATGATTTGCGTCTATTTGGTTTTTAAATTATCTTTTCGGGTTGTTTTAAAATTCATTGCTATGAAAATCAACCTGAAGAACCTGATTTCAACTTTATTTTTCCTGGCTTTTTCTTTTAACCTCTTTTCGCAGGTGCCTGCCGGATTCAATTACCAGGCCATTGCACGCGATAAAGATGGAAATCCCATTCCCGACGCAGATCTGAAAGTCAGGATAGGCGTGCTGACCACTGTAACCCCGCCAAATGTTGTTTATGAGGCAGAATATATGGTACATACCGATGCATTCGGTCATTTCACACTGATGGTGGGAGACCCTCTTGCCACACCAGTTACCGGAACATTTAAAGATGTAGACTGGAATATTCAGCCTTTATACCTTCGAACTATGGTGTACTGGAAGAGTAATTGGGAGGATATGGGTTCCTCAAAGCTTCTTTCAGTGCCTTATGCAATAATGGCCCAGGGTATCAGCGGACTGGATAAACTTGTAGTTGCCGGTATGACAAGCAACCCTGAAGAGGCCCTTTTCGAGGTCAAGAACATATTCGGCCAGACGGTCTTTGCTGTTTATAACGAAGGAGTCAGGGCCTATGTGGGTGACGGTAACAAGGGCGTGAAGGGCGGATTTGCCATAGGCGGATATGATGCAACCAAGGGATCGCAGGAATATCTGCGGGTAACTTCCGACAGTACAAGAATCTATGTAAAAGACTCCGGTAAAGCTTCAAAAGGAGGTTTTGCAATCGGCAGCTTTAGTGCCGGCAAATCAATTCCCGAAAACTACCTCGACATTACTCCGGCCAACTATTTTATCGGCCACCAATCGGGTACCAAGGTCACAACAGGAAAATATAATTCAGTAATGGGGTATAAGGCAGCCCATAACCTGACAACAGGCAATTCAAATACTATTCTGGGGCACCTTGCCGACAGCGCATTAATCAGCGGCAACAACAACATAATTATAGGGCAGTATGCAGGATTAAAGCTTACAAGCGGCAATCATAATACCCTTATCGGAACCAGCGCAGGCTATAATCATTCCAATCAGGAATATAACGTAATGATCGGAACCTCATCCGGCTACAATATAAATGCATCAGGATGGAGCGGGTCTTTCAACACCTTTATGGGCATAAACTCCGGTTATCAGATCCGCAACAGTCGCGACAATGTCTTCCTGGGTACCAATGCCGGATACTGGCTCGATAACGGAAGGGGCAACACTTTTGTGGGTATCGACGCCGGCCGCAGCCGCGGTGAAGGCTCATGGCCTTACAGACCGACGGTAAATGCCGAATACAATACTTTCATGGGGTACCGGGCAGGATACAACATCACCAATGGCGACAATAACCTCGCGATAGGTTACGAAGCAGGATACAGTGCCACGGACGGAACAGGCAATGTATTTCTCGGCTACCAGGCAGGCAGGAATGAAACAGGCAGCGACAAACTCTATATTGCCAACTCAGCTGCCAATCCTTTAATCTATGGTGACTTTGCGGCAAGGCAGCTTGGCATAAACACAACCTCACTCACAAAAACTCTCAATGTGGGAGGTGATGCAGATATAAGCGGCACTCTTTCAGTAACAAACATTACAGCCCAGAGTATAAACGGAATGTCGACCGGAAGAATCTATTTGAAAAACAATGGAGTCATTATAAGTATCGACGAAGGAAGATTTGTTCTCACCTGGGATAATGGAGAAGGTATTATCTCCCTAATAAACAATACGGACGAATATCCCTGTAATTACTGGGCAAAGAAAATTTCCGGTACCGTAACCACAGGAATATCGGGTGAAGTGCCTCCGAAGGACAAAAGATCTGTCATATCAGATACAAACGTAAACAACAGCGGTTTTGAAATCCATTTCGGAAAGGCAGATGAGACAGGCACCCTCTGCTCGGTGTGGCTGCAGTTTTTTAACGGGGCTCTTGTAGGTCATTACCAGATTTATTAAGACCTTATACTGCCTTCTGTTTTTCATTACTGTTTCCGGCACCTTTTTTGCTGCCGAAACAGGAATATTTATCTTTAGATCTTAAAATTAATTCCATGAAGAAAGGCTTCTTTTCAATAATTGTATTATGCACTGCCGTGTTTCAGTTATACGGACAGGCAGAAAAAGAAATCACAGCGCCTCCGGCAGGCGTGGTTGTGTATCCCGATCGCGCAAGGATCTCTTCAGACGCTGCGGTTGAAATCCCGGCAGGCAAGTCGGTAGTCCGGCTTACCGGATTATCACCGTACATAGATCCCCAGAGCATCCAGGTGAAAGGTACCGGAGAATTTACGATACTTTCCGTGAACCACAGGAATAATTACCTCAGCAACCTCGAAGAAGAGCCCGGGATAAAGAATATCAGGAGCCAGATCGAGGCACTTCAACTGAAGATAGAAGACGAAAAAACAGCTATTGCCACTCTCGATGAAAAACTTTCCTTCATGCAGGCCAACAGGGATGTTATGTCAAAAGCCCAGGCCATTCAGATTGAACAGTTCAAGGCGCTCATAGATGTTTATACAACCAATATAGAACAGATAAACTCGGCAAAACTCAGAAAGACCAGGCTCATAAAGGATTATGAGCAGCAGGTTGCTGCTCTCCAGCAGCAGCTGGCCGACAGGAAAAACAAAGGACAGATGCCCTCGGGAGAGATTGCGGTTAATTTAAGTGCCGACAAACCTCTGAATGCAAAACTGTCATTTTCATACATTGTTTCAAATGCCGGATGGCATCCGACATACGACATCCGGGTTGATGACATTACCAAACCTGTTGTCATTTTTTACAAAGCCAATGTTTTCCAGAATACCGGAACGGAGTGGAAGAATGTAAAGCTCAGTTTTTCAACGGCCACCCCCTGGATATCGGGTACCCTGCCGGTGCTTAACCCATGGTTTATAGATTTTTACATGCCTGTCACAGTAAAAGGTTACGGCATTCAGAGAAAAGCTGAAGCCCCGGTGATGCTCGAATCTGTTGCAATGGCCGACAGGAACACTTTTCTGAAGAAAGAGGCCGAAGCCGCACCCGTGGCAGTGGAGAAGAGAGAGGGTGAGATGAGCATTACCTTCGATATCTCCGTTCCGTATACAATACCTTCCGACGGGAAAATACAGACAATAGAGATTCAGCGGACAACAACCCCTGCTGATTACAAATATGTTACCATCCCGAAGATTTCAAACCTGGCCTACCTTACGGGCAATATCACCGGCTGGGCTCAGATGAGCCTGCTTTCGGGCGAAGCAACACTCTATTTCGAAAACACCTATGTGGGCAAATCATTTCTTGATGTCAACCAGCTGAGCGATACCCTCACAATTTCACTCGGGACCGATCCGGGCGTTCTTGTGAAGAGAGAAAAAAGAAAGGATTTTACAACGCGCAGAACGATCGGAGCCAACAAGACAGAGACATATTCATTCCTGATCACCGTCCGTAACAATAAGAAAAGCCCGGTAAAAATATCCATTCATGACCAGGTGCCCGTTTCATCCAACAGCAGTATTACAGTGGAGACTCCCGAGCTTTCGGGAGGGAAACTCAATGCTGAAACGGGGGCTGTTACATGGGATCTTGATCTTAAACCCGGGGAAACGAAAGAAATTATCCTGACATATTCAGTAAGGTATCCGCGAAACCAGACTGTAATACTGGAGTAACAGAGGAATTATTTTTAAGGAAGCTCAGGGAGTGTTCATTCCTTGTTGGAGCGGGGTCCTCTTATGACGCCTCTTTCAGAGTTACGGAAAAATTCAAGTATGTAATCCCTGTCGGGCGATTGTGCGAAGTTTTTCTGCACATATTCAAGGGCTGCTGAAGTGTTCATTCCGCTCTGGTAAATAGCCCTGTATATGTTATGAATCTCTTCCATTCTTTCCTTTGAGAATCCTCTGCGTGTAAGACCAACAGTATTTATGCCCATATACGCGAGAGGTTCCCTGTCGGCCTTAATAAACGGCGGCACATCAATTCTCACTCTGCCTCCGCCTCCGATAATCACATGCCCGCCTATCCTTGAAAACTGGTGTACAAGCGAACCTCCGCTTATAATAGCCCAGTCGTCAACTTTTACCTCTCCTGCAAGGCCGGTGGTATTGCCTATGATACAGTTGTTTCCTATCTGGCAGTCGTGTCCGATATGCACATAAGCCATCAGAAGGCAGTTGTCGCCTACAACAGTTTTTCCAACCGATGCTGTTCCCCTGTTGACGGTTGCGCCTTCTCTTACGGTGGTGTTGTCTCCTATTTCAGCTGTTGTTTCTTCTCCCCTGAATTTGAGATCCTGGGGTATTCCTGAGATGGTGGCACAGGGGAAGATCCTGCAGTTACGGCCGATTCTTGCGCCTTCGAGAACGACTGCATGAGGACCGATCCATGTTCCGTCTCCTATTACTACATTTCCCGCGATGTATGCAAAAGGTTCAACAACCACGTTTTCGCCAAGCACGGCGTCGGGATGAATGAAAGCCTGACCGGATATCATAAGCTGCTTATTTATTCTTTATTACCTGCGCAACCATTTCACCTTCAACGACAAGGTTGTTACCCACAAAAGCCTGTCCGTACATTGCCACAATGCCGCGGCGCAGAGGTTCGGTAAGTTCCATTTTAAGCAGAAGGGTGTCGCCCGGAACTACCTTGTGCTTAAACTTGAGTTTATCGATTTTGAGAAAATAGGTTGAATATTTTTCAGGTTCGTCAACACCGCTGAGCACCAGTAATCCGCCTGTCTGGGCGAGAGCCTCGACAATGAGTACGCCCGGCATGATGGGTTCTCCGGGGAAGTGTCCCTGGAAAAATGCCTCATTTCCCGTCACATTTTTTAATCCCACAACCTTGTTTTCATCAAGACTTATAATTTTGTCGACAAGGAGGAAAGGATACCGGTGCGGCAGTCTTTCCTTTATCTGTTCTATGTTGTACACAGGCGGCTGAGACGGATCATACACAGGCACGTCTTTTTTCGATTGTGTCTTTTTGATTTCCTGCCTTATGATTTTTGCAAGGCGGGTGTTGGCATAATGCCCCGGCCTGGTGGCAACAACCTTTCCCTTGATGGGCTGGCCGACGAGAGCCAGATCGCCGATGAGGTCGAGAAGTTTATGGCGTGCAGGCTCGTTGGGAAATCTCAGTTCTGTATTGTTGAGGATTCCTGCCTTATGGCTGTTGATGCCGGGCCTGTTAAACAGTTTTGCAATACGGTCAAATTCTTCCTGCGAAGCCTCCTTTTCAAGTATCACTATTGCATTATCGAGGTCTCCTCCCTTTATTAGCCCGGCCTTGAAGAGCGGTTCCAGTTCGTGAAAAAACACAAAAGTGCGGCACTGGCTAATCTCCTTCTCAAACTGGTCGATGGTATCTATTATCGCGTACTGGTTGCCGAGTATCCTTGAGTTGTAGTCAATTAAAACATTGATGCTGAAGTGATCGTCGGGATACACTATGAGGTCAACCCCGTGTTCCTCGTCGGAAAATACAATTTTCTGCCTGACCTGAAAATAATTACGGTCCTCCTTCAGTTCAACTATTCCGGCCTCTTTAATCGCTTCCACAAATTTATGGGATGAGCCTCCCATTATCGGGGCTTCAGGTCCGTTAAGTTCGATGAAAGCGTTATCAATTTTAAGTCCGCTTAGAGCTGCCAGCACATGTTCGATGGTTGAAACGGAGGCTCCGTTATGAGACAGGGTTGTACCGCGTGATGCTTCAGTCACATAATCGGCAAGGGCGTCTATTACGGGCTGGCCCGGCAGGTCGGTCCTGATGAATTTATAACCGTTGTTGGCCGGGGCGGGTTTAAATGTAATTGTTACATTTATTCCGGTATGGAGTCCTTTGCCCGACAGAGTGGCTTCGCGTGCAAGAGTTCTTTGTTTTTCAGACATCAGATTTTATTTTTCCGGTACAAAAAAACAAATTTTTTTTCGAACAAAAACCGGGTACAAGTCATGATACCTGCATTTTTCAATGAAAAAGTTCGAATTAACCGTTTTTAAGTTTCTCTATTTCCTTTTTCAGGTTATCTGCAAGTGAGCTTAATTCGGGCAGTTTTCTGTAATAGACAAATGATTTCATAAACTGCCTGTGTTCCATGGCAGGGGAGCCGACCATTATTGCATTTTCTTCCTTAATATCTCCTATTACACCCGCCTGGGCACCAAGTTTCACGCCATCGGCCACTCTGAGATGCCCTGCAATACCGACCTGCCCGCCGAACATGCAGTTACGGCCTATTTTTGTGGAGCCTGCTATTCCGGTCTGACCCGCCATCACGGTGTTTTCGCCAATTTCAACATTATGGCCTATCTGGACCAGATTATCAATTTTCACTCCTTTCCTGATAATGGTTGATCCCATTGTAGCCCTGTCGATTGCCACATTGGCACCTATTTCAACGTTATCTTCAAGCACCACGTTGCCTATCTGTGGTATCTTCATAAACTGGTTATCGCTCTGGGGGGCAAATCCGAAGCCGTCGCTTCCTATAACTGTGCCGGCATGTATAATACAGTTATTGCCGATAACACATTCGTGATAGATTTTCACACCCTGGTAAATTATGCAGTTGCTGCCTACACTTGTATTGTCGCCGATATAAACCTGGGGATACACTTTTGAGCCGTTGCCTATTTTTGATCCTGCCCCGATAAATGCGTAGGCTCCTATATAAACGTTTTCACCCACCGTAGCTCCTTCCTCGATTATTGCCGTGGGATGTATCCCGGTTTTTTCAGGCCGTGCCTTTGCCACCAGGGTAAGAAGAGAGGCAAATGCCTCATAGGCGTTCTCAACCCTTATCAGCGTGGCGTTTACCTTTTCTGAAGGAACAAAACCTTTGTTGACAAGAACCACTGATGATTTTGTGGTGTAGAGGTACTGTTCATATTTTGGATTGGACAGGAATGAAAGAGCTCCCTCCTTCCCTTCCTCAATTTTTGCGATTGTATTCACTTTTACCTGAGGGTTGCCCTCAATTTCACCGTTCAGAAAACGGGCTATTGCTTCAGCTGTAAATTCCATAATATAAGGTCTTTAAACACATTCTTTGGGATAACATAAATAATATCTGGTAACGGGTTCTTTAACAGGCCGGCGGCTGACCATCTCGGACAATTCGTTAATGCCGGCAGTCCCACCCGATTTGAGAAGAATTCTCAGATCATCCTTATCGTCCGGTGCGTACGCCAGGTTAAGAACCCTGCCCGAGAAGACGTAATAATCCTCCATCCCGGGAGGTACTTCAAGCTTCTCCGCGAGTTTTTCTTTTATTTGTTTAATTCTTCTGTCAGGAACAGGTTTATCCTGGATTTCCGTTGCGAGAAGGTTCCGGCTCAGAAGTCTGCACGAGAGGTCTGCAAGCACCCGGTCCGAATCATCGCACCAGTATTTGGCTGCCACAAGAATATCGGAGTCGTCGAGTTTAACAAAATGTGATGCAACAATTCCCGGCGTGAAGAGTCCGTTACCTGTAAGGTCATCCGGGCCAATCCTGTTACTGAGAAAGAATTTGAGCGAAGGTGTGCAAAAGAGGTCTTTCCCCGATTCGGCAAGCTCCTTGGCTCTTCGCAGAAGGTTTGCCAGAAGCGTTTCGGAGGAGATGACTGTCTTGTGCATATAAACCTGCCAGTACATGAAACGGCGGGCGACAAGCAGTTTCTCAATTGAATAAATTCCTTTCTCTTCAATGGCAAGACGGTCTCCGGAAACATTGAGCATACTGATAATTCTGTCCGAACCTACCGATCCCTCTATCACACCGGTATAAAAGCTGTCGCGGTTGAGGTAATCGAGCCTGTCCATGTCGGCCTGGCCTGCAATGAGTTCATGAAAGAATCTTCTGTGGTAGCTGCCGGTGAAGATTTCTATTGCCAGCGAAAGTCTGCCGCCGAATTCGAGATTAAGTTTTTTCATCAGCAGCAGTGAAATGTCTTCGTGGGTAATTCCCTTAACTATCGACTCTTCAAGTGCATGTGAAAACGGGCCATGGCCTGCATCGTGAAGCAGGATTGCCGCCAGCGATGCTTCCTCCTCCTCAGGAGATATTTCAACGCCTTTGCCCTTCAGTGTCTGGAGAGCCA
>ERZ795050.4980-NODE-4980-length-11686-cov-4.814117_pt1 | contig 11686 bp, 10 predicted proteins | sample MGYA00375134_ERZ795050 | MGnify/ENA primary metagenome ERZ795050 (study PRJEB30179, sample SAMN05720221) | activated sludge metagenome | isolation source: Anaerobic digester | place: Japan | collected 2015-05-26 ... | reverse complement strand
CTATCTCCAGGGGGCAAGGCTCACGGCCTGGTCGGTGAGCCAACTCGGCATTCCCACAACGCTCGTGACAGACAATATGGCCGCCCACTGCATGTCCAAGGGAATGGTCAGCAAGGTTTTCACCGCCGCCGACCGAATCGCCATGGACGGCGTGGTGGCAAATAAGGTCGGAACGCTTCAACTCGCCATCTGCGCCAATTTCTATAAAATCCCCTTTTACATTCTCGCTTACGGCGGACCCGACAGGCGCACCCCGAAGGGGGAAGGGATCCCCATCGAGGAGCGTGATGAGCGGGAGGTCCTCGAATTCCTGGGCACGCCGATCAGCGGCCCCGACGTGAGGGGCTATTACCCCGCCTTCGATCTCACCCCGCCGGAACTGGTGACGGCCGTCATCACCGCAAGAGGAGTAGAGCGTTCGCGGGAATGATAATTTTTGAATCGTGGATTTTCGTCGGGCTTCTTGCGATTCCGCAAGGAAAAAACAGACTTCGCAAAAACAATCTCCTTGACGCCCAATAAAGGGTTGACATCTTGCTTTCGTGTAATATATGGTGCTTTCCGGTTATGCTGAAGGTCTTTTTTATCATGCGATTCCCCGCTTGTCTGTTGCTTTCGACCGGTGGATTGACACTGGCACGGCAGGGAACCAATAAACAAAAAAGGAGGAGAGCATGAGTCTTAAACATGTAGAGAAACCGGAAGACCTGAGCCAGGAGGACCTCGCCCGATTCATCATCGATATGTTTCACCGGATTATCGTGCATTACACGATGTGGTACATGGAGACGGAGCATCAACTCGGAATACCCAAGTCCCTGAACATTCTTAAAGAGGCGAGAAAGAACAGCTACTCGATCCAGATGGACCGGCTGGCGAAAACGCTCGGCTTCGAGATGAAAAACGGTATCCCCAAGGTGCTCCTCGACATGCCCAAGGAAAAACAGATCAACCTGATGAACAACCTCGGTGTGAACTGGCTTGCCAATGACGGCGTGTGGTTCACCTGCGTCGAGGCAGCCCGGGACATGTTCGACGCCAAGCGGTGCAACGATTCAACGTGGACCCGCTTCTCCCCCTTCGAGGCCTGGTCCATCAAGCAGTTTCTCGGTCTCCCCGAACAGGCAGGGCTCGAAGGGTTGAAGCAGGCCCTGAAATACAGGATGTACGCCCGGGTGAACGTCCAGTCCATTCTGGATGACGGGCCCAACGCCATCATTTTCCAGATGAACGACTGCCGTGTCCAGTCGGCCCGAAAGCGCAAGGGGCTTGACGACTACCCCTGCAAGTCCGCAGGCCTGGTCGAATATACCACCTTCGCCGAGTATATCGACAGCCGCATCAAGACGGAATGCATCGGCTGTCCCCCCGACCAGCACCCCGCTGAGTGGCATTGCGCCTGGAAGTTTACTCTGGAGAAATAAGAATAGAAGAGACGGCAAGGCGGGTTCGAGGCACGGCCGGTGAAGAGCCCCTGATCATGGACCTCGAGGATGATGCCGCTTCTCGAAGCGATGCCCTCGTTGTCATCGACCGGTGGGGTGTTCCGTGGAAATATCCGACTCACGAATGGTCACGATCTCAAGAGCGTGGAACGGGCGGCCGGAATGTCACGACACGAAAAAACTTTTTTTCAAATCGGTCGTGTCTCCTTTTTCCTTGAGCATCGACTCCGGGATCAGATAACTTCTTCCGCGATTGATGACAAAAACGAGGCACCACGGATCTCCCGGCGCGTAGTCTCCCCTTTTGCCGACGATTTTCCCGACCAGGTGATTCAGGGGATGCCCTCTATGGTCCACCACGACAAAGGTTCCTAACTCCATTTGACGATCCTCACAGTACAATTCCTTCCTTGCGATATTGCAAGGGAAGTGAAACCCCTGACCGCTTTGTCCATTCCTATAGCACAGGGAGACGGGAATCACAACTCAATTGCGCTCTTTTCCGGACGCTGTCCGACCCAAAAAATAGATGATTCAATCCGGCGGTGTTACGGGGACCCCGAAACACTGCTCCTGAGGAGGCATGACCATGGAGATAAAGATGCCCGTCAAGTTTCATGCGAATTATGTGGTCACAATCCGAACGAAAGATTGGGAGGCGAAAGAAAGGGCCCAGAAACTGACGATCCGCAAACTGACAGATGAAGAGAAGAAAAGATCCTTCAAGGACATGGAAGAAAAGGACATGCCCGACCACCAGTTCACCTTTTACGACTTCGGCTGCAAGAGGGTTCTGGAGGGCTTCCTCCTGAAAAACGAAGAGGACAGGGTATCCTTCCGGGTGAAGGAGAAAGAGTACGAATTCCAGCTCTTCGTTCCGGGCAAAAAGGAGTCCTGACCCGGCGCGACAGAATCACCACAGCATCCGGGCGTCCGCCGCCAGCACACCCTTCTCGCCCGCCATGAGCGGGTTGATGTCCAGTTCCTTCAAGTCGGGCACTTCCAGGGCGAGAAAAGACAGCCTCTCGAGGGTTTCCAGGAGGCGCTCCATATCGACACCTTTCTCACCGCGGACCCCTTCCAGGATCGGATACATTCTGAGCGATCTGACCATGTCCTCCGCCTTCTTCCGGTCGATGGGCACGATCTCCCGGCTCACGTCACGGAATACCTCCGTGTAGATCCCTCCCAGGCCGCAGAGGATCACGTGCCCGTAGTGGGGATCGCGCTTGAGTCCGAGGATGAGCTCCCTGCCCTTTGCCATTTCCTGAACCTGGAAGGATTCGACCTTCGTTCCGGGATCCCGCTTATGGACATTTTTGAGAAGCTGCTCGTAGGCCTCTTTCAAAGCCTTCGGCCCCCCGATCCCCGTCAGGACGCCTCCCCATTCACTCTTGTGAAGGAAGGCACGTCCGGCAAGCTTGAGAACGAGCGGATATTGCAGCCCCGCTGAGGCCTTCCGGATCTCGGGCCAACTTCCGGCCCGTTTCCCTTTCACGCAGGCAATACCGAAACTCCTCAGGAGATCGAGGGCGTCCTCGCCCAGGAGACAGCCCTGCTCTCTTCCCGCCTTCACGAGACGGTCCGCTTTTTTTGTCCGGATCGTAAATCGCTTCGGTGACACCTGCCTTCTCGTTCGACTCCGGTGATAGCGATGACAGAAGGCAAGTCCCCGCATGGCTTCCTCGACGGAGTTGAAGCAGGCGACGCCGTCGATCATCTCGTAGCGTTCATTGGAGGGCGGGTCCAGGGGATAGGTCCACAGGGCAATCGGTTTTGAATTTCCGGACCGTTCACGCGATGCCGTCACGACCTCCACGAGGTCGAGATCGGTATGGAGGGGGGAGCTGACGGTGGGATGAACGCCCAGAACGCCATCGACCTGTGGTGATTTCAGGAACTCCGTCAGGGCCAGACCGTAGACTTCGCGATAGCGCCCTCCGATCATGCCGATGGGCCAGATGTCGATGGGATGGCCCACGGGAAGCCAGTCGGGAATGCCCTCCTTTAATTTTTCCGCGAGCCCCGCCGGAAGTGCTGCGAGGCGGAGCCCCAGTTCCTCTGTGGTGTCGAGCGCCATGATGCCTCCGGCCCCCGTAACCGTGATGAAACCGAACCGCGGTCCTTTCATCTCCTTCATGAGGAGCAATGCCTGCAGGGCCAACATCATTTCCGCCGTCTCCTTCACCCGGATCACGCCGGCCCGCTCGAAGGCCGCATCGTTCACCTCATCCTCCCCGGCGAGCATTCCCGTGTGAGAAAGTGCGGCTTTTGCGCCGGCCGCGCTTCGTCCCGTTTTGAATACGATGATCGGTTTTTTCCTGGTGATTTTCCCCGCCGCTTCGAGAAATTCGCGCCCCCGGAGCATACCTTCCATGTGGATGGCGATAATGCTTGTCTGCGGGTCGTCGGCGAAATAATGAAGGCCGTCGACGAAATCGACATCGCAGCTGTTTCCGATATCCAGGGCCTTCCCCCAGCCGAGGTAGGCAAACTGATTCGCCGCGACCTGAATAACCCCTGTCTGGGCGATGACGGAAACAGGGAAAACCTTCTGCGGCTTCTTGAGGTCGATGAACGCCGTGGTGAAAGGCGTGAAGTTGTTGTAAGTACCCATGGTGTTGGGACCCACCACGCGCACGCCGGCCTCACGGGCCATCGTTGTGATGTCGGACTGAAGCTCTTTTCCCCTTGCGTCGGCATCGGCGAAACCCTGACTGATGATGACCACCCGGCGGATGCCCTTCCGGATGCACTCTCCAAAAGCAGGAATGACCAGATCCCTGCCCAGGGAAATGACCGCCAGGTCCGGCACTTCGGGCAGATCCATGACGTTCGGGTAGGAACGAATACCGTAGATCTCTTCGGCCTTGGGATTGACGGGATAGACGGTCCCCTTGTAGCCGCAACGAAGCAGGCATTCGACGTTGTTGAAGGTTCCCGTACCGGTCTTCCGGGGCGCACCGATAAGCGCGACGCTTCCTGGTTCAAAAAAAAGTCGCATGAAGTCTCCTCCTTCAAGATGCTCATTGATCATGTCGAGATTCTAAAAGACGGGATTGGCGGGACACCTGCTTATAGAATAAAGAGTCCGGGCATGTCAAATCGAGAATTGAAAAGGATCAGTGGACGCTCTCTTCTTCCAGGATGTTCCGGATTCTCTCGGAGAGAGCCTTGATCGTGTAGGGTTTCTGGATGAAGCCTTTGCAGCCGCGCTTTAGGATGGCCGCGGCCTGTCCGTTCATGCTGTAGCCGCTTGCAAGGAGAACTTTCACGTTCGGGTTCAGGGCCTGGATTTCATCGAAGACTTTCCCGCCGCCCATTTCGGGCATGATCATGTCCAGGATGACCATGGCGATCTCGTCGCTGCGATTTCTGTAGATCTCGAGGGCCTCGTCACCGCTGCTCGCCGAGAGGACCCGGTACCCCAGCGTCTTCAGGATCTCCACGCCCACGTCGAGGACGATATCTTCGTCGTCGACGATGAGGATCGTTTCCGAACCCTTCAGGACGAGGTCTTCCTGTGCCGTCTCCTTTCTCAGGTGCGTTTCGGAACAGGGCAGGTAGATCGTGAAGTTGGTCCCCTTTCCTTTCTGGCTGGAGACGGTGATCAGGCCGCCGTGGTTTCTGATGATCCCGTAGGCCGAAGCCAGCCCCAGACCGATGCCTCGCCCCATCTCCTTGGTCGTGAAGAAAGGCTCGAAGATCCTCTGAAGCGTCTCTTCGCTCATGCCGATCCCCGTGTCGGTCACCGACACCCGGACATACCGGCCGGGTTTGACTTTGTAGGGTTTCACGAAACTTTCATCGAGCGTGACGTTTGCCGTCTCGAGGAAGAGCTTCCCGCCCGCCGGCATGGCCTGCCAGGCGTTGACGTAGAGGTTCAGCAGAACCTGCTCGATCTGGCCCTGGTCGGCCTCGACGATCCAGACGTCCGTCTCGTATTTGTGATGGATCTGGATTTCCTTCTTCGTGCGCCCGAACATCTCCGAGCTCTTCCGGATCAGATCATTGAGGACCGTCGGTTTCACCTCGTACTTGCCGCCCTTGGCGAACCCGAGCAACTGCCGCGTGAGGCTGGCCCCGCTCCGGACGATTTCTTCGATCTCCTTGAGATGCGAGGCGTGGGGGTGGTCGGAAGGGATATCCATGAGCATCAGGAACGAATGCCCCTGGATTCCCATGAGGAGGTTGTTGAAGTCGTGCGCGATGCCGCCTGCCAGGGTCCCGATAGCCTCCATCTTGGCGGCCTGCCGCAGGTGCGCTTCGAGCTGCCGGGTCTGGCTGATGTCACGGGCGATCCCGCAGATCCCGATAATCTCGCCAAAGGCATCGTGCATGGGGACCTTCACGACGTGAAGGGTGGTAGGTGCACCGTTGATGCTCAGGGTGTATTCGTCTTCGGAGGTCTCGCCGTCGAGGACACGGCAGTCCACCTCGCGGATCCGCTGCTCCGCACTCTCCCCGAAGAGTTCTCTGTCCGACATGCCGATCATCTCGGAAGCCGGTCGCCCCAGGACGTATTCCATGGCGGGATTGACAAGAACGTAGTTCAAAGCCCGGTCCTTGATGAAGATGCAGTCCTGGGCCGTCTCAAAGATCGCCCGAAAGTGTTCTTCGCTCTTCTTGAGGGCCTCTTCGGCGACTTTGCGCTCCGTGATGTCGTAGACCATGCCGATGACACCGACGATCTCCCCCTTGGAGTTTCTGTAGGGCCCGTAATTCCCCGAAACCCACCCGGCATTGCCGCCCTGTGAAAGAAAATAGGTCATGTCGGGCAGAGCGACATTTTCACCGGCCAGGGCTCTTTCGAGAATCGCGTCGAGATACTCCTCGTGAATCTTCGGAAAGAGATCCCTGGATGATTTCCCCAGGATCTCTTCGGCGCGGCAGCCCGTCAGATGCTCCATAAAGTGATTCCACGTCTGGTGACGCAGGGACCGGTCGTAGACCACGATGCCGACGTTGGCACCGGAGATGATGGCCTTGTTGAACTGGTCCGATTCCCGCAGGGCCTTCTCCGCCCTCTTCCTCTTCGTGATGTCTTCATAAATGGCGATGATCTTCCCTTCCTGGAGGCTGTCTCCGATCCGGGAAGACGTCAGTTTCATCGTGATTTCGCGGCCGTCCATCCGGATGCAGGGAATCTCGAGGCTGCAGGTTCTCTGCTCCCGGAGGATGGTGTAGACATAGCGTCCGATCTCCTCGTATTCCTCATCGCTGCGGTAGAGGATCCGTGTTGTCTTGCCGATGAGTTCTTCGGGATGCCAGCCGAACACATCGTCGACGGCTTTGTTGGCGAAGATGATGACGCGGTTCCGCAGACCCACGGCGGCATGGGGAATGGCGTCCAGGAAGGAGGCTTTCAGGGCCTCCAGGTTCAGCAGTTTCTCCCTCTCGTCCTTCTGCTCCGTGATGTCCATGGAGTTGCCGAGGACGGCCCGCTTGCCCCGGTAGGTGATCGGTGTGACCGTTTCCATGATCCATCGAACCCCGCCGTTTTTCGTGATGATCCGGAATTCGTAGGGGGAGGAGCGGAATCCCTTGAGCATCTTGACGGCATTTTCCCGGGCCGATTCCCGGTCCTCGGGATGGACGATCTTCAGGGACGGGATGCCGACCATTTCATGGGGCGCGTAACCCGCATAGTGGGCGGCATGGTGGTTGGCAAAGGCGAATTTTCCGTCCTGGACCATGTAGACGCCGGCGTAGGAGCTGTTGGCAAGAATGGTGTAGAGCTGGTCGGAATCCCCTGGAGTGATCATGGCCCCCTCTCGCGGGGCTTTCTTCTCCGGCAAGGTTTCGAATTCATGGACGATGGACCTCAACGCCTCCTTTTGACGACTCATCCCCTTCATTCCCTCCTTCTGCTTGGGGTACCATCGATCGATCAGGGTGGGCAAAAAATTATCTCCCAATCCTGCAATTATTACGCCAATAAATCGCAAATAATCCGTGTGCTTCGGCATCACGAAAGGTCGCGAAAATTTTGAAAAATCTTTGACTTTTGACGACGGGGGATTTAGTTTAGCGTCAACATTTTCTGAAATACGGGACGAAACGATGACTCCACCGTCCAAAAAATGGCTTTTCCTCCTCGTCGTCCTCTGCCTCTGTCTTTCACCCGGGACGGGTGTGTCTGCCACGGAGAAGTTTCCGCAGCCGGCGGGGGCCGTGAACGATTTCGCCGGGGTCATAAGGCCGGAGCAACGGTCCGAGATGGACGGGCTTGCCCGGGAGGTCCTCGAAAAAACGGGGACGGCCGTCGTTGTGGCGACCTTCCGGACGGTGGGAGACAGTGACCCGGACGAATACGCGAACCGCCTCTACGAGGCCTGGGGGATCGGGAAAAAAGGTGAGGACAAGGGCGTTCTCATCTTTCTCACCCTCAAGGAGAGGCGCGTGAGAATCGAGACCGGTTACGGCGTTGAGGGGACCATCACGGACGGAATGGCGGGGCAGATCCTGGACAACCGGGCCATGCCGTACCTGAGAACAGGCGATTACGGAACGGGCCTCCTCAACGCCATGGTGGCCGTTTCGGAAATCCTTGCCGGAAACGCCGGCGTGACCCTGACGGGGACACCCCGTCCCCGGACACCGGCCATGAGGGAGGTACGACCCTCCATAAATTTGCTCCCCCTGATCGTGATCTTTGCCATCTTGGGTCTTCTCCTCTCCACGAGGACAGGGCGACAGATCCTCGCCCTACTTCTCCTTTCATCGATGCACGGCAGGAGCGGGCGATACGGCGGGGGAGGCTTCGGCGGATTCGGCGGGGGTTTCGGGGGATTCGGCGGGGGCTCGAGTGGCGGCGGCGGTGCCGGACGGAGTTTTTAGAAAAGAGGTGCAAGATGGCAAAATTCCCCCAGAAACCGGAAGAGATTTTTCACGAGTTCACTGAAGATGCGAAGAAGGTCTTCGGCGACGAGCTTCAGTCGATCATTTTATACGGAAGCGGCGCCCGCGGGGATTATCGACCGGGGAAATCGGATCTGAACTTCCTGATCGTTCTCACTGAAAAAGGCATCGACCTCATCGGCGGGTTCATGGAAACGCAAACCCGATGGCGAAAGAGAAAAGTGGCCACTCCCCTTTTCATGACAAGGTCCTTCATACGGACCTCGCTCGCTTCCTACCCTGTTGAATTTCTCAATATCAAGCGGAATCTCGTCCTTGTTTACGGCGAAGACGTCCTGAAGGATCTTGATTTTGACCATCAGGCGCTCCGGCTTCAGTGCGAGAGGGAACTCAGCGGAAAATTGCTCCTCCTCAGGTCCGCTTTTGTGGAAACGAAAGGGGAGGCGGGCCGTCTCAGGAATCTCATTCGGGCCTCGATCACCGCCTTCGTCTCCATCTTCCGCGCTCTCATCCACCTGAAAGGATTGGACGTTCCCCCGGGGCGCAGGGAAATCGTGAAAACGGCGGCGGATGCCTATGGTCTCGATTCGGACATTTTCTTGAGATGTGTGGACGTCAAGGAGGGGAAGGCGGACCCAAGCCCCGCGGAGATCAAGGCGCTGTTCGATCAGTACTTGAAAGAAGTCGGTCGATTGTGGGAAATTGTGCATGGAACGCGCGTATAGAAACAAAGGCGGCTCTTGCCCGCAGCGAAGAAAAGGAGGTTGAAGACATCATGGCAAAAAAAGGCCTTTGGGTCGGATTGGGCGTTGCTGTCGTTATTGCCGTCCTTCTCTACTCTTTCGTGAAGGGGACCTACAACAACTTCGTAACCCTGGATGAGGCCGTCAAGTCGGCCTGGGGGCAGGTGGAAAACCAGCTTCAGCGGCGCGCCGATCTGATCCCGAATCTCGTCGAAACCGTCAAGGGCTATGCGAAGCAGGAACGGGAGGTCTTCATCGAGGTGACCAACGCCCGCGCGAAGGTAGGCGGTGCCGGGACTATACCGGAGAAGATCCAGGCGAACAACGAACTCACATCGGCCCTGAGCCGGCTGCTGGTCGTCGTGGAGAATTACCCGGAACTCAAGTCCAACCAGAATTTCATGAAGCTCCAGGACGAGCTGGCGGGGACGGAGAACAGGATCTCCGTCGAGAGAAGGCGCTATAACGAGGCCGTCCAGAAGTACAACGTCGCCGTGAGGAGCTTCCCTGCGAATCTGCTGGCGGGCGTATTCGGATTCAAGCCGGGGATCTTCTTCGAAGCGCCCGAGGCGGCCAAAACCGCTCCGCAGGTGAAGTTTTAACAAAACGGGCACGAGGCCAAAGGCTCAAGGCATCAGGATAAAGAAGAACCAGATCCGGCTGCGCCGCCAGCATTCTGCTGGAGGCGGGGACTGCCCGTATCCTTTTCCGGCTTTTTCGTTGTGCTTCATTGCCGCCTTCGGATGATGGAAGTTGACCACCGGCACTTTGCATGCTATTTTGACCGCGGAAAAGGCAGCAAGACCGAATCCTGCCTGACAGGTAAACCGAAAGGGCAAACCGGCCATGATTTCTGAGATGCGGGAATGTTCATGAAGGGAGGAATGAAAATGAAAAAATGTTGCATCCCGATTTTCCTTCTTGTCTCCCTGGTGCTGTTGTTGCCCCCCGCATGCCATGGCCGTGACCTCGACCCGATCGTTTCCACAGAATGGCTGGCGGCCAACTTGAGCAATCCCCGTCTCGTCATGATCGATATCCGTAAAATCGAGGACTACCAGGAAGGTCACATCCCCGGGGCCGTCAGCGGATACTACGGGATGTGGACATGCGGGGACGCCGACAAGCATGCGGAATTCCCTCGTTCCGATGATCTCTTTGACTGTGTCGGAGACCTCGGGATCCGGGCGGATTCCCTCGTGGTGATCGTCTGCAAAACATACACCTGCTTCTACCAGATCATGGCACCCCGGGTGCTCTGCACGCTGCAGTATGCGGGTATCGAGAACGTCGGCATCCTCGACGGCGGACAGGACAAGTGGATCCGTGAGAACAGACCCCTCTCGACAGAACATGTGAAACCGAAAAAAACCGTCTACAGGGGCATCCTGAACAAGGGGTTGCATGTGGAAAAGGCTTTCGTGGCCGGTCGCCTCGGCAAAGCAACTTTTGTCGATACCCGTGAAGTTCAGTGGTTCAGCGGGGAGAAAAAGCAGGATTTCGTCGCACAGGCAGGCCACATCCCGGGGTCCGTCAATCTGCCGGCGTCGGAGGCTTTTACACAGTCGGGTACATTCAAGAATAAAGAGGAACTCGAGGCCATCGCCGCCAGGGTCGTCGGAACGGACAGATCAAGGGAGATCATCACCTATTGCGATGCCGGCAGGTGCTGTCCCACGTGGGCCTTCATCCTGACGCAGGTTCTCGGGTACAAGAACGTGAAACTCTACGACGGCTCTTTCGAGGAGTGGTCGAAGGATCCTCAATTGCCGGTGACCCGCTGATGTGAATCCGGGATCACGGCGTTTAGACCGACGGCAGGGTTTAATAAAAAAAGAGCAGGGCCGTTTTTGACCCTGCTTTTTTCGTTCATCTGCCGTTCATTACGAACCTGCAAGCGACTTCGTTATAAAGAGAGGGGCACCATGAAGTTCTTTCGCTTCACTCGCCACTTTTCACTCTCCGCCGTCTTTGCCCTCTCCACTGACCACTGAGCACTTTTCACTTTTTCTTGGGCCAGGTGTACACCGGGAGGCGTCCTTCGTATACCGACCCGTCGGGCATGACCTCCACATCCTGTCCGTCAATGCGACGGATCTTCGTCAGGAAGGCGGGAACCTTCTTCCCCTTTGTGGACCCTATGGCCTCTTCGACCGTCCTGTATCGAGAAATTTCCACAAGGGTCATGATCTGAGGCAGCACCAGCCCGAACTCGCCGTTCTGATAGAGATCGAGGGCCTCCCGCGGGCTGATCCAGAGGTGTTCCGTGAGCTCCAGACCGTCGTGCATGACGTCCTGACCCTCGGGTGTTTCGGCAAGGAAGAACCGCACGTCATAGCGCAGAGGCAGCGGCTCCGGCGTGATCCAGTGGGAAAAATAATGAAGCCTTTCGAGGGGGAGGATGAGACCCTCTTTCGCGAGAAACTCGGTGAATTTCATTTCGCCGCCGTTGAGGGCCCGACGGTACCCGCACAGTCTTTTTTTCTCCTCCTCCGTCCGGATGGAGACGGTGGATCCGTCCCGCCTCAGCGCAATCAGAATCCCCGCTTCCTCGAATGTCTCCCGGATGCCCGCAACCCAGGCACCGATGGCCTTTTCGGGCTTGGACATGTTCGGGAGGGTCTCAAGGGCCTGCCG
>ERZ795050.4963-NODE-4963-length-11711-cov-3.766301_pt1 | contig 11711 bp, 15 predicted proteins | sample MGYA00375134_ERZ795050 | MGnify/ENA primary metagenome ERZ795050 (study PRJEB30179, sample SAMN05720221) | activated sludge metagenome | isolation source: Anaerobic digester | place: Japan | collected 2015-05-26 ... | reverse complement strand
ATTAGTCAGGATTTTGTTCAAAATGAGTTCTGACTTTTTCCAACAAACACCACCATATTGAATTAGCTGTTTGCAGGTGGTGAAAAAATCGTCCAAATTTTTTCCAATAAACACCACTTGTGGATAAACATCTTGATAAAAAACATCACTCTTTGGTATAATTTACTAATAAAGAATGGGTAATCATTCTTTAAAGAAAATAAAGTCGCAATAATAAATTATAAATTAATGCCTCTCTTTCTTTATTAAAAGAAGAGGGGAAAATATTATGGTAGGAAGTTGGACTGATATTACTCTCCAAGCTTTAAGAAATGCTTGGGAGAATGCCATTCTTTTTTTGCCAGCATTATTGGGAGCGATAATCGTCTTCATTATTGGCTGGATAGTGGCCATTTGGATTGGCAAGCTAATAGCCACTATTTTGAGCAAAGTGAAGTTTGATAATCTTTTTGAATCAGCTGGTTGGAAAGAGGCCTTGCAAAAAGCTGAAATCAAGGTAACTCCTTCTGAGTTTGTAGGAGCTGTTTTTAAATGGATCTTGATTTTCATTTTCTTAATGGTTTCAGCCGACATTTTGGGCTGGACAGCTTTTGCTGCTTTGCTGTCAAAATTGTTAGCTTGGGTGCCTAACTTAATTATTTCTATTGCCATTTTCGTTGTGGCAGTAGTAGTGGCTGACATTTTGGAAAAAATTACCAGAGCTTCAACCAAAAAAATGGGCGTAAGCTTTAATAACTTTGTCGGGGTAGCAGTAAAATGGGCTGTTTATATCTTTGCTACTTTTGCTGTTCTTCTTCAGTTGGGAATCGCCCCAGAAATAGTCCACGCTTTAGTGATGGGATTAGTAGGAATGCTGGCTCTGGCTTTTGGTTTAGCTTTTGGTTTGGGAGGAAAAGAAGCGGCAGCTCGGATGATTGAGGAAACAAAGAAAAAGATTTCTGATAAAAATTAATCTGCTTGAATAAGGCGCGCCTCTTAATGGCGCGCTTTTTAATTGACTCTTTTCCGGTATTTTAGTATATTTATACTATGCAGTCAGAAGAATTAAGACAAAAGTTTTTTAATTTTTTTGAAAAAAGAGGGCATTTAGTAGTTCCTTCTTTTTCGCTTTTGCCTTTTGATAACTCTGTGTTGTTTACTACTGCCGGTATGCAGCAGTTTTCCTTATACCTTTCTGGGAAAAAAGACGTGGTCAAAGATTTTGGTTCCAGGCATCTGGTTTCTTGTCAGAAATGTTTCCGCACTGATGATATTGAAGAAGTAGGAGATGACACTCACCATACTTTTTTTGAAATGCTTGGCAATTGGTCAATCGGAGAAGACGAGAAAGGATATTTTAAGAAAGGGGCGATTGAATATGCTTTAGAGTTCTTGGTTGATGAGCTGGGCCTGGAAAAAGACAGACTTTGGGTAACAGTATTTAAAGGAGAGGATGGAATTAAAAGAGATGAAGAGGCGATTAATATTTGGGAAAGCAAAGGAATAACAAAGATAAAAGAGTTTGGTAAAAAAGATAATTTTTGGGGGCCAGTAGGTCAAAGCGGGCCCTGCGGTCCTTGTTCAGAAATACATTATGACCGGGGAGAAAGTTTAGGATGCGGTCGGCCTGATTGTGGTCCTAATTGTGATTACTGCAAAAGATTTGTTGAGATTTGGAACCTTGTTTTTATGGAATACTTTAAAAATGAAAAAGGAGAATATGAGATTCTGCCTCAAAAAAATATTGATACTGGTATTGGTTTTGAGAGATTAGTTTCCCTGCTTCAAAAGAAAGATTCTGCCTATGAAGCAGACCTTCTTTTTCCCTTAATTTTAAAGTTAGAAGAAATATCTAATCTGGAATACAGCAAAAACAAAAAACCTTTTCGAATAATTGCTGACCATGTGCGAGGAGCAGTTTTCTTGGCTAGTGAGGGAATTGTCTCTTCTAATGTTTCCCAGGGATATATTTTAAGAAGATTGTTAAGAAGAGCTATTCGTTACGGAAAATTATTGGGGCTGAAATCAGGTTTTCTGGTTTCTTTGGCTGATTTAATAATTGAGAAATACAAAGTAGTTTATCCTGAAGTTTTGGAGAAAAGAGAAGAAATAATTAAAGTTATTGAAGAAGAAGAAAAGAAATTTGAAAAAACTCTTCAATCAGGATTAGCAGTGATGGAAAAAATGTTGGTCTCTAAAAGCGATAAAGAGATAAAAGGGGAAGAGGCCTTTGATTTATACCAAAGCTACGGTTTTCCGTTAGAACTTATTGAAGAAATTGCTCAAGAAAAGGGGTTTTCTGTGGATAAAAAGGGATTTGAGCTGGCTTTAGTCAGGCATCAAGAAATTTCTCGAGCCGGTGCGGAAAAGAAGTTTGGAGGAGTGGGCGAGCAAGGAGGAGAAAAAGAAACCAAACTTCATACTGCCACTCATTTACTGCATAGCGCCCTAAGAGTTGTTTTAGGAGAACATGTTCAGCAAATGGGTTCAGATATTACAGCAGAGAGATTAAGGTTTGATTTTAAGCATTCCCAGAAACTTACTGAAGAAGAAAAGAAGAAAATTCAAGATTTAGTTAATCAAAAAATAGAAGAAGGGTTGGAGGTAAAAAAAGAAGAAATGGATCTGAGCCAAGCTTTAAACTGCGGAGCCTTGGCTTTTTTTAAAGAAAAGTATCCGGATCGAGTATTCGTTTGGACTATTTATAATCCTCAGACAGGCGAGATTTTTTCCAAAGAGATTTGCGCTGGGCCCCATGTTCAGAGTTTGAGGGGTTTGGGAAGATTTGAGATTATTAAAGAAGAAAGTTCAAGCGCCGGGGTAAGAAGAATAAAAGCAGTATTAAAATGAAAAAGATATATGATATCATTCCGCCGGAATTAGCGGGAAAAAGCAGACAAATATCTCAAGAAAAAATTGTTGAAAAGAAGAAAACAAAAAAGTTTTCTTTTAAATGGTTGGGAGCAATTGTAATTATTTTGTTTTTGTTTGCTTTTTTTATTGAAGGCAGGGCAGTGGTGACTATTTATCCAAAAACAAGTGATATTTTTGGAGAAGAAATGGTGACGATTGCTCTTAAGCAGGGAGTTTTAGACGAGGAGAATAAAATTATTCCAGCTATTATTTTTTCCGATGACGTTGAAGAAAGCAGCAATTATTCGGCTACCGGTTCAATTGATAAAAGCGTAAAAGCTAGAGCAGTAATCAGAGTTTTTAATAAATACAAACCGGAAAAATCTATTACTCTGGTTAAAGGAACAAGGTTTCTTTCTGTCCCCGGAGAATTGATTTACCGGGCCGTGAGCGGATTTACTATCCCGCCAGCCCAAACAATTGATGGCAAGTTTACCCCCGGCTATGTTGATGTTGAGGTTGAAGCTGACCAGGCTGGAGAAGAGTATAACCTTTCATCAGCCACTTTTTCTGTTCCCGGATTGAATGGCACTGAATATTATCCAAGCATTTGGGGAGAAACTATCAATCCTATCGCCGGAGGATTAAAAGCAAAAGTGAGCGTGGTTTTGCAAAAAGATATTGATAATGCCAAAGATGATTTTAAAAAGAATCTTATTGCCAAAGGAAAAGAAGAGTTAAAAAAAACCATTCCCAGCAATTACATCTTTTTTGATGAAGATTTTGTTTTTGAAACAAGAGACATAGCGGCCAATATTAAGGCAGGAGCTGAAGCCACCTCATTCTCTGTTTCTGGAAAATTGAAAATAGAAACAAAAGTTTTCAGAAAAGAAGATTTAGAATCTTTACTGACCAAAAACATTAGTTCAAAAAAAATAGTTCCTGACAGCTTAACCTATAATATTGTTGAAAAAAAGAATGTTGCTGAAGGTGCTGAAGAGCTTAAGATTTCTTTTTCAGCCAAAACATATTGGCTGCCGGAAAACGATTTTCTTCAGCAAAATGTGGTTGGAAAAAGCAAAGATTACGCCCTTTCCCTGCTTGAAGGATTGCCGGAAGTGGAAAAAGCAGAAATAAAACTGATTCCTTTTTGGAAGCTTAAAGTTCCTAACAGTAAAGACAGAATTGAAATCAATATCAGTTTTTGATACCCTTGACCAAAACAAGAATTTCTGATAATGTTTTATTATCTTAAAATTAAATGACAAAAAAGGAGAATAAAATAAAGAGAGAGGGGACAGTAACAGAAAGTCTGCCAGATGGTTTTTTTAGAGTGCAAATGGAAGATGGGTCAGAGATATTAGCTCATTTAGCAGGCAAGTTGAGGATATATAAGATAAAAATACTGGCCGGAGATAAAGTTACTGTTGAGCTGACTCCTTATGATAAAAGAAGAGGAAGAATTGTTTTTAGAAAAAAATAAAAAACTATGAAAGTAAGGCCATCAGTTAAAAAAATCTGTAAAGATTGTAAAATTGTCAAAAGAGAAGGAAAGATTTATGTTGTTTGCAAGAAAAATCCAAAACATAAGCAAAGACAAGGTGCGTAATATCTTAAGGTTATGGTTAGAGTAGCAGGTGTTAATATACCAGATGAAAAAGCAGTTGCAGTTGGTCTTTCGTATATTTACGGAATTGGTTTGCCTTTGGGTAAAAAAATTGTAGCCCAAGCCAAAATTGACCAAAAAAAGAAAGTAAAAGATTTATCGTCAGAAGAATTAAACGCTTTGAAACAGATAATAGAAAAAAACTACAAAGTAGAAGGAGATTTGAAAAGGGAAGTAATAATGAATATAAAAAGATTAAAAGATATTTCTTCTTGGAGGGGAATGAGACATGCCAAGGGTTTGCCGGTAAGAGGGCAAACCACCAGAATAAATAGCCGTACTGTAAGGGGAAATGTAAGAAAAACTGTTGGTTCAGGAAGAAAGGCTCCGCCTTCTCCCAAATAAAATAAATTATGGGGAAAAAACACGTTATTGCTAAAAGTGAAGAAGAGATGATAAAAGAAGGAGAGGCAGTGGAGAAAGCCATGGGAAAGGATTTGAAAATTTCCAAAACTTCAGGCAAAGAAGCTAATGTTTTTATCTTTAGCTCATATAATAATACTATTATTAGTTTGACTGACTTAAATGGCAATGTAATTGCTTCCCGTTCTGCTGGCAGAATAGGATTTAAGGGAACAAAAAAATCAACCCCTTTTGCTGCTTCCAAAACAGCGGAAGCAGTAGGTCAACTGGCAGAAAAAATGGGAATTAAAAGAGTTCATGTAATTGTTAAAGGAATTGGCTCGGGAAGAGATTCGGCTTTAAGGTCAATTGCTAATCAGGGCTTTGAGATATTATCAATTAAAGATGCGACACCCATTCCTCATAATGGCTGTCGTCCTCCCAAGCCGCGAAGATTATAATATATGGAAACAAAAAAGTGTAAATCTTGTAGAAGGTTAGGAGAAAAGCTTTTCTTAAAAGGAGAGAGATGTTCTTCAGCTAAATGCGCTATGGTCAAGAGAGCTTTTCCGCCAGGACAAAAACCTAAAAAAAGAAGGAGCGCTTTTTCTGAATATGGCAAAGAATTGAGAGAAAAGCAGAAAATGAAAAAATGGTATAATTTGAGTGAATCTCAATTAGAAAAATATGTAGGACAAGTAGCAGAAAAAAGAGGCAAAGGGGAGAATGTGTCAGACGCTCTTGTCCAGAAACTGGAGAGCAGATTAGATAATGTTATTTTCCGTCTCGGCTGGGCCAAGTCAAGAGCTCAGGCCTCTAAACTTGTTTCTCACGGCCATTTTATGGTAAATAATAGAAAAGTGGATATTCCTTCTTATGAAATAAAAGCAGGCGATGTAATTTCTGTAAGGCCTGGGTCAAAGAAAAGAGAGCCGTTAAAAGATTTAAACGCAGTAATGAAAAATTATAAATTGCCTGATTGGTTGGCTTTTGACAAAGAAAAAGGAGAGGGCAGGTTTTTAAGAAATCCTATGGCAGCTGAAGTTCAACTGCCAGTAGAAATTGCTACTATTTTTGAATATTATTCAAGATAATAATTTTTTAAATTTATGATTCCTTTGCCAAGTTCAATGAAAAATAGAAAAATAAAGGATAATTGCGAGGTTTTTGAAATTGAATCTCTTTATCCTGGTTATGGAGTAACAGTTGGCAACGCTTTAAGAAGAGTTCTTCTTTCTTCTTTAACTGGAGCAGCGGTAACTGAAGCCAAAATTAAAGGAGCTCCTCATGAGTTTTCTGTTCTATCTGGAGTGAAAGAAGATGTTTTGCATATTTTAATGAATTTAAAGCAATTAAGGTTTAAAATGTTTAGCGACGAGCCTCAAACAGCTGTTCTTAAGATTAAAGGAGAAAAAGAGGCCAAAGGAAAAGATTTTGAATTTTCTCCTGAATTAAAATTGGCTAACCCTGATTTGCATATTGCTCAGCTTACTGATAAAAATGCGGAATTGGAAATTGAGATAAAGGTGGAGAAAGGGGTAGGATATGCTTTTCAAGAAGAATCTAAAGAAAAAAAGGGAATAGGAGTAATTGGTTTAGATGCTGTTTTTACGCCAATTGTTAGGGCTAATTATGTCGTGGAGAATATGCGGGTAGGCAAAAGAACCGATTTCGAAAAAGTACTTTTAGAAATTGAAACTGATGGTACCATTTCTCCTCAAGAAGCGTTAAAGGAATCATTAAGCATTTTGATTTCTCATTTTAGCTTTTTGGACAGCGAACTCCCGGAAGAGAAAAAAGAAGAAGAGCCGTTAAAGAAAACAAAGAAAACAGCCAAGAAAAAATAGGAAACATGAATAAGCAAAAGAAAGGAAGAAAATTTCATAGGGAAAAAGATGAAAGAAAGGCTTTGATGAAAACCTTGGCCACTTCTTTAATTATTCAAGGAAAGATTGCCACCACTGAAGCTAAAGCCAAAGAGCTCTCTCCTTTTATTGAAAAGAAAATTACTAGGGCAAAGAAAGGAGATGTAGCGACTTTGAGATATTTAAGAACTTTTTTTTCAGAAAGAACAGCCAAGAAGTTAATGAATGAAATAGCGCCAAAGTATAAAGAAAGACAGGGCGGCTATACCAGAATTATTAAGCTGGGAAAGAGAAAATCAGATAGCTCTAAAATGGCGATAATAGAATTAGTTTAATAAAATGGAAAAAGAAAAAAGCAAAAAAGAATCATACGTGATTGATGCCAAGGGAAAGGTTTTGGGAAGACTATCTTCTCAGATTGCTTTGATTCTTCAGGGCAAAAGTACTCCTGACTATATGCCCAATAAAGACAAAGAAGTTTTCGTTGTTGTCAAGAATGTTGATAAAATAAAGCTTACTGGCAAAAAAGGGGAAGAGAAAACTTATTTTCACCATTCCGGCTATTTAGGAGGAGAAAAGAATGTTTCCATTAAAAAGAAAAAGCCAGAAGATATTTTGATTATGGCTGTTTCTGGAATGCTTCCCAAAAACAGGTTAAGAGACAGAAGACTAAGAAGAATAAAGTTTGAATAAATTATATGGTTAAAGAAGCAACAGCAAAAAAGAAGAAAGCCCCGGCAAAAAAGAAAACAACATCAATTAAGAGAAAGCCCAAAGAAGAAGTTGTTCAGAAAACAAGCGGAACATATTGGCAAGGCACGGGAAGAAGGAAAACATCTGTAGCCAGAGTTCGCCTTTATGATAAAAAGAACGGGGAAATGATAGTGAATAACAAAAAATTGGAAGAATATTTTCCTACTGAAACTTTGCAAAAAACAGCTCTTTCTGCTTTAGATAAAATGAAGTCTTTGGACAGATTTGAGGTGAAAGTGGTTGTAAAGGGGGGAGGATTGAGTTCTCAGGCAGAGGCAATTAGGCATGGGATTGCCAGAGCTTTAGTGCTTTATGATTCAGAGTACAAAAAGAGATTAAAAAAATCTGGATTTTTAACCAGAGATTCAAGAATGAAAGAAAGAAAGAAGTTTGGTTTGAAGAGAGCGAGAAAAGCGCCTCAATGGTCAAAACGATAAAATTTTAATTTATTTTATTGGAAACATATAATTTATTGTCATCGCTGAGGAGATAAATCAATTTTTCTTTTTCGTCAAACCAGAATTTTTTTACTGGCAAATTGGTAACAGAAAAAGCGTTGATTCTATCCCTGTTGTCTATTTCGCTAATCATTAAATTGTTGCTTAAAAGGTAAAAGAAATAATCGTCATTAAACCAGGCCAAGTCATTTATTGTTGAGGAAAATCTGGAAAGAAAAATGAGGGAGCCGCTTTTTTGGAAAAAGGGGCTGTCAAAATCTTTTAAAAGAAGAAGCCATAGCTCGTAGCCATTGCTGAAAATTACTTTATCCGCTCGAGTTTTGTAATCAAAGTTGTTAGTGGTTTTTAAGAAAAGATCCCAGTCTTTTTTGTTTTCATTGAAAAGGTAGAGGGAAGAAGATTCATCAAAAACAAATATCTTATCAGCAATGGTAAATAGCTTGTATTCTTTCAATTTTAATGGTTTTTCAGTAAGATTTTCCTGATTTTTGGACAATAAATTGGTTCTGACCAGGAGTCCATTTTCAATGGTATAGAGATTGTAAAAATCTTTTAGAATAAAGGCCTCAGCCGAGGTTTTGAGTGCTTCCGATGTCTTCAGAGAAGGATTGTATCTTAATATTTGATGGTCTAAAGAATAAACAATAGTTTCTTCTTCCAATTTATAGTCTTCTGCTTTTTCCATCATTTTGAGACGGGTCAAAGAAGAAGGATTGGTTGTGTCCAGGTAATAATATATGGGTTGGTTGAGGGAATTTTCTCCCTTTATTATTATTTTATTGCCATTGCCAAAGAATTCTATTTTTTCAATATCAGCAAAGTATTTTTCCGGATTAAGAATAATTTTGTTTTCTGAAGAAACTATTTCATTGTTCTTTGTTAGAAAAATAATTTTTTTATTGTCAGGAGAAACAAAAAAATCTTTAATGTTTTCTTTGTAAATCTGGAAAGGAATATTTTTAGGGAAAAGATAAATGTTTTCAGCTTTGGTTACTTTTTTCTCTTCTATATTCAGTGTTTTTTCCCAAACCTGATAATTGGTTTTTTCCACCCGCACCTTATACTCTCCTGGGGTTAGATTTTGAATAAGCAGGTCTCTGCTGAAATTAGAAGTTTTATTTTTATATTGGTCATTAATGAAAATGCTTACCTCAGGAACAGAGGTCTTGATGCTTAAACCTCCGGTTTCCACTATTTTCATTTTTTTAAGATCCAAGCGATAACCCTGAGTGTTAAGGATAAGAAGCGGAGCGACAATTAAAAAAGCCAGGACTAAAACAATGAAAGCTATTTTTTTAACTAATTTTTTTTCCATGATATATAACCATTGTTGTATAATCTTGGATAAAAATCAAGGCCTTGCCAATCAGGATTTTATTAGCTACAATGAACAATATGAAGATAGGAATTGATTTGGGAACAAAAAATTCGCTTGTTTTCATTCCTCATAAAGGGGTGATTTTAAACGAGCCGTCAGTGGTAGCTATTTCTCTAATAGAAAGAAAGATTTTAGCCGTGGGAAAAGAGGCCAAGGAAATGATTGGCAGAACACCAGATACTATTCAGATATTCAGGCCATTAAAAGAAGGAGTTATTGCTGATTACAGAAGCACTCAAGCCATGCTTAGGTATTTTATAGACAAAGCTAATACTGGGTTGAGCAGATTTTTTAAGCCCGAGCTTTTGGTGGGAGTGCCGGCAGGGATTACTTCTACTGAAAAAAGGGCGGTCATTGAGTCAGGAATGTTAGCCGGAGCCAAAGAAGTTTATTTAGCCAAAGAGCCGATTCTTTCTGCTATTGGCGCAGGTATTCCCATTAATTCTTCTTCCGGCCATTTGATTATTGATATTGGCGGGGGAACAACCGAGGTGGCAGTAATTTCTTTGGGCGGAATGGTAACCTTTCAATCTTTGCGCGTGGCTGGAGATAAACTTGACCAGGCAGTGGCTGAATATATTAAAGAAACTCATAATTTGGCAATCGGAGAGCAGACAGCTGAAGAGATTAAGATAAAAATAGGGACCGCGGTCATTGAGAAAACCCCTAAGTTTTTGGAGATAAGGGGGAGAGATTTGGTGTTGGGCCTGCCTAAGACAATAAAAATTAGCTCTAATGAAATTTGCCGAGCCATAGAAGATCCGCTGAAAGAAATAATCCAGTGCATTAAAAATGTTTTAAGGGAAACTCCTCCGGAATTATCAGCCGATATAATGGACAAAGGAATGGTGGTGGCTGGAGGCGGAGCTTGTTTGAGGAACATTGCTTTATTAATTTCCAAATCAACCGGCGTGCCTTGTTTTATTGCTGATGAACCATTAAGCTGTGTGGCCAGGGGCACGGGAGCGGTCTTGGACAATCTTGACGTGTATAAAAAAAGCGTGATGTCGCAAAAATAATATGGACGATGAAAAGTTAATAATTTTCGGCCAGAACAAAATCAAGGGGGAAATTTCAGCCACTGGAGCCAAGAACGCTGCTTTTCCCGTACTGGCCGCTTCGCTGCTTACTGACCAAGATTGCGTTATCGGAAACATTCCTTTGATTGAGGATGTGTTTAGGCTTCTCGAAATTTTCCAGGGCATGGGAGTGGAAGTTTCTTGGATCGGCCAGAGAAAAGTCAAAATCAATGCTAAAAGAATGAATCCGTCCAAGATTAACAATGAAACGGTTTCTAAGTTCCGAGGAGCGGTTATTCTTTTGGGAGTGATGCTGGCCAGATTCAAAAAGGCTTCTCTGGTCCAGCCCGGCGGCTGTCTTATCGGGCCTAGGCCAATTGACACGCACCTCAGTGCTTTTAAAGAGCTTGGTGTTTCGGTTAAGAAAAATAATTGCAAAGTTAATCTTTCTTTTAATGGTCAGTTAAAGACCAATACAGTAATTTTGAACGAGTTCAGCGTGACCACTACTTCTAATATCATGCTTTTTGCTTCGTCCCTAACCAAGCCAATTTTAATCAAGACGGCTGATTTGGATTATCCCAATCAGGAATTGATAAAGGTTCTAAACAAAATGGGAGCCAAGGTAAAGGTAACCGGGTCGCACGAGATAAAAGTGGAGGGGACGACAAAACTGAAAGGTTTTAAGCACGATTTGATTTTTGACCCTATTGAGGCGGGCACTTTCATCATTATGGCAGCGGCAACCAAAGGAGACGTTCTAGTGAAAAACGTTGAATATCCTTTTTTGAGTTTTGTTTTAAAGACCTTGAAAGATGCCGGAGTTCCTTTGGAGATAAAGGCGGATAAGAAAGGAAAAACCGAAGTGAGAGTTCGACCATGGAAGTCGTTGAAGATTAAAAAAGTTCAAAGCCTGCCTTATCCCGGCTTTCCCTCAGACCTTTTGTCAGCAATGGGGGTCTTGGCCACCCAAGCTGAAGGCCAGACCCTAATTCATGACCCTTTATACGAAGGCAGATTGAGATATCTGGAAGGATTGACCAAGATGGGTGCTGATGTATTTTTTTCTGACCCGCACCGGGCCATGATTAATGGCCCAACCCGTCTTTACGGCGAAGACATGGGCTCGTTTGATTTAAGAGGAGGAGCGGCTTTAATTATTGCTGGTTTAATTGCTAAAGGCAGAACATCTATTAATAATGTTTATCAAATTGACCGGGGTTATGAAAAAATAGAAGAACGGCTGAGCAAGCTGGGAGCAGACATTAAAAGAATAAAAAATGGACAATAATATTGTTGGCCATAAAAAGCAAAAAGAGCTACTGCAAAAGATTATTGAAAAAGGAAACATTCCTCATGCTTTGCTTTTTTCCGGACCAGACAAGGTAGGAAAGAAAA
>ERZ795050.4956-NODE-4956-length-11724-cov-6.401663_pt1 | contig 11724 bp, 9 predicted proteins | sample MGYA00375134_ERZ795050 | MGnify/ENA primary metagenome ERZ795050 (study PRJEB30179, sample SAMN05720221) | activated sludge metagenome | isolation source: Anaerobic digester | place: Japan | collected 2015-05-26 ... | reverse complement strand
ACCACCGCTGTCGCGACGGTATCAATGCCGTTCTTCAATTTTCGGCGTGCTTCTTCAGCAAAGATGAGTTGTTTTGCTGCCATAAGTGCATTCTCCTTTTAAATTTTTGGTATTGTTTATTTTGTAACGATCGCAAGCAGGTCGCTTTCGCGCAGGATCAAGAGCTTCTTGTTATCAATCTTGACCTCGGTGCCGCCATACTTCTGGAACAAAACGGTGTCGCCGACTTTCACATCCATGGGGATATGAGCGCCTTTCTCATCCCGGTCGCCAGGACCAACTGAAAGAACAGTGCCCTTTTGCGGTTTTTCTTTGGCGGTATCAGGTAAAACAATACCACCCGCAGTGACTTCGTTTTCCTCTACGGGCTCAACGACGACACGGCTTCCCAACGGTTTTAGATTTAGTGACATGCTTTCCTCCTGATTAGGATTGGTTTATTCTTTTTTTTTAGCACTCGTGTTGGAAGAGTGCTAAAAGCAGTTGAATAATAACCTCCTTTATTTTTCACGTCAAGAGATTTACTCAATTTCTAATAAAACTCTGATAGTCTTTACTGGTAACCATAAAAACCGCAGATGGTTTCGCCTTCTCGAACAATGCCCATGATGGTCTCATCGTTTGCGAACTTCGCCCTGATCTCATCGAAAACCGTCATCGCCTCATCACAGTATTGATTATTAGGCTGGTGCAAGCCCGCCAGCACCGAACCCAGATGATAGTAATAAACCACGCTGTTATTGGTCAATTCAAGGCCATGGATGGGGATATCGGGGATTGACTCAGCAGCACATTCCAGCCCCCCGTTGCGCACCAGGCAAGATTCTGCCGCGCTGCAACCGCGCACCGCGCAACGCAGCGGTAAGATCGAACCCTCGTAATTACGCGATTTGTAATAAACTACACCCAGCTGACCGTACGCGGTGGGGTCATCAGGAGCAAATGCCACCGCGCGCAGCATGTTACGCGCCGCGGCGAAAAATTCGCCCTGCTGGACATATGTATTGGCAATGGAGATGAGCGGAATGGGATCCCTGACGCCTAACTGGTCGTTGATCGCCACAGCCTTGGCAAAAGCTTCCAACGCCAGCCCAAAATAGTAGTTCTGTTCGGTTGTGATTCCCGTCATGTTAGCTAGTTGGCGGTAATTCGCGCCCAATGACAAATACAGGAAGTTCAGGTTCGGAGTAATTTGGATGGCTTTCTTATACTCTTCGATCGCCTGAGTATAGTTCGCGCTGGCTTCCTGCACATTGCCGTTCACCCGGTGCACATCCATAAGGGTGTCATCCCGCTCCAGCGCCTGGGTGATGTACTGTTGCGCTTGTGAATACTTCAACTGATCAATCAATAATTCTGCGTAATAAGCCAGCGCCAACGCGTTGGTATTATCATATTGCAGCGCTTCTGTGGCGGCTTGTTCCCCTTTGACCAGGTACTCCTGCGAGGCTTCTCCTGCTGCCCCTGAAGAGCCGTACCAATCTAACGCAAAGGCTTTAACCGCGTACAGGTTACTGTTTTGCGGGCTGATTGCCAGCCCTTCTTCAATGGTCGCCAGCGCCTCTTCCAGGCGCTCTTTTTTGCGCGCATCAACCGTGATCTGCGAAGTTGAATAAACCTGGATGCGCGCCAGCTCGGCTCTCAGGTCGGCGTCTTCAGGATCGATGGCAATGGCGTAACGGTAAGCCTCGATCGCTTTCTCCAGGTTCCCCGCCTGAAAATGAGTTTCCCCTTCTTGCACGTAAGAATTCAGGCTACGGGTTGGCGTTGGTATGATTTGTAAGATGGGGGCGATGCGTCCATCACGCACTGCCTGAATCACAAACAGGCCCGCCAGTATCAACATCAGCAGTGTGAATATCCAAATTGGGTTGGATCTTTTTCTTGGATGGCCGAATAAAGCGCGTTTTCCGCTATAGTCGATCATAGTTGCGATTGCCCGTCATACCCAATGGTCAGGGCGCGGCTTCTACCGTTGGGGTTGTCTCAGCGGGTGTGGCCGTTGCCGCGATATCAGATTTGCCTTCACGGGCGAGGCGCTCGCAGATGGTAACCATCTCTTCAGCATTGAAAACAGCGATGTCGTCATTGCGCAGGCCCATCTGAACCGCCTGAGAAATTTCCAGCGCTTCGCCGCATTGCCCCACCCTCGCCAGGGCGAGCCCATAAGTGTAATAATACTGCGCCACCCGGCCATAATCCATTGGGATGCCCTCAACCGGAGCGCCATCGGAAGATACCCCGCCACGCACCGCGATTCGCAGCATATCGATCGCGTCAAGGTACTGCTTCGCGCTGCTGTAGATCAGTCCCAGGTTGCCATATAGTCGCGCATTCTGTGGCTCATCCATAATCGCCGCCTCGCCGTATTGAATAGCTTTCTGGTAATCGCCATTCAAAGCGTAAGTTCGAGCGATTAAAGATTCAGGGGTCGGATCCCTGGGGTTCAAAGCGTTTGCCCGGCCAAATTCAGTGATGGCATCGTCATATTCCTGGATGTTGAAATAATTCCGCCCCAGGCCAAGGTGCAGGTCAGCGATGTTCGGATTCAAAGCCACAGCCGCCTCAAATTCCGCCACTGCTTCTTTGAAATTCGAGGTGTATTCAAGCACCATTCCACGACCACGGTGTGTTTCCAGGGTGCCCGGCGCCAGTTCCTCCGCGCGGCGCGAGGCATTAATGGCATTGTCCAGGGTCTGCAGGTCTCCCTGTCCTGCCTGCAGCATATATGTGTAAATCTCCGCCAGGTAGGCATACGCCGCGGCGTAATCAGGGTTCGCAGCAATAGCCTCTTGCAGGATGCCCGTGCCGCGCACATAGTCTCCCGTCAACCCAATCGCCCAGCCGCGCAGCGCCATCGCCTCGTCGTTGTTCGGGTTAAGCAATAAGGCATTTTCCGCATCGGTGACGGCTTCTTCATAATTTCCGGTATAAATGTTCAAGCGCGCCAGTGCAATGAAGTTATGCGGGTTGCGCGGGTCAGCTCTGACCGCGTCTTTATAAGCTACGATGGCCAGAGGGTATTTCCCTTCAGCCTCCAACCCTTTCGCGTCTGAGGTGATGGATTCGGGCGCGCGGGTAGGCGTGGGCGTAGGCAGAAAAAACTGCGGGATAGTAGGCACAATCATGCGGTCAAAGTAGATGGCCGCGGCGATCAATACGATCAACAGGATCACGCGGAATGGGTTCGACCTGCGTTTCTTTTTCTGCATGCTCCACTTGCTGCCCTTGATATACATGGAATTCATCTTACCAAGTGAAACCAGCAGCGTCAAGATGACCGGAAGCCCCCCCTCGCTGTTCTTTATAATCGCAATTAAGCTTCTTTGGTTACCTGGGCAGGGCTTCACTTCTCCTGTCCACTTGGCTCCCATACAGGGACAAATAGCAAGGTTACCTATCGGTCCGCTCACCATCGAGCTCATTTCTTTCATCCTGATGCGCCATTTTTCATAAAGAAAACGGCTTGCCTGTGTTCGCGCTTCTTTGCTAGAATGAAGCCATGCAATTCGATGTCTTTACTCTCTTTCCAGGGGTTCTGCGGCCTTACCTCGATTCAAGCATCCTGCAGCGCGCCCAACAAAATGACCTCATTAAAGTCGCGCTGCACAACATCCGCGACTGGACCTTTGACCGGCACCATGTGACCGATGATGCCCCCTATGGTGGCGGTGGTGGTATGGTGATGAAAGTGGAACCTATCTTCGCTGCTGTTGAGTCCGTCCTGGGAGCCCCACCATCTTGCCCGCTGCTCTACCTCTCTCCGCAGGGAAAACCTTTCACTACCGCCATCGCGCGCGAGCTGGCGCAACAACCTCGACTGGGGTTATTGTGCGGACGATACGAAGGGGTTGACGAGCGCGTGATTGAGCATCTGGTGACTGAACAGATCTCGATTGGGGATTATGTGCTCACCGGTGGCGAGCTGCCAGCGTTGGTGCTCATCGACGCGGTATCCCGCTTTATTCCCGGCGTGCTGGGTGACCCTGACGGAGCCGAGGAAGATAGTTTTGGCAATGGTCTCCTGGAGTACCCGCACTACACCCGCCCAGAAGAATTCCGTGGTTGGCGCGTACCAGAAGTGCTTATCTCTGGCAATCACGCCCTGGTCGCCAAATGGCGCCGAGAACAATCCCTGTTGCGCACCCAAAAGCACCGTCCAGACCTGTTAAATGGTGAATCCAAGGTTCAATCTACCACAAAAACAAAGGAGTAAGAGATGGAGAAAAAGAAGTTTCCATGGGGTCGTACGTTTCTGGTAGGGTTTGGTTTTTTTGGCATCAGCATTTTATGGCCAATCTTCAATCAATGGGTGCCGCTGATCCTGCAGGCGGGTAATCCCGGATTTAAAACCAACATCCCCAATTTTGTCGGTTTTGGCATTGGCCCAGCGCTCGCCATGTTCATCATGACCTGGGACAATATCGTCAACATCTTCGTACAGCCATGGGTGGGGAATCGCAGCGATCACACCTGGAATCGTTTCGGTCGGCGAAAACCGTGGATTCTACTGGGTTTACCCATCGCGCTCGTGGGCTTTATTTCAATTCCGTTGGCGCAATCAGTGCTGGCGGTGGCGGTGTTCATCATGGTCACCAATGTCGGCATGGCACTTTTCCGCTCTCCGGTTGTTTCATGGCTGGGCGACCTGTTCCTGCCAGAGCAGCGCAGCAAGGCGAACGGCGTCATCAACCTGATGGGCGGTGCCGCCGGTGTCCTATCGTACGTACTGGGAGGGCTGATCTTCAACGCCTTTGGCAGGATGGGTCCCTTCGTCGCCGGCGCGGTCGCCATGACCGTGGCGTTGGCCGCGGTGTTGATCTGGGTAAAAGAACCCAAAGAACGCCTGGGAAAGCACACCGAAGATGAGGACAGCAGCGGCGCGGTGAAGGGATTGGTGCCCAACCTTAAAGCGGTCTTCAGCAACCAGGATAAATCAACGCTTTTCATTCTACTGGCCATCTTCTGCTGGTTCACCGGCTTTAACGCCATTGAAACGGGGTTGTCTTCCTTCGCGGTCTTCGATCTGGGCATTGCCCCTGGCAAGGCTTCGATCGTGGCTTCAATTGCCAATCTTTCTTTCCTGGCTTTCTGCATTCCTTCAGGAATTCTCGCTGGCAGGTTGGGTCGTAAGAGGACCATCCTCTATGGCGTGTTCGCGCTCACGCTCATCTTTCTCATCAGTTTCTTCCTGGTGAAAGGGCTCATCTCCTTCATTATCATCCTGGTGCTGGTAGGGTTCTTCTGGTCCTGGGTCAACGTCAACAGCCTCCCGCTGGTGTACGACCATGGAGATGAAAAACGCATTGGCGCGTATACCGGTCTTTATTATTTCTTCTCACAAACCGCAGCCGTGCTCGGACCAACCCTGGGCGGGCTGCTGGTTGAAAGAATACACTTCAACTACAAAGTGCTCTTTATCTTTGGCGCGGTCTTTCTGTTCCTGGCGTTCTTATCCATGCTGAAGGTAAAAGACCGCGCGCACGAAGAAAAAATGAAGCTGGGCGCGGGTATTGGCGCATCCTCATCCGCCAGCGAATAAACGGTCCTGAATGAAAAAGTCTCTCCATCTGGGATTTTTCATGGCTGGGATAACTTGCATTGAAGGGCAAATATCGGTATACTCAATTAATAGACGGGGCAGTCCCCCGCACATCCAACAACCCTGCAGGAGGAGAAAAAATGTCTAAAAAAGTAATGCTCGTCATGTCAGTGCTTTTAATTGCCGTTTTTGTGTTGAGCGCGTGCGCGAAAACAGCCGGACCGGCAAAATTTAAAGCCTGCGAAGTCACCGATACCGGTGGCGTGGATGACAAATCCTTCAACGCGACCGCATGGAAGGGCGCGGTAGATGCCAAAGAACAGCTGGATATTGAAGCCAAGTATTTGGAATCAAAAGAAATCGCTGATTTCGAGAAGAACATCAACGCCTTCATCGCTGAGAAATGCGACATCATCATCACCGTTGGTTTCCTACTGGGCGATGCCACCAAGGCAGCGGCTGAGGCCAATCCCAATCAGAAGTTCTCCATTGTTGATTATGGCTATGATCCCGTAATCCCCAATGTCTTGGCCCAGGCTTTCCAGACTGATGAAGCCGCTTACCTGGCTGGTTACGCCGCGGCTGGTTTCACCAAGACCGGTAAGGTCGGCACCTTCGGTGGAATGCAGATTCCAACTGTGACCATCTTCATGGATGGCTTCGCGCGCGGCGTCCGCCACTACAATGAAGTGCACGGTACTTCAGTAGAGACCCTCGGCTGGGATGCAGACGCACAGACCGGGCTCTTCACCAATGACTTCAGCGACCAGCAGAAAGGCAGCGATATGGCTGTATCTCTGATGGATGAAGGCGCTGACATCATTATGCCGGTTGCCGGACCTGTTGGGCTGGGCGCCGCCGCAGCAGTGAAAGCCCGCGGTAACGCCTTGATCATCGGTGTTGATTCCGACTGGTTCCTAACCGCGCCTGACTACACTGACATCATCTTTACCTCCGTGATGAAATTGATGGACGTGACCACTTTAGACGCGATCAAAGCCGCCAAAGATGGCACTTTCAAGGGCGGTTCCATTGTCGGTACTCTGGCCAATGGTGGTGTAGGTATCGCACCGTTCCATAACTTCGACGGTCAGGTTTCCGCTGAGTTGAAAGCCGAACTCGAAGGGCTTAAGGCTGGCGTTCTCTCCGGCGAAATCCAGATGAACCCCGCCTTCAAGCAGTAATTCGCGTACATGTGAGAAAAAGCTGGAGTTTTACGCTCCAGCTTTTTTTAATTTTTGAGTTTGAGACGCCTGTGATACAATAATCAAAATCCCCTCTGAACAAGTGGTGTATACATGGCTCCGATTCTTCAACTCAAAGGAATTACAAAACAGTTTCCCGGCGTTCTGGCAAATGACCACATCGACCTCACTTTGAATCAGGGCGAGATATTGGCGTTGCTGGGCGAAAACGGCGCGGGTAAAACCACCTTGATGAACATTCTCTACGGGTTGTATCAGCCAGATGAAGGCGAGATTTTGGTGAATGGCGAAAAGATAACCATTCATTCACCAACTGATGCCATCAATGCTGGTATCGGTATGGTTCACCAGCACTTTATGCTCATACCGGTGTTCACTGTAACTGAAAACGTGATGTTGGGTTCTGAGCCAGTGAAAGCCGGCGATTTCCTTGACCGGCCCAAGACAGCCACGAAGATTATGGAAATCTCCAGTCAATACAAACTGGAGGTTGACCCTAATGATTACGTCAAAGACCTGCCCGTCGGCGTGCAACAGCGCGTAGAAATCATCAAGCTCCTGTACCGCGAAGCCAATATCCTCATCTTTGACGAGCCCACCGCTGTGCTGACCCCCCAGGAAGCGGACGACCTCTTTGTCATCATGCGTTCCCTGGTAAAACAGGGCAAGTCCATCATCTTTATCACCCATAAATTACGCGAAGTTTTAGATGTGGCAGACCGTATCATGGTCATCCGTCGCGGCGCGGTGGTAGGAGAGGCGGATCCCAAACAAGCGAACCGCAACAAACTGGCAGAAATGATGGTTGGGCGCGAAGTCAACCTGGTGGTGGAAAAAGATATCAAAAAACCCGGTGATGTGATTCTTTCAATAAAAGACCTGGTGGTGACTGACCAGTTCAAACAGGTGATGGTGGATAAAGTATCCTTTGAGGTTCACGCCGGTCAGATTCTGGGCATCGCCGGGGTGCAGGGGAATGGTCAGACCGAGTTTGTAGAAGCCATCACCGGACTGAGAAAATCAGTATCCGGCGAGATTATGTTTAAAGGGCAGAGTATTCTGAATGAACCTCCGAGAAAAATCACCGAACTGGGCTCTGCCCATGTACCAGAAGACCGCCAGGCTGATGGATTGGTGCTGCCCTTCCCTGTAGCGGAAAACCTGGTGCTGTGCACCTATTATAAAGAGCCTTTTTCGCGCGGCGTGGTGCTGCAATACGAAAAAATCCTTGAAAATTCCGAAAAGCTGGTGCAAGACTTCGACATCCGCACCCCCAGCTCTCTAACCACTGTCGGCAGTCTTTCGGGGGGTAACCAGCAAAAAGTGATCATCGCCCGTGAGCTTTCGCGCCCCATCGAATTGCTGGTCGCTTCTCAACCAACCCGTGGTCTGGACGTGGGTTCCATTGAGTACATCCACAAGCGCATCGTACAGAAAAGAGATGAAGGCTGCGCGGTGCTGCTGGTTTCACCTGAACTCGATGAAGTGATTGAACTTTCGGACCGCATCGCGGTGATGTACCGTGGCAAAATTATCGCCCTCCTTGAAGCCGAGGAAGTAGCCAAAGAAACTTTAGGGTTGTTGATGGCCGGTATCGTCCCTGACAAAATTGAAAAACCGCAGGGACAGAGGGTTGTAGAAACCACTTTTTAACGAGGTGCATCCTTGGGTAAAAAAGACTTAGAGAAACAAGATATCGGCAAGACCATTCTGGAAGAACTGACAGGTGGAGAACCAAAAGAAAAGCGCCAGAAGCGCGGTATCTGGAAGGTACTGCAGATCCCTGCGCTGGCTATCCTGACTGGTTTGATCATTGGCGCGGTTCTCATCATGGCGACCAGCTTCGATGTCTATGACGCGTTCAAAGTCAGCCTGTGGAAAGGCCTGGGTACCGCGTTCGCAGAGGTGGGAGAAGCTTACCTCGCGCTCATCACCGGTTCACTGGGAAATCCGGTGGAGATTGTCCAAGCCCTCCTCTACGGCGACGCGCTGGATTTCAGAAACGCCATCAATCCGATTCTTGAAAGCCTGGTTCAGAGCACGCCTTACATCTTCGCCGGACTGGCCTGCGCCTTAGGGTTCAGAGCCGGCCTGTTCAATATTGGCGTTGAAGGGCAGTTATTCATCGGCGCTGCCGCGGCTACCTTTGTGGGTTACTCGCTCACCGGTCTACCGCCTTACATCCATATGCCGCTGGCTTTCCTGGCTGGGGCATTGGGCGGCGCTCTCTGGGGGATGGTCCCCGGGTTGCTCAAAGCCACCACCGGCGGTCACGAAGTCATCAACTGTATTATGATGAACTATATCGCCTATCGGTTCACCACCTTCCTGCTCACTGGCCCCATGTCTCGCCCGGGCACTGGTGGTATGCCCGTAAGCCCGATAATCGAGAAATCCGCCCAGATTCCCCAGTTCTTCAAGACGCCCATCCGTTTCCACCTGGGGTTCTTCATTGCGCTGGCATTCGCTGCGCTGGTTTGGTGGGTGTTGTTTAAAACAACCTTGGGATTGAACCTGCGCACGGTGGGCACCAATCCGCGCGCCGCCAAGTACGCGGGGATGAACATTATCGCCACCACCATTATCGGTATGGCTGCCTCCGGTGCGCTCGCCGGTATGGCAGGCGCCAATGAAGTTTTGGCGGTGAACCGCAGCATGGCTATCGGTCTCTCGGCTGGTTATGGTTTTGACAGCATCGCCCTGGCGCTGCTTGGCAACAGTCATCCGGTTGGTGTCATTTTCGCTGCCCTTTTATTTGGCGTGCTTAAGAATGGCGCCACCAAGATGATGGTGGTCTCCACCATTCCCATTGATATTGTCACCATCCTGCAGGCAGTCATCCTTATTTTCGTCGCCGCTCCTGCGATCATTCGGTCAGTCTATCGGCTTAAACAACCAAAAGTGGAGGCCGCTGCCATCATGCTCAGCGGTTGGGGAGGAGTTAAATAATGGCAGCCACATCAACTTCCATCCAACGTGTCCGCATTTCTGATATCTCCCCTGCCCGTAAGATCAGCACCGGTGTTGTCGAAGTTTTAGTTGCCTTGTTTATCTTTGCCGTCTTTGCCAGAACCGTCTCTGCGGGCAGCATCACCACTTTTGTCATGACCCCGGGCGGGATCACCACTGGTCAGATGGGCAACTGGGTAATTCCCAGCCAGCTTACGCTGTACCTGCTCGCTGCGCTCAGCCTGGTGATCGGACTTTTTCAGTTGATACGCGGGTTCGGGAAAATCACCAATCTCATGGTTGGATTGGTGTTCTTGTTCTTCATTTTCAGTTTCCTCACCTGGCAAGCGGCTGATAAATCCTTAAACCTCGCTGGTATGCTTTCCAGCGCAGTACAGCTGGCTGTGCCTATCACCATGGGTTCCTTCTCCGGTATCTTATGCGAGCGCTCAGGCGTGGTCAACATCGCCATTGAGGGCATGATGCTAATGTCTGCCATGGTAGGAGCCTTGATGGGCAGCCTCACGCATAGCGCATGGCTCGGTTTATTCTTCGGCGTTCTTTCTGCGGTTTTACTGGCAGCCCTGCACGCGGTCCTGTCGATCAAGTATAAGATTGACCAGATCATTTCTGGCACGGTGATTAATATGTTCTCCGCGGGTATGACCGCTTTTCTTTCTCAAAAGTTCCTGCAAACCAGGCAAGAGCTGAACAACCCCGCCATGTTCACCCGAATTGAAATCCCCGGTCTGGCGGAAATCCCCTTAATTGGTCCGATTCTGTTTAACACGAACTTTTTTGTCTACCTGATGTTCGCACTGCTTATTATTCTACAGGTGGCGCTCTTCTCCACTCGCTGGGGGTTGCGCGTGCGCAGTGTGGGCGAGCATCCCAAGGCAGCCGATACACTGGGCATCAACGTCATCAGAACCCGCTACATGTCGGTATTGCTGGGCGGGATGGTGGCTGGGATGGCTGGAGCGTTCTTCACTCTGGGGTCTGTCGGGCGCTTCGAGGAAGGCATGACCGCGGGGAAAGGCTTTATCGGCCTGGCCGCCATGATCTTTGGTAACTACACCCCCATCGGAGCGCTTGGAGCGGGCATCCTTTTTGGCTTTGCTGATTCTTTGGGCTCAAAGCTGTCTTTGCTGGGCAGCGCCATCCCCTCTACATTGATGTCCACCGCGCCTTATGTGATCACCATGATTGTCCTCGCCGGGTTTGTCGGCAAGGGGCACGTCCCCGCGGCGGATGGGGTGCCGTACACCAAAGAATAAGCTTGATAACTCAGAAACCTGCACCGGTCTTCCATCGTATATTATAAGGAAGACCGGTTTTGTTATAATCACCACAATAAACAGAAAGGTACATGATGCCCAATATTATCGTCGACCGCATTTCCAAGGCTTTTGGCAATCTCCAGGCGGTAAAAAACGTCTCTTTCGAAGTCAACCCTGGCGAAATCTTTGGTCTGCTCGGACCAAACGGCGCAGGCAAGACCACCTCCATCCGTATCATACTGGATATTTTTAAAGCAGACTCCGGAACTGTGAGTATCCTGGGCGGCGCCATGACCGAAGAAAAGAAAAATCGTATCGGTTATCTGCCTGAAGAACGCGGGCTTTACCAGGATATCCAGCTGGAACGCTGTCTCGTTTATCTTGCCACTCTGAAAGGGCTCGAAGAAAGCGAGGCGCGGGGACGCATCAATGACTATCTGCAAAAGTTCGACCTGGCTGATGCGCGCAAGAAAAAGGTTAAAGAACTCAGTAAAGGTATGCAGCAAAAAGCTCAGCTGATCACCACGCTGGTGCACAAACCTGAAGTGGTGATCATCGATGAACCCTTCAGCGCGCTCGACCCGGTGAACACGCAGATGGTGAAAGACCTGCTCAAAGAAGAACGCCACCGCGGTACGACCATCGTCATGTGCACCCACCAGATGCACCAGGTGGAAGAACTGGCGGACCGAATCGCGCTGATCAATGCGGGAGAAACTGTCTTATATGGCGGGTTGACGGAAATTCG
>ERZ795050.4954-NODE-4954-length-11731-cov-4.081877_pt1 | contig 11731 bp, 14 predicted proteins | sample MGYA00375134_ERZ795050 | MGnify/ENA primary metagenome ERZ795050 (study PRJEB30179, sample SAMN05720221) | activated sludge metagenome | isolation source: Anaerobic digester | place: Japan | collected 2015-05-26 ... | reverse complement strand
CTATCGAAGAACTGCGCAACGCTGCTGCCGCTATTAACGACGTAGCAAACTGGCTGGCCGAGACGTTCGGCACTAATGAACCAGCCAAAGAAGCACCCACACCAAATCCAGTGTTGACGCTTGAAGAAGTGAGAGCTGTGCTCGCGGAAAAGTCCCGCAAGGGCCACACCGCCGAGATTCGCTCGCTGCTTCAAAAGTATGGCGCGGATAAGCTCTCGCAGCTTGCCCCTGCCAACTATAAGGCGCTGCTTGCCGAGGTGGAGGTACTGAAAGATGCCACCTAAAGGACATGCAATTCTCTCAGCATCCAGCGCAGACCGCTGGCTCCATTGCCCGCCCTCAGCACGGCTTTGCGAAACCTACGAGGATAGGGGCAGCGACTACGCCGCTGAAGGTACCGATGCCCACGCTCTTTGTGAGTACAAACTCCGTAAAGCGCTTGGACTCCCTGCCGAAGATCCAACTGAAAACCTGACCTGGCTCAATGAGGAAATGAACGACTGTGCCAATAGTTATGCCGCTTATATACTTGAACAGGTCGAGGCTGCTAAGCAGGTCTGTACCGATCCGGTGGTTCTCATCGAGCAGCGCGTAGACTTTTCACGTTGGGTGGAGGGTGGCTTCGGAACGGCAGATGTGTTAATTATCGCGGACGGCACTCTCAAAATCTGCGATTACAAGCATGGGCTTGGCGTGCTCGTCCGAGCAGAGGAAAACCCGCAGCTCATGTGTTACGCCCTTGGTGCGCTGGAGCTCTTTGACAAGATCTACGACATCGAAACGGTCAGCATGACCATCTACCAACCGCGCAGAGACAACGTCAGCATCTATGAAATATCCAAGGATAAGCTGTACCGCTGGGCTGACGAAGTCCTAAAGCCCACCGCTGAACTCGCCTTTGCCGGCGACGGCAATTTCCTCTGCGGTGAGTGGTGCGGCTTCTGTAAGGCAAAGAATAACTGCCGTGCCCGTGCCGAAGCGAATCTCGCTCTGGCGCAGTATGAGTTCAAGCTTCCGCCGCTCCTCACAGATGAGGACATCGAGGATATTCTCTATAAGGTGGATGAGCTTGTCTCGTGGGCATCGGATATCAAGGAATACGCTTTGCAACAGGCAATCAGCGGCAAGGTATGGAGTGGCTGGAAGCTGGTCGAAGGCCGTTCCAACAGGAAATATGTTAACGACGCGGTTGTCGCCGATGTCGTCGAGCACGCAGGCTTCGACCCGTATGAGCGCAAGGTGCTCGGTGTCACAGCCATGCAGAAGCTACTCGGAAAATCCCGCTTTGATGAACTCTTAAGCCCTTACATTGAAAAGCCGCAAGGCAAACCCACTCTTGTGCCGGAGAGCGATAAACGTCCGGCAATGTCAACGGCAGCAGCCGATTTTTATGAAAATTAAGGAGGACAATCATATGTCTAACAATACGAACAAGGTCAACAACCCCATGAAAGTTATCACCGGTCCCGATACCCGCTGGTCCTATGCCAACGTCTGGGAACCCAAATCCATCAACGGCGGCACTCCGAAGTACAGTGTCAGCCTCATTATACCAAAGTCCGACGCCAAGACCGTCGCCAAGCTGAAGGCCGCAATCGAGGCTGCTTATCGCGAAGGCGAGTCCAAGCTCAAGGGCAACGGCAAGACTGTGCCGCCTCTGGCCGCAATCAAAAACCCGCTTCGAGACGGTGACGTCGAGCGCCCTGATGATCCGGCTTATGCTAACGCTTACTTCATCAATGCCAACTCCACGACAGCACCCGGCATCGTGGACGCGGATCGCAACCCTGTCATCACCCGCTCCGAGGTGTACTCCGGAGTGTACGGCCGCGCCAGCATCAATTTCTATGCCTTCAACTCGAACGGCAACAAGGGTATTGCCTGCGGCCTCAATAATCTGCAGCTCATCCGCGCCGGCGAGCCTCTTGGCGGCAAGACCAGTGCAGAGAATGACTTCGCGTCCGACAACGACGACGATTTTCTGAACTAAGGAGGAACTCGACTATGGAAACTACAACGATTCTCTGCATTCTTCTTCTCAGTCTTTACCTTGCTCTGGCTGTCTTCTGGATTATACGATCCATCCTTGATGTCGTCGAAGACCGCAAGCGTGAAAAGCGCAACGCTCAGTGGGAAGCCGAAAGGCTCCAGCTTGAAAAGGAACGCGCCGCCCGCGATGAGGAGTATCACCAAAAACGTATGGAGCAGTTAAACAGGTAAGACCCGGCTCGTGGGTGGTGGGAGCAATCCTGCCACCCATTTGGGCCATTGAAAGGGACGGTGTAAATGAAAACACTCTCTATCGATATTGAAACCTACAGCAGTGCACCGCTCTCTAAATGCGGTGTTTATAAATATGTAGAATCTCATGACTTCGAGATTCTTCTGTTCGGCTATAGCGCAGATGGTGGTCCGGTTCAGGTCATTGACCTTACCTGCGGGGAGAAGCTCCCGCATGAAATCTTGGCGGCGCTTACTGATGAGAACATAACAAAATGGGCCTTCAATGCCAATTTCGAACGTATCTGCCTCTCCCGCTTCCTTGGGCTGCCGACCGGTAGATATCTCGACCCTTATCAGTGGCGTTGCTCAATGGTATGGGCCGCGACGATGGGACTTCCGCTGTCGCTGGAAGGTGCAGGCGCGGTGCTTGGGCTCGAAAAGCAGAAACTCACCGAAGGCAAAGACCTCATCAAATATTTCTGTCAACCCTGCGCGCCAACAAAATCCAATGACGTCCGCACTCGCAATCTACCATGCCACGCCCCGGACAAGTGGCTTGCCTTCAAAAAGTACAACATCCGCGATGTGGAAACTGAGATGTCCATTCAAGATAAGCTCTCTAAATTTCCGGTGCCTGATCGCGTGTGGGATGAATACCACCTCGATCAGGAAATCAACGACCGTGGCGTCGCTTTGGATATGGCGTTGGTCAAACAGGCTATTGACATGGACAGTAAGTCTCGGCAACAGCTCACTACAGCTATGAAAAAGCTGACCGAACTGGATAACCCGAACTCGGTGCAGCAGATGAAGCAGTGGCTTGCGGATAACGGGCTGGAAACTGAAACGCTCGGCAAGAAAGCCGTTGCTGAGCTTTTGAAAACCGCACCGGAACCGCTCGGCGATGCGCTCTCTCTCCGGCAGCAGCTTGCAAAGTCGTCGGTACGGAAGTACCAGGCAATGGAGGCCGCAGTCTGCAGCGACGGTCGTGCTCGCGGCATGTTCCAATTTTATGGTGCAAACCGAACCGGACGCTGGGCAGGCAGACTCATTCAAATGCAAAACCTGCCTCAGAATCATCTTCCCGACTTGGGGCAGGCCCGTGCTCTTGTACGCTGCGGAGATTTTGAAGCTCTGGAAATGCTCTACGAGGATGTACCAGACACGTTGTCGCAGCTCATTCGAACAGCTTTTGTTCCGAGGGCTGGTGCCAAATTTATTGTTTCCGATTTTTCAGCAATTGAGGCCCGCGTGATTGCGTGGTTGGCCGGCGAACAGTGGCGGCAGGAGGTATTTGCTAAAGGCGGCGATATTTACTGCGCCAGCGCCAGCCAGATGTTTAAGGTTCCGGTTGAGAAACATGGCGTCAACGGCCACCTGCGGCAAAAAGGAAAAATCGCGGAATTGGCGCTCGGTTATGGCGGCTCTGTCGGCGCACTGAAAGCGATGGGTGCTCTGGAAATGGGCCTTACCGAGGACGAACTTCCTCTGTTAGTTGATGCGTGGAGGCAGGCCAACCCGAATATCGTGAAGTTTTGGTGGGATGTTGACCGGGCTGCGATTGAGGCTGTCCGCAACAAGCACACCAACATCACGCATGGCATTGTGTTCTCCTGCCAAAGCGGGATGCTCTTTATCACGCTGCCTTCCGGCCGGAGGCTATCTTATGTGAAGCCGTGCATCGGCGAGAACAAGTTCGGCGGACAGTGTATCACCTATGAAGGCGTCGGCGGCACAAAGAAATGGGAACGCCTCGATTCCTACGGTCCAAAATTCGTGGAAAACATTGTGCAGGCCACATCGCGCGACATTCTTAGCTATGCCATGCAAACACTGCGGAACTGCTCGATTGTCATGCACATCCACGACGAAATCGTCATTGAAGCCGACCCGAGTATGTCTCTGCAGGCAGTCTGCGAACAGATGGGCAGAACACCGCCGTGGGCGAAGGGACTTCTGCTCCGTGCTGATGGGTACGAAACAAATTTCTATAAAAAAGACTGATTATTTTCGTCAAAAGCGGGCTGTCACCTCCAGTGGATAGTAGATACGGGCAATGAAAGCCCAATCGTGAAAGGAGGTTCACAATGTGTATTGATAAACGAAATAGCGAAGGTTATCCTGACCCAACCGCTTATGAAGCCTTGTTGCTAATCGAGAAAGAGGAACGCGCGCTCCGCGCTTTCCGGCCAATTGTATATATCTGTTCTCCCTATGCGGGAGACATCGAAAAAAATGTAAAAGCTGCGCGGGATTATTGCCGTTTCGCAGTGGACAAGGGGTTCATACCGGTCGCACCACATCTGCTTTTTCCGCAGTTCATAGACGACACAGACCCGCAGGAGCGTGAACTGGGATTATTCTTTGGAAATGCCCTTATGAGCAAATGCTCCGAAGTGTGGGTGTTCGGCAGTGTTATCTCTCCCGGCATGCAGGTAGAGATAAAAAGAGCCAGGTGGAAAAACTACCGCCTGCGTTATTTCACAGAAGATTTGGAGGAGGTACAAGATGTTTGCAATCACTGAAGGTATACGCCGCATCGGCGGCATAGAAGTTCCTACTTATAAGCGTGAAATCGTAAGCGCCAATGTTCTCGAAGTCGAAGCCGGCACGAACGGCTATCAGGGCGGCGATACAGGACATGGCAGCCGCACCTATTTGCGCATTGAAGATGAAGGCGGCACAGATATTCAGGTGCGCCCACTTGGCCGTTATGGTGATGAAGGTTTCGAAGTTACCCTCGGCGGAGACTGTGAGCTCGAAACGATCATCACTGCGCTCAAATTCATCACCAAGGTTCTGGAGGATGGCGCAAAGGAGGTACACGACTGATGTTCACCCTGTATAGTGCCGATATCATCGGCAACCCAGGCAACTGCTCCTATCCCAATAAAACTGAGGTTACGGGTGAGGACAGCCTGCGGGCGGCAGTTTGCCACGACTATGTCTGTGCTGAGTACAAAAACAGCTACCGAAGCGGTGACAACTTCCTCGGCGCGGATTGCCTTCCAGTCGACTGTGACAACGACCACTCAGAGGACCCTGCCGATTGGGTCCTGCCAGCTGACGTTGCCGCCGCTTTCCCAGACGTCTGCTTTGCAGTCCATTACAGCCGCTACAACATGCGCGAGAAAAACGGAAAGCCCGCCCGGCCGAAGTTCCATATTCTTTTTCCCATCACACGTATGACTGATGCGGCCGCTTACAGCGACATGAAGAAGCTGGTCAACTCCATCTTCCCGTACTTCGATAACAAGGCACTGGATGCGGCACGTTTCTTCTTCGGCACCACCAATGTCGAGGTTGAGCTCTTTCCAGGCGGTATGAATCTGACAGAGTTTCTGGAGAACGACGACTTTGACGCGGATATGGCTGGCGGCTATGGAGCCAGTCTGATAATCCCGGAAGGCAGCCGTAATGCCACCATGTCACGCTTTGCCGGTCGGGTCATCAAGAAATACGGGGACAGTGCGGAAGCCTACCAATGCTTCCTTGATGAAGCTGCAAAATGCACACCGCCTTTGGAGGACTCTGAACTTTCAACCATCTGGCACAGTGCCCAGCGATTTTACGCCAGAGTACAGCAGCAGGACGGTTATGTTCCACCGGAGGTCTATAACGACGATACCTCGTATAAACCCGAAGATTTCTCCGACGTCGGGCAAGCCGAAGTGCTGGCGAAACACTTCTCTGGCGAGCTGCGCTATTCCCCGGCGACGCACTTCATCCGTTACACGGAGCATTACTGGAAAGAAACCGAGCCCGGTGCGCAGGCGGTCGCCCATGAGCTTACCCGCCGACAACTGGAAGAAGCGACGAAAGACCTACTGGCCGCCGCCAAGAAGCTGACCGACTGTGGAGCACAGAGCATCCTCGATACAACATCAAAGGCGAAGGCAGAATCCTTGTTCAATGACGTGCAGTCCGAAGCCTATGCCGAATTTCTCGCAGCTAAAGCATACCAGTCCTTTGCGATTCGTCGCCGCGACTCCAAAAACATTACTGCTACGCTGAAAGAAGCACGCCCGATGCTGGAGATCTCCCCGCGTGATCTGGACGCAGACTGTTTTCTTCTCTGCACACCGGAAGCTACTTATGATCTCCGTAAAGGTGTAGCAGGTGCACGGGAACATTCGCCAGCTGACTACATCACCAAAATCACTTCAGTTTCTCCAAGCAATAAAGGCGAGCAGCTTTGGCATGACAGCCTTGACCTCATATTCTGCAAAGATCAGGAGCTTATCAATTATGTTCAGATGATTTGCGGCCTTGCCGCCATCGGCAAGGTCTATGTGGAGGCACTGATCATCGCCTATGGCTCCGGGCGCAACGGCAAGTCTACTTTCTGGAATGCAGTCTCCCGTGTGCTGGGTCTGTATAGCGGCAACATCTCGGCTGACACTCTAACGGTTGGCTGTCGTCGCAACATCAAGCCGGAACTGGCCGAGGTCAAGGGCAAACGACTGTTAATCGCAGCTGAAATGCAGGAAGGCGCACGGCTCAATGACTCAACCGTCAAGCAGTTGTGCTCCACCGATGACGTTTTCGCAGAGAAAAAGTACAAGGACCCCTTCAGCTTCACGCCCTGCCACACGCTGGTCCTCTACACCAATCACTTACCAAAGGTCAGCGCTTCTGACGACGGTATCTGGCGCAGGCTGATCGTGATTCCGTTCAATGCCAAAATTGAAGGCTCCGACGATATCAAGAACTACGGCGAGTACCTCTACAACAACGCCGGTGAGAGCATTCTGGCATGGATCATAGAAGGTGCTCAGAAGGTTATCGCGCTGGACTACAATATTCCTGTTCCGGCATGCGTGCAGAAAGCAATTGACGAATACCGGGCGCAGAACGACTGGTTTGGCCATTTTCTCGACGACAAATGTGAGCTTGATGCCAGTTTCCGTGAAAGCTCCGGTGCCTTGTATCAGGCGTATCGAAATTACAGCATCGATACAAACGAATACGTCCGCAGCACTGCAGATTTTTACTTCGCATTGGAGAATGCAGGTTTTCAACGGGTAGTCATCAAAAATAAACGCTATTTCAAGGGCTTGCGACTCAAAAAAGACGACGGCGATTTTGAAGATTTTCTGGCATAACAGCATAAAGGGTTAACCTCTACGACCTCTCCTACTGGAATTTTTCTTTGAGCTATAAAAAATCATATAAGAAAAAGTTTATGTGGAGACATTGGAGAGGTTAACCCAGACAGTTGAAAAGGAGCAAAATATGCAGTTTAACACATGGCTTAAGAAAAAATATATCGAGGATGATTCGCCAAAGGGCGACCTTGCCCGGGATATCAAATCTGATGGTTTCTATTTTCCAAAGCAGGGCCGCCATGACAGAGTACGAAAGTACCTCATCTGCCGCAACGCGAGTGAAATATGTCTTGATGCCTTTGAGGAATGTTGGGAGGAATACGAAGAATGCGAGAAAAACAAATTGAATCAAAACTAAAACAAGAGGTAAAAACGCTGGGCGGTATCGCTCTTAAATTTATGAGCCTAGGTCTTGATGGTATGCCGGATCGCATCGTACTTTTACCGTGTGGCTGCATGGCCTTCGTGGAAGTCAAGTCCCCAGGAAAGGCGCCACGCCCTTTGCAGGAAGCCAGACACCGGATGTTGCGAAAACTTGGATTTAAGGTTTTTGTACTGGACGACGCCGGACAGATTGGAGGGATTCTTGATGAAATACGAGCCACATAACTACCAGACCTATGCCATCAATTACATCGAGACGCACCCCATCGCGGCAGTCCTGCTGGATATGGGCCTTGGCAAAACAAGCATCACGCTGACAGGGCTTAACAACTTGTTATTTGACAGCTTTGTGGCTCATCGCGTTCTGGTTATCGCACCGCTGCGTGTGGCACGCGATACTTGGCCTTCCGAAATTCAGAAATGGGACCACCTGTCGCTGTTGACCTATTCCATAGCGGTTGGGACAGAATCAGAACGCAAAGCGGCGCTCCTGCAGCAGACGGACATCTGCATTATCAACCGGGAGAATGTACAGTGGCTCATCGAGGACAGCAGCATACCCTTTGACTTCGATACTGTGGTGGTAGACGAGCTGTCATCCTTTAAAAACCATCAGGCAAAACGTTTCCGGGCACTGATGAAAGTTCGCCCGCGTATCCGCCGCATTGTAGGACTGACCGGCACACCGTCTACGAACGGCCTCATGGATTTGTGGGCTGAATATCGGCTTCTGGACATGGGCCAGCGTCTTGGCCGCTTTATTGGTCAGTATCGCGCCAACTACTTCATGCCGGATAAGCGGAACGGCCAGATTATATACTCCTACAAACCGCTGCCCGGCGCAGAAAAAGCAATCTACAACAAGATTGCGGATATCACCATCAGCATGAAGTCCACCGACCATCTACAGATGCCTGAGCTCGTCAACAGCGAATATGAGGTGCGGCTTTCCATGGAAGAACAGGAACACTACGACAATTTGAAGGACGATCTCGTACTGCAGCTTCCGGACGGCGATATTACTGTAGCCAATGCTGCCGCCCTGTCAAATAAGCTCTCGCAGATGGCCAACGGCGCTGTCTATGACGATGTTGGCGGAATAGTCCATATTCACGACCGCAAGTTGGACGCGCTGGAGGATTTAATTGAGGCAGCGAACGGCAAGCCAGTTCTTGTAGCTTACTGGTTTAAGCACGATCTTGCCAGAATTTCCGAGCGACTGCACAAACTCCACATTCCTTTTTCCCAGCTTGATACCCCGGAGAGCATCCGCAGATGGAACGCCGGTGAACTGCCTGTGGCGCTGATACATCCCGCTTCTGCCGGACACGGCCTTAACCTTCAGAGCGGCGGTTCCACCATCATCTGGTTTGGGCTGACCTGGTCTCTTGAGCTTTACCAACAGACCAACTCCCGCCTATGGAGGCAGGGCCAAACTGCGGATACTGTTGTAGTGCAACATATCATCACGAAGGGCACCATAGACAGTCGGATACTGAAAGCGCTCTTCGCCAAGGATCGCACACAAACAGCCCTGATTGATGCCGTAAAGGCCAATTTGAAAATCTGATGACAACGAGGGACATTGTCCCTGAGACAATCCGTGCCAATCCGAGGGAAATAAAAAAAATTCGGAGGTACAGATTATGAATACACCCTATGAAAACTTGGTAAACGCTATCATTTTGAGAGCTGTTGAGGATTATCGCAAGGCGCTCCGCGTTTTATCTGAGCATCCATATCACCGCGATGCACTCCGGGAAAAAAGAAGCATTCTTCGCTTCTTTCACTCTGACTGGTTTTGTGTTTTAACCAACCTTGATCCAGAACTTCTTATCAAGCGTCTCGACAAGGAAGTGGCGGCATGACAGCGAAAGAATATCTCGGACAGGCATATCGCCTCGACCAGCGTATCAACTCAAAACTGGAACAGGTCGCCTCCTTGAATGAACTGGCAACAAAATGTACATCAACACTGACTGGTATGCCTCGCAACCCCAATCACGGTACGTCTACAATGGCGGACGCGGTTGGAAAGATTATCGATCTGCAAGCTGAAATCAACCGCGATATCGACCGGCTTGTAGACCTTAAGCGAGAAATGGTCAAGCTCATAAAAGCCGTGGATAATACGGAGTACCAGACGCTCTTGGAACTTCGATACCTATGCTTCAAGACGTGGGAACAAATCGCTGTTGATATGGGCTACAATGTCCGACATGTCTACCGACTGCATGATGAAGCGGTGGAAAGCATCGTTGTTCCGAAAACAAGTCACTAAATGTCACTGTTTGTCATGTAGCTCTTTGTGATAGTATATAATCAGGAAAATAAGATTCAAGAGAGCCTTGTAGGAGCAATCCCACAGGGCTTTTCTTATGCCCGTAAGGAGATGAAACAATGCCATACAAACCCAAACGTCCTTGTGCCTATCCCGGCTGCGGTCGGCTCGCTGTACGTGAGCAATACTGTGCCGAGCATCAGAAGGTCATGGACAAACAGTACAACCAGTATGAGCGTGACCCCAAGTCCAACAAGCGCTACGGTCGTAGCTGGAAACGAATCCGTGACCGCTTCATCAAGGCACACCCTCTCTGCGAGGAATGCCAAAAGCAAGGAAAGCTGACTCCCGCAGAAGAAGTACACCACATCCTTCCGCTCTCCAAAGGCGGCAGCAATGAGAAGAGTAACCTCATGGCTCTTTGTAAATCCTGTCACTCACGTATTACTGCCGAGAGTGGTGACCGGTGGGGGCGGTAAAATCTTCACAACTTTTTTAAGCGGACAGCGGCGTGGGGCTTCGTGTTGAAAAACGCAGTTTCAAACGGGGGAATAGCCCCACCCCTGCTAAGTGAGGTGATATTTTTGGCAAAAGACGGTACTAATCGTGGCGGTGCTCGTATCGGCGCAGGCGCAAAAAAGAAGCCATTAGTCGATAAAATAGCCGAGGGTAATCCCGGCGGCAGGAAACTGACCATCATGGAGTTTTCTGACACTGCAAACCTTCAGGGAATAGAGATGCCGGAACCGAATAAAATGCTTGAAGCTATACAAAAAGACGGTAAGACACTTGTTGCAGGAGAAATCTACAGAAACACATGGAAGTGGCTAAATGAACGCGGGTGTGCCGCTCTCGTTTCTCCTCAACTTCTGGAGCGCTACGCCATGAGCGTGGCTCGTTGGATTCAATGTGAGGAAGCAATTACTGAATATGGCTTTTTGGCAAAGCACCCTACTACGGGAAATGCCATTCAAAGCCCCTATGTGGCAATAGGTCACAGTTATGAAAAGCAAACAAATCTCCTGTGGTTGGAGATTTTTCAGATTGTCAAGGAAAACTGCACCGGCGACTACAAGGGCGCTAACCCACAGGATGATGTTATGGAGCGGCTCTTAACCGCCCGGAAAGGAAAATGATATGCTGATTGAAAAGATACAAACTGCGCGGCTCATCCCCGCTGACTATAATCCACGTAAAGACTTAAAGCCCGGCGACGCGGAATATGAAAAGTTGAAACGCTCGCTTGAGGAATTCGGCTATGTTGAACCCGTTATATGGAACAAGACCACGTCCCATGTCGTTGGTGGACTCCAGAGGCTGAAGGTGCTACTCGACATGGGTGTTACCGAAGTCGAGTGTGTGGTGGTCGAGATGGATGCAGAAAAGGAAAAAGCGCTCAATATTGCACTTAATAAAATCAGCGGTGATTGGGATAAAGACAAGCTAGCTTTACTTATTGCAGATTTACAGGGTGCAGATTTTGATGTATCGCTCACGGGTTTTGATCCCGTTGAAATCGATGACCTTTTCAAGGATTCACTCAAGGACGGCATTAAAGACGATGACTTTGATGTGGATGCGGAACTGAAAAAGCCAGCCATTACAAAACTTGGCGACGTGTGGCTGCTCGGTCGACATCGGCTGGTCTGCGGCGATTCAACCAAGGCTGAAACCTTCACCAACCTGATGGATGGAAAGCTTGCAAACCTCGTGGTAACTGACCCACCGTATAACG
>ERZ795050.4953-NODE-4953-length-11734-cov-9.391986_pt1 | contig 11734 bp, 12 predicted proteins | sample MGYA00375134_ERZ795050 | MGnify/ENA primary metagenome ERZ795050 (study PRJEB30179, sample SAMN05720221) | activated sludge metagenome | isolation source: Anaerobic digester | place: Japan | collected 2015-05-26 ... | reverse complement strand
ATTTTTTTCATTTTTCTTTCCTATGTGATTTTCAGCAATCTATTGTTTATTGACGTATGGTCGGAATTTAACCTCATAAACATTAGGACTAAATTACTGAATTCAATTTTTATTATCGGATTGAAATCGGTTTAATATTGAATTTTGCAGTTCCTCTGATTCTATTAATCTTTCAATAAACTTTCTGCTTTTTTGCCTTTTGAGATACTTTTCTATTCTCATGGCAATTCCTCTATTTTCTCCTAAATCCATTATCAATTTAATTTCCCATGGAGCAAATTTCGAAGTATATGACTGATAATCACTATTGTTATGCAAGCTCAATCTTTCTTCTACATTTTTCGACTGACCTATATAATATTTATTGGCTCCTTTTGAAAATAATATATATACATAATAACTCATTTATCTATTTCATTACCAGCGACCTATTGATTAATTCCGACAAGTCGGAACTCTAACCTACTGAGCTATGGAGGAAAAAATTTTCGTGCAAAAATATATGCTTTTTCTTACTCTCAAAAATTTTTTTCATTTTTCTTTCCTATGTGATTTTCAGCAATCTATTGTTTATTGACGAATGGTAAGCACTCTCAGCTACTGAGTCAGGAATGGAACGACTTACGCATTTCTGAATTCCTTTCCATTTTCATATTCAACAGCATTCTTTTCGAAAAAAGACAGTCTTTACCCTCTTTGATTATTCAAAAAATGTTGATAATCAAATACTTAAGAAAAAACCCTGTTAAAATCCGAAATTAACTCCGAAACTCCAGGTTGAAGTTTTTCCCTGATAATAAGCCGGAGTATATTTATTCAATAGGGTCTGATTAATGGCTGATATATCAGAATTTGAATATTCAAAATAAATCAGTGCATCATGAAACAGTTCGTATCCGGCATATAAACGCCAGGTTTTAGCCGTCCATTCAACATTTCTCATGAATTTTTTTCCACCTGCAAAATAATTGGGATCATTCCTGACATCAGGATAATCCGGCCCTTTTTCAGCAAAGGTATAATCAAAATTCAGGTGTAATTTTTTCAAAGGCCTGTATGTCAGACGGATGTAATATTCCTGTGCATTGTCTCTAAGATAGCTTCCTAAACAATATTGATTGGATTCAAAGGTGGATGTTGGATAATAATGCTTATATACCATTGGATTTGTCCGTGTCCATTCAAACAGAAAAAATAAGTTTTGTATGGGTAAATCAGATATTTTAACTCCTGCCTTATAGGCAAACCAATTGGAATGTTTGGCCGTATCAAAAAAATTACCGAAATTTACCTCATCCACATAAAAGGTACCGTAAAAATGCAGATGTTTAATATTTCTCGAACTTACATCAATAAAAATCTGTGCATTGTTTTCGTTACTGGCAGCAATGGTATGCTCAATGGGTTTAAAAAACAAAAATGGTATCAGATAAGCCATTTGTGCTCTGTAACTGGAATATACCATAGAATTTCCGGCTGACAAATAAAGATATTTGAAGGGTTTCACCGTATAGATATTGGCAGCAAGGAATTTAGGATAAAAACTCTTTCTGACTGCCCCTCCTCCAAAATCATCAATAGAACTGCTATCTACCACTTCTGAAACCAGCCATGCATGTATATAATTGAATTCAAACCATTTAACAGGCTTAATATTCAGGCTGAGATAGGGAATTGATAATATTCTTCCGGAAAATATGACCGAACCATGATAATTACTCCCCCAGATAAAATGGTCTTTTCTGAAAGCAATTGAGCCCCATCTCCATGAATAACTTGCACCACCCCTGATATCACTGAAATCAGTTCCGTTTCCTTTATTATCCCTCCCGGGTAAATTAATCAGATATGATTTATCCACCAGTCGTTCACTTGCCCGGTTATCCCTGAAATTCACATAAAATCCCCATCTTTTATCAATGTAAGCGTTGGCTTCCAATCCTGTCCACTGATGCATCAGGCTGTTTTTCTGATTAATATAATACCTGAACCCGCCAATAGGATTTATAGATAAATTAAAAAGTGAATCCCGGTAATAAAATAAATCTGCCCGTTGTTCCTGTCTGTCCCTTATATGAGCAATTCTTTTAATCAGATGATCGGAATAAGAAAACTCATTGATCTCTTTGACAAACTCCTTCAAATAGAATTCAAGCTCTTCTGATTGCCGTTTATTCAATAATGATTTATTATTGTTGACCTCAGACAAAAGTCCGGCAATAGTAGCTCGCGAAAAAGGTTTGACAACCGAATTAATTTCTATTAACTGAAGGGAAGCCATTTCATCAAGAAATTCATATATCCTCTCACTTGACGGATGAACCGGTATGTCTTGTGAATACAGATGCTTGGAAATGCAAAGAAAAAAGAGTAAGATAAATCTTATATATTTCATTTATTGGGAGTTACTTGCTTCTTGCGTTTTTAAAGATAATATTGTACATCGCAAGGAAAAAATATTTAATATCTGTCAGAATTGGATTTTTAAAATACTGCTCCAGATAATTCAACTCCGATTTCTGAATTTCCTCCAGAGTTTTTGGCATATCGGCATAATAAGGTGGAATTAAACCTGGTTTGGTTTTCAGTCGTTTGTTTCTGACCTCTTCGCTGTAAAGATTAAGATAATGTGCACTCAAAGGCCTGACTCCGACAAGTTTCAGGTCGCCCCTGAAAAAATTAATAAACATTGGCAATTCATCCAGCCAGTATTTCCGCATAAAACGGCCTAAAGTGGTAATGCGGTAGTCATTGGCAAATTTTCCGCCTTCTGCCAGATTAAATCTTTCATAAACAAATTCCTGCAGGTATTCTGAATACGGATACATCGTCCGGAATTTATAGACATAAATCACCTTTCCGTTTTTCCCGATCCTTCTCATTTTAAAAAGTGCTCCATACGATGGATTAAAGTCATAAACCGGTTCCTTTATTTTCTTTGCAACAAAATACAGTAAACCATTCATCACTTTTTCCTCCAAAAGTTTAAAACCACAGGAATACAGGCGCCCAAACATTTCCTGCTGCGACAACACCCTGTTGTGCCCCTGATTCAGAAAAAAATATAGTTTTCTTGTCAGAAACAGCTTAGGCATTACTCTTTTATAAATAAAATCAAAGAAATAATAAATATGGCTGATTCCAGGAGGCAATTTTGAAAATATTCTTCTCTTCCTCAAATCCTTTGTTTCCAGACATCCAATAAATATTCCACCATTCCTTAACTTCTGATTAACTGCCTCCAGAAATTTATTAATTCTTCTGACATCATTTATCCTGTGCAGATTAATTAACGATTCATAATCGTTAAATGGTTGTTTTTCAATATTAAAAGTTGAAGTAGTTGAAAATATCAGATTGCGTAAGGAAGTGATATCAATAAATCTGGAAATAAACTGGTAAACATTTTTACCAGATTCACGTTCGATTAGCTGTCTGTTCAGATCAACAATTTCCTTTATTTTCTCTTCGGGAACAGTAATCGCCAGAATGCTATTTATGGCATTTGTAATGGATGGATCGCTGGTAAGAATATTGATCCCTTCTTTACCATTTTCCTGTATCTGAGCTGGCCTGCCAATATCCTCCAAATCAATCTCAAGCTCGGCAGCTTTATCTGCATCAGCTGTCAGTCTTTTGTTGTAGAAAAAGAAAAGTGTCAGCACAATTTCAAGAAAGAATGACGAAAAATAAGTCCCGAAAAAAACCAACCTGGAATAGGATAACTTCTGCGAAGCAATCATAATGATAGAGATGATGGCAATTATTACCACATTGCTTCTCAAAATCGGACTTAGCGAAAGAATATAATTGTTCTTCTTGACGAATTTGTATTTTCCGAAAACTACCGAAATTAAAACCCAGAAAAACAGGTAAAACAAGAAAGAAGGCAAATAGTTGGGTAAATAGGTAGTTAATGAAGCAGGCTTCAGGTAAACGAAAAATAAAAATGAGGCCGTAACTACTATAATGTCACCTGAAATAAATATCAACTGCCTTTTCTTCATCCCCTCATTTTTAATTGTTTATTATCCGGCAAATTTAGGCAGGCAGAATCATAAAAATCAATCATCATTATCATTTTTTCAATTCTGAGATGACCAGATCAAACATGAAATCAGTCAGGCTGATGCTGTCTTCAATTAATTTCTTTGACTTTTCCCGCCAGTATTCCCTGCTATGAGGGGAAGTCAATATCTCTTTAGCCTTTTCAAGGGCTTTATCAAGATCATACTGATTCCTTGTAAAATTAAATACCAGTCCATATTTTTCTTCCTGTTCCCGCGTATAATACCTGCCAATCTTATCGAGAAATACTGAAGGTGTACCCAACACTGCTGCCTCGCTGCTCATGGTCGCACTTTCCCCGAATACCAATGAAGCATAATAAATGGCATGGTGAATTTCAGAATATGGAATTTTAAGCTTAAAAGGTTGAAGTTTAGATGGGAGTGGCCTTTCTGAAGTAATAAACACTTTGGCAAATTGTGACAATTCTTCAGCAACTTTTACATGGTCATAAAATGATAACCCTTTAATTCCAATATCATGACTGGCAGTTCGAGCAACAAACCTAACAATAACAAACTTTTCTTCATAATTAACTCCAAGTTTTGCTAACACATCAGGTTTTGGTGAGAAATAACCAGGATAAAGATATGCCAATTCATCGTATCCCTTATACCTTATTTGTTTTTTCCCGTAATTTTTTTTTACACATTCTGGTGTTAAAATAATATTTGTAAAGGGACGATAAAAAAAACTCTGATCTATATTCCCTGTCCCTTCTAAGGTAATTGATTTTTTTCTTAACATAAAAGCCACATGAGCTGCATATATAGAGCTATGACTAATAAATAAATCTGGCTTTATTATTTTTGCATAATTAAATAATGCCCGATCATATTTAACCAAACTTTTAATTTTCCCTAATATTCCTGAATAATTAATGCCTAAATTTTTGTACAAAATATTTTCTTCATCTAGCAATTTCAATGTAATATCTTTATTTCTTGCGGTAACAAAAACTTCAATTCCTCCCATTAAAATCTTTCTGATTAGATGCTTAAAAATATGAACATCAGCAGGATGTGCAATGTCAAAAATTATTCGAGCCAAAGTAGAATAAAATTATACAACTTGATAAAAATGATATAGCCCCTAAACATTAGGAGTAAATTAGAGAATTAAAAACACTTTTCCTTCGAATAAAAAAGGCAAACAAAGACAACTTAATCCAAAATAAAAAGTTTGAAATTTTTTCTTTACTAATAATTAATTCCGAATCAGAAAGTATTTGAGGTTTGTAACAGGCCGTTACGAATTTAAATGGTATTCCTGATGCTTTTAATCCATAAAATAATAAATTATTATATCTCGCAATTCCACTGGTTTCTCCGCTGGATGAATAATTTTCTATAATATAAACCACCATGATGATTTAATTACTTAATGTCTTAATTGAAACGCTTTCATTCGCGCAAATCTGCGTCCTAATCCGCATACATTCGCGGTCTAACTTTTAATAAAATATTCCACCGTCTTTTCCAATCCGGTATAAAAATCCACTTTAACCTGAAACCCAAGCTTTTCTTTTGCTTTTGTTATATCTGCCATGCTATGTTTTACTTCCAAAGAAATGCTAACTCAGATTTTCTTTCTTTACGTAATCCTAACATGTTATCTATAATTCAAAACTCGTATTTTTCACTTTCACCTTTCTTCTTGCTTTCACCCAAACACCCATATTTACATTATCTCTCTTGCCAAAATATACATCTTTCCAAGTTGAAATAAAAACGGCTTATTGCTTTTAATATACCTCCCCACATTCACCAACTCACCGCCAAAATCCAGCTTAAAATCACGAACGCCATAAGGAATTTCCGGATAACCTGCACCCATAAAATTAAATTGCGGGATTTTATGGTTGCAGGCATATTCCAGTGCTGCCCAGGTAATCATCACTGATGGATAAATGCCTTTTCCTTTGTATTCATCATCCATACCGACCACATACCATTCATACATGCTCTTTCCCGGAGTAATAGAGCAAAGCATTCCTGCTATAACTTTATCCTGATGCTTTACAGTTAAAATGGTCCCATATCCTGTACCGCAAACATGATGGTAAAAACCGCTGAAAAAATTATAATGAGGCAGGGGCTTTCTGACCTTTTGCCGGTAAAGTTTAAATAAAATCTTATAAAATGCATCAACATCATCTTCCGATCCGGCTTCTTCAACTTTAATATATTTTTCGGAACTCCTTATCTGGCGTTTTTTAACATCTGAAACTTTTTCCCAAATTTCACTCACAGAATTCGTTTTTACAATCAGATTCAACCAGTCAGTTTTGCTAAAACCGAGTTGATTTAGTAGATTCTCCTCCTTTACACTGATTCTATTTAATGGTCTGAATTCCGTAAAAACTGCTGACTTAAGAAATTTCCTAAGCTGGATATCATAAGTCCCCAATTGAAGAAAATTCTCTTCAAAAAGTAATAACCTGAAGTTGACTATTTTCCTGAATAAAAATCCTGACATCCATAGAGTCCCTTCCTTATCTAATAAAAATTCCGGCTGATATAAACCGGAATTCTCAATAGCTTTCAAGAGTGCAGGATTGCTGAATGCTGTGTTAAAAAACTGAATGTTCACTTTTCCACGTTCGGTATTGGATAAGAAAATATTTAGCGATGTTTTTGGTCTTCTGAAAAAAATATTCTTTTAACCATGGTAACAGTCTGTCATTCCACCTCTGAGGATGAAAAGTAATCATTATTTTTTTTTGAAGCCTATCTTCCTTTATGGCATTTATTATATCATTTGTAGAATGAAAAATCCATCCTTTTTTAACCCATGAATCTTGTTGCGGCATTTTATCCCGAACACTCACCTTCCACCCATCCCATCTGCGCCCGGTGTCCGTTAAATACAAAACCTCATTAAAGTTTACATCAAAATAAGGCTCTCCTATGATTCCCAATTCCCGATAGTCATATTTATCCCAGATGGCTTTATTATCAAACGGACTTTTAGGGCTTCCATGCATACAAATTGTGCTTACAGCCACCAATTTTCGGAGTTTCTCCAGGCTTTCACAAAAATCCTCATAAGCTAAATCAATTAACCGATCATATTCAATAGAACCTCTTTCAACTTTAGCCTTTAGCCTTTTGTCCTTTAACTTGCTATAAGTCACATCCATATTTTCATAATGATAACCAACTTCATGACCAAGATTTGCAATTTCTTTAATAATGCCCTCATCCCACGATTCAGGAACTGCTCGAAAATAATAGGTTGCTTTGACACTCATCTCAGCCTGAATGAGGGCAAAACTTTGGGAATTCTGAGGAAGCAAATCTACATCATGCCTTAATACAACCACTTTTTCTTTTGGGTTTCTAATGAAATCCTCAAAGGTTTGAAATGTATAACCGGAATTTTTGATTGATTGGAGAAGTGATTTATAGGTTTTAAGGGTGAAGTCCATAAGCATTTACTAATAATTTAAAATTGCTTCCAGACACCTTTCAGCTGTTTTTCCATCCCACAATTCCGGTCGTACCGGTTTTCTGTTCAGAGCCAAGGTATTTTTGTACTCTTCACGAATCAGTTTAATATTATTACCTACCAAAACCGATGCCCCCCCATGTTCTCTAAGCGTAATCGGACGTTCCGTATTCCATCGGAGTGTCAAACATGGAGTTCCGAGTACCGTACATTCTTCCTGTAATCCACCACTATCGGTTAACATTATTTTAGCCTCCAAATTCATTTTAAGCATTTCATGATAACCCAAAGGGTGTAAAAGAATTAAACTCTCATTTTGCAGAATCTCATTCCAAAGATTAAATTCTTTTAATCGTTTTTGTGATCTTGGATGAATAGGCCAATAAATGGTCAGGTCTTGTGCTACATCATCTATTAAGAATCTAATAATAGGCTCTAATATCTCTTTTTGATCAACGTTTGAGGGTCGATGCATGGTCATTAATGCATAATCCTTACTTAATTGTAAACCGTTGTATTTTATTTGCCCCTCAATTAAATTATCTTCAATAATTTTATTTAAAGAATGATTCTCAGCTTTACTTCTATTTGCTTCAAGAGTGTCAATCATAATATTGCCTACAAATCTAATTTTAGAAACATTTACTCCTTCTTTTTTTAAATTTTCAATTGAAAATTCATCAGGCGTCAGAAGTAAATCTGATAAACGGTCTGTTACAAGACGGTTAATTTCTTCCGGCATTTTTTCATCTCCGGAACGCAGACCTGCTTCTATATGACAAACTTTAATATGAAGCTTTTTTGCAGTTACTGAACAAGCTAAAGTCGCGTTAACATCACCCAAAACAATGACCCAATCAGGCTTCTCCTGTAATAAGACTTTTTCAAACTCAATCATTGTTAAACCTACCTGCTCTGCATGAGTTCCGGAACCAACTCCTAGATTTAAATCTGCTTCAGGAATATTTAATGCTTCGAAAAATGCTTTTGACATACGATCATCATAGTGTTGACCGGTATGAACCAATATATGCTGAATTTGATCCTGATGATTTTGATTATATTTCTGAACCTCCACAATAAATGGAGCTATTTTCATGAAGTTTGGCCTTGCGCCAACAACAGAAATTATCTTCATCTATCTATATGTGTTTAGAATATTCTGAATAATAGAAAACAATTCCATTTGCACTGCTTTACACCTATCAATTTGATTAGGACGCTTTTGCGCAGACTGAACATATTGAAATATTTCATCCGGATTTCTAGATTTAAACTCCCAACCCTTATCCTGCATGATTTTATCAACTGTTAAAAAATTTTTTCCTGGGAAAAAACTAACTGACGGAGTTCCTAAGATCGCAGCCTCTCTTGCAAAAGTTCCGGCACCTGTTAACATTGCTTTTGTATTAAAACAGACATCTAAACCAGACAAGGGACCTTTTGGGATAAAAATATTATTATATTCCCTTGCATATTCTTTCTCATACTCATACCTGGGCAAAAACAAAATATTCTCATTTTTAAATTTCTCAAATAATTCAGGGACAATTGTTTTCGCATCGACAGGAACGTAAGAAGCTTTTAAGTTTTCAGGACGAATTGTAATAAAATCATCAAACGGTAATTTTTGCAAAAATTTAGGATCTGGTTTATAATTTGCTATATAAATATCTTCTTTAAATCCGTCATACAAATGTATTTGCTCCCTTTTAACACCAAATTTCTTAATAACTTTTTGAACATCAAAATATGTCGGGAATATGAAATGAGAACCCAATTTATAGGAATGCCATTTATAGGAAGTATCATTGTCCGTAAAAACAATAGATGGCTTTCTTCTGAAAAAACTGACAGGGGTAGTATTTTGACCACCAATACCAAAAGAAAGCTCAAAGGGTGGAACTTCTTTCAGTATTGAAACAAGCCTGGTTGCTAAGCCAATGACCTTCATTATTCGATTTTTTCCCATATGAACACCGATCAACTTAAAATCAATCCCATATGAATTTAACAGGGGAATGGTTTCAGAAAACTCCCTGGCAGTAACAACTACATCATGATGCTTCTCGCTCAAATGTCTAATAATAGGTGCAAAAAAATGAACATGTGGAGTATTTGTAATATCAAACCAAAGCTTCATTGTTTAGGATTAAAAGATTTAATAACCTTTGCAGGAGCCCCAACTGCAATTGAGTAAGGGGGTATATCTTTTGTGACTACCGATCCTGCACCAATTACAGAACCCTCACCTATTGTTACACCAGGCATAATAATAGCACCAATTCCAATATGAGAACCATCCTTAATAATAACTTTCCCTGTCCTTAACGGACAATCCATGACCGCTTTCCCAATTTCGTAATATGATAAATCTCTCTGATGACATAATATCAAAACACCTGCAGTTATCCAAACTTTATTTCCTATTTCAACCAGATGTGGATATGCATCATCAATTTGAACAGTACGAGCTATTTTTGAACTCTTTCCTACCTTTACACCACGCAAACGATGTAAAAACGTTGTTACCTGGGTAGGGAAGGTAAATGGAATAATAACAGTTAAAATACGAATCCAGACACCTCTTATTATAGAAATTATTTTTCTCTTATTGTTTGCCATCTTAACTATTCCCTTTGTTTCTTTTACGAATAAGTTTTGCAGGGACTCCTCCATACACACCAAATTCTTCTGTGTCCTTAGTTACAACAGCGCCAGCTCCAATGATACACCCTTTTCGAATTTTTAATCCTGGCAAAACAATAACTCTTAAACCAATCCAAACATCATCTTCAATAATTGATTGATTTTGCTCCTTATTACCCTGTTGTTCCATTGGTATTTCAACATCCGAAGATTCATGTGATTTCCCTAATATTACAGAATCTCTTGCTATCATAACATGATCCCCTATTTTCACATTATCTAATCTTACATTTTCATTAATTCGACAATGATTACCAATAATTACATTATTTCCTGTTCCAACGTATACCTTCCTCATGATTCTACACTTCCTGCCAACAGGAATAATATTTCCTAAAGTAATAACTCTTATAGCATTAAACAATTTCCCTCCAGGAAATGAATAGTTTGGCATATGTTTTGCAATTCCATAATATAATATTAATGAAATAATTTTAGTTATCTTTTTCATTCAATATTTCCTTCCATTTCAATATTGCAGATTGATTTGAATATTCTTTAATTATAATTTTTCGAGCATTTTTACGCAACTCAGATAAATTATCAAAGTTTGATAATGCATTTAACATTTTATCAGATAATTCATCGATTCTATCACTTCTATATGGAATACCGGTTTCTTCATTGAGTACGGACGGTATATTATCAACCAAAGGTGCAATAACTAGTTTTTCAACAGCCATCGCTTCCATCAATGCAACCGGCAAACCTTCAATTTTACTAGCCATAACAAAAATTTTACTCATCATTAAATACTTTATCACGTCCTTTTGAAAACCTAGAAAAAAAACATTTTTTTTTAGTTCTAATTTTTTCACAAGATCGTTTAATCCTTTAAATTGTTTGCCATCACCAACTATTGCGAGTGTTGTTTCGTTTACTTTTTTTTGTACATAATAAAAAGCATTGATTATCTTATCAATTTGTTTTCTTTGCGTTAAATTTCCAACAAAAATAAAGTCATATTTAATTATACAATCTTCCGGTGAAAATTCATCTGTATCAATTGTGCTATGAAGAACATTTATTTTATCTCTATTAATTCCTTGTTTAATCCAAAAGTCTTTAGACTGATAACCTGGTACATTTATATATTTCGCTTTTTTTAATATTTTCAATACCCAATAACGCATAAAAATATTTGAAATTTGATGCTGAATCTTTCCACCCGTTTGGGATACAATAAAAGGTACCTTTACAACCTTACTTACGAGATATACAAAAAAAGCATGTGGAACAATATGATAAGATATTAAATAAGATGGTTTTATTTTAATACTATAAAGCAATAAATAAATGGGAACAATAAATAGCGAAAATAAACTTATCCTACAAATCCTTGGTAGAATGATATAATCCACTTTATTTATGGTTGGGCCTTTTTCTCGCCTGAGAATATAAATTTTTTCAATAATATCAACTTTTGATAAGGGTAAAAATTTTGCTTCAAAAGTTCCTTTTTTCATCTGGGCTGAAACAAGTATTTTCATAATCAATTAACCTTTTT
>ERZ795050.4942-NODE-4942-length-11755-cov-4.657179_pt1 | contig 11755 bp, 8 predicted proteins | sample MGYA00375134_ERZ795050 | MGnify/ENA primary metagenome ERZ795050 (study PRJEB30179, sample SAMN05720221) | activated sludge metagenome | isolation source: Anaerobic digester | place: Japan | collected 2015-05-26 ... | reverse complement strand
GCAGAAGCGCCTCGCCAACGGCGGGCGTGCCCGGCGGCTGCACCCAAATCTGAGTGGCGGTCGCCTGAGTTTCCCCGCGCCGGTCCTTGAGGTCGGCCGAGTAGCTCCAAAGATAGCCGCCTTCGGTGGCGAGGGACTGGAGATACTCCGTGGCTTTGAGGAGCGCGGCCCGGGCGGCCTCAGGCGAGACGACCGCGCCGGGGGAGGGGGATGCCACGGCGAGCCCCAACGCCGCGGCAAGGAATACGCCTTTCATACGCCCCCTTCCTGATAAATGTGCGGGTGAAGCACACCGACGAACGGCAGGTTGCGGTAGCGCTCGGCGAAGTCCAGCCCGTAGCCCACCACGAAAAAGTCCGGGATTTCAAACCCCACGTAGTCGGCCTCGATGTTTTCCACCCGGCGCGCGGCCTTGTTCAACAGGACGCAGGTCCGAATCTGGCGGGGTTTGAGCGGCCTGAGCCTCGCCAGCACGCGGCACATCGTTTTGCCAGTGTCGAGGATGTCGTCCACCAACAGGACGTCCCGGCCGCGCACGTCCAGGCGCAGCTCCTTGGTGAAGACCAATTCGCCCGACTCGGTGCCGGCGCCGTAGCTGGAGACGCCGATGAAATCCAGGCGCATGGGCAGCGACAGGTGGCGAATCAAGTCCGCCAGGAACATCACCGTCCCGCTCAACAGCGACACCACCACCATCTCGCGGCCGGCAAAGTCCCGCTCGATGGCCCGGGCAAGCTGGCGGATGCGCCGGGCAAGCTCGGCCTCGGTAATCAGGATGCGCGCCACCTCCCCGCGCCAGCGCGCCGGGACCGGCGCGGGTCCTTTCGCGGCGGCTCGCCTTCCCGGGCGCGAGCGGCCCGCGCCGCCCTCACCCGCCGATGTGGCCGCGGACGCTCTCATATATGTCTGGAGTCCTCCTCGTCCTTCACCGTGTAACCGGTTTCCTGGCGTTTGAAATTCACCTCGTTCTTTTTCACATACGCGTTGAACACGTCATCGGCGCTCATGCCCAGCACCTGGGCCAGGCTGATGAGGAAATGGAACAAATCCACCACCTCGACCCGGGCGTTTTGCTCGTCAAACTTCTGGTACTTGGCCCACCACTTCCAAGGCACACTGTCGGTCAGCTCGGCGATTTCCTGGGACATGGCCCGGCAATAATTCAACAGCCACTTGGCCCGGTCCTCGTCGGTCATGCCCTCGGTGCGGACGCCGATGCGCTCATTGAGCGCCTTCTGCATTCGAAACAACTCGCGCAACTGGTCTGGCTTTTCCATGCGCCCAGACTACCCCAGGCGCCCCGGCGAGGGAAACCTGATTTCGGGCCGCGACTCCTTCCAAAGGCGGGCGGAGTCTCCCGCTTGGGAAGTTGGCCCGGAGGGTCAGGCCGCTTCAATGCCGCGCAGGATGGCCAGGGCACTTTCATTGGGTTCAGGCTTTCCCCGTTGACGGCCGTGCCGGGCCTGCTAAAGGTTTTGCACACACGATGCCCGTTTGTCCGCAAACCATCCCTTGAGCTGAAAGACACCTATGAATCCCCGCCCCGTTGCCCTGGCTCTGATGGCAGCCGCCCTGGCGGCCGCCACGAATGCGAAAGCGCAGACCCCCGCTCCCCCGTGGTCCTTTACTCCGGTGCTTCACTCGGTGAGTTATGCCGGCGTCTGGCGCGGCCAGGCGCAGTTGACCCCCGACCAGTTCCTCCAGAAGGCGCGCGACCTGGGCTTCCGCCACGTGGAACTCATGGCCAAGCGGCCCCACGTCTCGCCGCTGGATTACGACGCCGAGGCGCGAAAGAAACTCAAAAGCCGCGCCGACGAGCTGGGAATAAAAATTGTCTGCCTGGCGGGGTACCCCGATTTTACCGCCTCGGCCGACAAGCCGGGCATCCCGAGCGCCGAAATGAACGCCGTTTACATCGGTGAAGTGGCGCGCCTGGCCCGGGACCTGGGCGCGGACATGGTGCGGGTCTTCACCGGTTACGAACGGCCGGGCGTGCCGTACGACGTCCAGTGGGGTATTGTCGTTCAGGGCCTGCGCCTGGCTTCGCGCAAGGCCGCGGAATATGGCGTCACCCTCGCCGTCCAGAACCATCACGACATCGCCATCCACCCGGACGCGACCCGGTGGCTGATTCGGGAGGTGAACGAGCCCAACTGCAAGGCCGCGTTCGACGCGTGGTCCCCGGCCATCCAGGGCATCAACGGCCCCGCCCTCAAACAGGCCGTGCTTCAGATGGGCTCGAACATCGTTTTTACGACCGTGGCCGATTACGTGAAACAGCCCCGGTTCGTGTACGACGCGACTCTGGCCAATTATCTGCCCCGGGACGCGGTGCACCGCGCCGTGCCCTTTGGCGACGGGTTTATTGACTACGCGGCATTCTTCGAGGGGCTGAAAGAGACGGGTTACCGCGGCTACGTGGCTTATGAAATGTGCGAGGTCCTCGAAGGGGGCGGCTCGATCGAAAACCTCGACCGCACCGCCCGCCTGTTCCTCGAACGCTTTGCGAAAATCCAGAAGCCGTAAAGCCCGGGGAGGGGGAGAGGTCGCGGCGGCAGCGCCGGGCGCAACTCACTTGTTGAAATCCGGCGGGGGCGTTCTATAGTGCGCAGCGATTCGAACTTGAAATGAGCAACTCGACGGACGGCACGCCAGGCTGGGACACCCAGCAAGCCCGGAACCTGTACAACATTCAGCGTTGGGGCGCGGGCTACTTTGACATCAACGAAGCGGGGCGGGTGGTGGCGCGCCCGCTGCGGGAGGCCGGCACGGAGGTGGACATCACCGACGTGATCGAAGAGGCCAAGGCGCGCGGCCTGAAATTTCCCTTGCTGATCCGGTTTCAGGACATCCTGCGCCACCGGGTCGAGTCCATCAACACGGCGTTTCGGAATGCGATTGCCGAGTTCAACTACCAGGGGCGCTACCGCGGCGTGTTCCCCATCAAGGTAAACCAGTTGCGCGAGGTGGTGGAGGAAATCCTGGATGCGGGCAAGCCCTACGATTTTGGGTTGGAAGTGGGCAGCAAGCCCGAATTGTTCGCGGGGCTGGCGCTGCAAAGCCAGGTGGGCAGCCTCATCGTGTGCAACGGCTACAAGGACGCCGCATTCATCCGGATGGCGCTGCTGGGCACCAAGCTGGGCAAGAAGGTCATCATGGTGGTCGAGAAGCTCGAGGAACTCCGCCAGATCATCGCCTTGTCCAAACAGCTTGGTGTCGAGCCCAGCGTCGGCATCCGCGTGCGCCTGCTCAGCAAAGGGGGCGGCAAGTGGGCCGAGAGCGCCGGCGAAAATGCCAAGTTCGGCCTGAGCACCGTCGAACTGCTGGCGGCGACGGAGCTGTTGCGGGCGGAGAACCTGGGGCACTGCCTCAAGCTGCTGCATTTCCACATCGGCTCGCAGGTGCCCGACATCCTGATCGTCAAGCGGGCGGTGCAGGAGGCGGCGCGGTTCTACGCCAAGCTGTACAAGATGGGCTTTCAGATCGAGTACCTGGACGTCGGCGGCGGCCTGGGGGTGGACTACGACGGGAGCCGGTCCGCGTTTGACAGCTCGACCAACTACACCCTCCAGGAATACGCCAATGACATCGTCTATTACATTGCCGATGTCTGCAACACCGAGAAGGTGGCGCATCCCGACATCATCAGCGAGAGCGGCCGGGCGGTGGTGGCGCATCACAGCGTGCTGATCGTCGAGGTGTTTGGCGCCATTGAAAAAATTCCGGCCGGGCAGGAGCTGCAGTATGGCGAGGCCGAGCACCCGCTGGTGCGGGAGCTGCTGGATATTCGCAAGAACCTGCCCAAGCTCAACAAGCTGGAGGCCTACCACGACGCCCTCGAGCGCAAGGAGGACGCCCAGCACATGTTCACCCTGGGGATGCTGGACCTGCCCGACAAGGCGAAAATCGAAAGTCTTTACTGGGACATCAGCCGGGCGGTGGTCGAGCATTACCGGGGCCAGGCCTATGTGCCGGAGGAAATCCGCAAGCTCGAGGACAGCCTCGGCGACCAATACCTCTGCAATTTCTCGGTTTTCCAGTCCCTCCTGGACCATTGGGCGCTGGGCCAGCTCTTTCCCATCGTGCCCATCAGCCGCCTGCACGAGCGCCCCACCCGCGAGGCCACCCTGGTGGACATCACCTGCGATTCGGACGGCCAGGTCAACAAGTTCATTGACCTGCGCGATGTGCGCGACACCCTCCCCCTGCACGCGCTCAACACCAACGGCAACGGAATGCCCGAGCCCTATTACCTCGGCTTTTTCCTCATGGGCGCCTACCAGGACATCATGGGCGACCTCCACAATCTCTTCGGCCGCGTCAACGAGGTGCATGTGTTCCTGGACCCGGACGAGCCGGCCGGTTACTACGTCGAGGAAATCATCGAGGGGACCACCATCGTCCAGGCGCTCGATTCCGTGCAATACGACGAAAAGGAACTCAAGCGCCAGATGAAGGCCCAGGTGGACGAAGCCATCAAGACCGACCGAATGAAACCCTCCGAAGCCATGCGCCTGCTCGATGACTACGAGCGCGGGTTGCGGGAATACACCTACCTGAGCTTCTGATTTGGAAGCCGCGCCCGCCATCCGCCCGCCCATGAGCGATCCCGCGCCCAATGCCGAATTGATGCGCTCGCTGGCGCGGCTGGTTCGGGGGCTCTCAGCCTTGTTTTGGGGGCTGCCGACCGCGTTGGTGGTCTGCTTCTACACCGTCCGCGTCGAGGGACTCAAGGCCTTTGGCGTCGTGCCCCCCATGGCCACCACCGGCCTGCTCCTATACGGCTTGTGGCAAATGGGCGCCTTTCAAAAACAGGAACGCGTCTGGCGCGCCGCCCTGGACCGCGCCCGCATCCTGGCGCTGATTAACTTCGGCCTGAGTCCGTTTCTTTATTGGTGGTATCGTGTGCCGGGAAACACCTTTTTTACCCTCATGGTCCTGCTGATGGTGCTCAACAGCCTCCTGTTCCTGGCCAGCCTGAACCTCATGCTCCAACGGCTGGGAGCCATGCTGCCTGAGGAGGCGCTCCGGTTGGAAATCCGCCAGTTCACCAGCCTGAACCTCAACTTGCTGCTGACCACGGGCTTGCTGACGCTGGTTTATGTTGGACTCAGCCGGTTTGCAGACCTGCCCTTGTATCTGCAGGCGGTGATGCTGGTGTTGGAACGGGGCGCCTTCTGGTTCCTGGTGTTGCTGGTGCTGCTGCCCCTGGCGATGACCATGGCCCTGTTATGGAAAACCAAGGAGGTCATACTCGAGAGCGTTTTCAGCGGAAAGAGCTAGACAATACCGTCTTGTTAGGCTATAAGAAGTAGCGTCGGATAAAGGACTTAGGTAAGTCCGAAGAAGTACGGAAACGTTGTTTTAAAAGACTCTTTGCCTCGCCGCGCCAAGGCAACCGCGGAACCTTGGTGTGGAAGATCAGCCTTAACCCAATGAAGAATTGCTCATTCTGGAATGGTCAGAACTTTTCCACATTGAAAACCAAACTCGCCACGGCGGGATACGCCGCCAGCCTGGCATGGGGATTGGGGCCGGCAGTGGCCCCCGGACTGGCTTCGGCAGCCGAGTGCGTCAACCCCCCCGCTGGCATCGTTGCCTGGTGGCCGGCCGAAGGTGATGCCCTTGACTTGGTGAATGATTTCGATGGGGCGCTGCAAGGGGGTGCAACCGCCAGTGCTGTCGGTGTGTCAGGAACCGCCTTTCAATTCAACGGAGCCACAGCCTATGTCTCGGTTCCCAACTCGCCGGCGCTCAATCTGTCCAACCTGACGGTGGAATGCTGGGTGCGATTCGATTCCCTGGATTCGACAGGGTCGGGAGGCTCCCCGGCCGGGCAGCAGTACCTGGTCTTCAAGAAGAACACGCGGGTCAGTAATCATGAAGGTTACGCGTTGACCAAGACACGCTTGGCGGATGGGGATCATTTACAGTTCGGGGTCAGTTCGGCGGCCGGCTTGGTGGCGGAGGCCACTTCGACCACCCTGGTGGCCACCGGCGTATGGTATCACGTGGCGGGCGTGCGTGGCCCGAACTTTATCCAGGTCTATGTCAACGGGGTGCTCGAGGCGCAAACGACGGTCAGCTTTCCCCAGGATTATGGCACGCGCCCCTTGTTTCTCGGGTCCTCGGGCGAAACCTGGGACCACAAACTGGCCGGGCGTTTGGACGAGGTGTCCCTGTACAATCGCGCGCTTTCCGCGGAGGAAATCTCGGGCATCTACAGCGCCGGCAATGCCGCCAAGTGCAAACAGCCCCGGTTTCTCGAGGAACCGTCGGGGGGCACGGCTTATTGGGGCGGGAGCTTCACACTGAGAGGCGTGGCGGGGGGAATCGCCCCCATTGCCTATCAGTGGCAGAAGGACGGTGCGGTTCTTCCCGGGGCAACCGGCACGGCGCTGGTGATGACGAATCTGCAGCCTGGCGACAGCGGAGGTTACCAAGTCGTTGCGCTGAACGCCTTCGGCAGTGTGACCAGCGCGGTGGCGAATCTGCTGGTGAAAGTGGCCGACTTGAGCGTCACCTACACCGAAACCGAGACGCAGCGGGTGGCGGAACTGACGATTGTGGGCGTGCCGGGAAAGACCATCGGCATCCTGGCCGCGGACGAGTCGGACGGCACCAACTGGCAGGCGATTGCGAACCTGACGCTCACGGCGGAGACCAATCTGTGGCTCGACATTCAACCATTGAGCGAGCCCCTTCACGTTTACCAGGTGGTCGAGGGGCCTGTCCCCCTGCTGATCCCGCCGCTCATCACGCTTCAGCCGCAAAGCCAAACCGCCGTCCCCGGCATGAACCTGCAACTCCAGGTTGAGGTCCTGAGCGTCGAGCCCATCGGCTACAGTTGGTTTTTCAATGGCGCACCCGTGGTGGAGTCTCCCCCTTTCGCGGGCGCACACTCCGCCACGCTCTCGATTCGGGGCTTTGCCGTTGCCCAGGCGGGGGCTTACCAAGTGGTGGTCACCAACCCGTATGGCATGGCCACCAGCGAGGTGGCGACCCTGGCCGTCGGTGATTGCCGGCCCCTGCTGCCGGGGGTCGTCGGATGGTGGCCGGGTGAGGGCAACGCCAACGATCTGGTCGGCACCAACCACGGCATCCTGCGCGGCGGGGCCACCGCCGACACCAATGCCTTCATCGGCACCGGCTTTAGTTTCAACGGCACCAACAAATACGTCGAAATTCCCAACGCTCCCGAGCTCAACCCAGCGGAACTGTCGGTCGAATGCTGGGTGCGCTTTGACAACCTGAACGCCCCGGGCACCAGCACGTACGTCGGCCAGCAATACCTGGTGTTCAAGCAAAACTCGCGCTACGGCGATTTCGAGGGGTATGTCTTGAGCAAGGACCGCACTCATGCCGACATCATTCTCTGGGAGGTGTCCTCCGCCAGCGGCCAGTTGGTGCGGATAGACTCCGTGTCGCCGGTGACCACCAATCAGTGGTATCACCTGGTTGGCGTCCGCGGCTCCAATTACATCCAGCTTTACTTCAATGGCGTGCTCGAGGCGCAGACCAACGTCAATTTTCCGCAGGACTACGGCGACCATCCCCTTTATTTCGGCACCTCCGGCCAGGCGTATTGGGATCGGAAGCTCAACGGCATTCTGGACGAGGTCCTGCTTTACAACCGGGCGTTGTCGGCGGAGGAAATCGCCGAACTTTACAGCGCGGGCGCGGTTTCCAAGTGCCGGGTCCCGCGCATCAGCCGGGAGCCTGCCGACGCCACTGGCTATCGGGGTGGCACCCTCACCCTGGCCTCCGGCGCGACTGGCGCCAGCCCCCTGGCTGTCCAATGGGAAAAAGATGGCGCGCCGATCCCGAATGCCACCAATGCGGTTCTGACGCTGACGAACCTGCAGCCCGGCGATGCGGGCGCCTACATTTTCCACGCCAGCAACCCCTACGGCCTGGCTGCCAGCGCCCCGGCTCACCTCGACGTCCGACTGGCCGATTTTGTCTCCCCACCGGCGATTTCCGGGCCGGACGGCGCCATCGGCTTCAGTCTGACCGGCACGCCGGGCCAGGTGCTTGGCATTCAGGCCACGCCGGACCTGGGCATTCCCAACGGGTGGTTCGGCCTCACGAACCTCACGCTCCTCGAGGGTGAAACCGCCTGGCAGGATGCCGAGCCGGCCACCAACGCCGCCCGCTTCTACCGCGTGGTGCCCGGCCCCATCCCCGTGCCGTAGCGCAAGCGGGAAGCTCCTTCAGCGGCCCGCATTCAATCCTCTCTGAGCGGGCGAAGCAGACGGACGCTGACGCAGCCGTCTCCCGGTCCCGAAGCGCGGCGGCTACTTCCCTGCGTGCCGCAAGATGGCCTCGCGCATCGCCGCCATGGCACCGGGGGTGTTTTCGTGCTTGCTGAGCACGTCGTTGTAGATGGTCTTGGGGTTCCGCAGCGCGTTATAGGCCGCGTAAACACTCGAGGGGGGACAGGTGGTGTCAATGAAGCCGACCGTGAAAATGGCCGGCGCCTTGGCCCGAGCGGCGAAATTCACCGCGTCATAATAGCGGGCAACCTCAAGAATCGCGGCATCCGGTTTGCCGTCGGCAGCGACCGGCACCAGCTTGGGCCAGCCGCACACGCGCCCCACTACAGTCGCCGTGTGATCGCACAGGGCCGGGACACCCGCGGCGAAAAAGGAGACGCGCGAGTCAAGCCCGGCGGCGGCGATCGCCTGTGCGCCGCCCTGGCTGCTGCCGCGCACCACCAGCGTGCGGCCGTCCCACTCGGGCTGGGCAGCCAGGAAGTCCATCGCCCGCACCAGGCGCAAAAACATTCCCAAAAAGTACACGGTCTCCCGCGACTCGCGTCCCCGGGTCCGGTAGTCTTTCAGTTCGCCATTGGCCAGGTCGGTGTAATACGCCGCCGGCTTTCCGTTCGGGATGCCGTGGGCGTTGATGTCCAGCGCGAGGAACCCTTCTTTGGCCCAGGTGACGGTGGTGCCCAGGTCGGAACTGCGAACCCCGGCGCCATGCACGCTCAAGTAAGCCGGCAGGCTTTTGGGCTTCGCGCCAGCCGGCCGCGAGTAATATCCCGAGACCGGGGCGCCCACGCAATCGGCCTGAAGATCAAAGCTCTCGATGCCGTCCGTGCGCGCCTCAACCGGCGTGAGTCTGGCATTCATGGGAACCTGCGCCAGTTTGCGCTTCTGCGCGTCCCAAAATGCGTCAAAGTCCTCGGGAACCGGCAGGCTGGGTTTGATCTCCAAGGGATCAATGCCCGCGCCGCCCAAGGCGCTGATTGTGGCGCCCGCCGGCGTTTTGAACGCCACCCGGCATTGCAGAAAACCGGGTCTTTCGAGTGTGCCGGTCACTGTGCCTTCGCCGTCGGCAAGGCTGAGCTGCCCCTGGCGTATCGGCGGAATCCCGTCCTGGGACAGCGTCCACTCGATCATGCCTTCCTTCACCGGCTGGCGATCAAGCAGCAGCTTGACCTTGAAACGCACTTCCTCGCCCCGGCGGTAGATTGCCCCCGGCTTGTCGGCGCGGACCGTCAGGCTGTAGTTGGTGGCTGGTTTGGAGACCTCCTGCGCCAGAACGGCGGGCCATACGGCGACAACGCCCGCTGCCAGGAGGCGAATAAAAGAACTGCGAGGTGCCCTCATAAGCTGAACCTCAGAGTGTCGGCGGCACCGCAAATGTCAAGCAGGCAACCTTTGGGTCGCCGCGCAGTTTTCACAGCCGGACGGGGCTGCCAAAGGACGTTTAAGATCAGACGCGCGGAGGTCCAACACAAATCCCTTCTCCCCGGTTTGACGCGGGGCAGATTGGGGTTAGGGTGTTAACAAAAATTGAGATTGAGCAACGCCTGGATGGCGGCAAGCGGATGCGCCTCCAGCGTCGAAAAAAGTTGTGTCGCCGTATTGCGAATCAAGATGGTTCGGTGCGCTTCCAATTACGGGGGCGTTGCTGGTCCTTGGAATGGCGGGGGCCGGTCTGGCCGCCGAGCCTGGGTCCCTTCCTTCAGCCGAAGGGGCCGTCAGCCTGGGCACTCTGCGTCGCGCGCAGGGCGAGCGTGATTCCCTGCCCGCGGCCCTGACCCGTCCCAGCCCGATTTCGCTTGACGATCTCAAGGTCATCGAGCGACACGTCACCAACCTGGTGGCCCGCGTGTCGCCCGCGGTGGTTGCCCTGGAAATCGGCAGCGCCATTGGCAGCGGAGTGGTGATTTCGCCCGACGGCCTGGTGTTGACCGCAGGCCATGTCTGTGGCCGCCCGGATCGCTGGGTTACGTTTATCTTCCCCGACGGCAGGCGTGTGCGCGGCAAGACCTTGGGGGTGGACGAAGATACTGATACCGGCCTGGCCAGGATAGAAGACCGCGGGCCGTGGCCGTACGCCCCGCCGGGCGATTTGACCAGCGCCCGACCCGGCGACTGGACCCTCGCGCTGGGCCATCCCGGAGGATTCGACCGCCGGCGTTCCCTGGTGGTCCGCCTCGGCCGCATTATCCGGCTCTCGCCCGGCACCCTTCAGACCGATTGCACGATCAGCCCTGGCGACTCCGGGGGTCCGCTGTTCGATATGTTTGGGCACGTGATCGGCATTCACAACGCCATCAGCGGCTCGATGGCCGGCAACTTCCACGCGCCCATCACGGATTATTACCGGGCCTGGACCCGCCTGTCGGCTGCCGCCCCGGCGGAAACCTCCGACCCGCGCAACAACGCCGCCGTGCGCGGAGACTCAGCCGCCCGCTGACCATGTGCCATCGCCACCGCCTGCTTCCAGTTCTGCCGGTTCTGCTGGTGCTTGCCGGCTCCATCGGCCTGCGTGCCCAACCCCGGCCCCCCGCCTCCCTGCCCCCTGACCGTTTCCGCAATGGGGAAACCACGCTGCGGGCCTTTGCTCCCATCTCGGAGGCCACCCGGCAGTCGGTCGTGAAGTTCAATGTCAACGGGGAAACCGTGGCGTTGGGCACGGTTGTGGATGCGCAGGGGTTGGTGCTGACCAAAGCCAGCGAATTGAAGCCGGGCACTTTGACCTGCTGGCTCGCCACAGACCAGGAAGTGCGAGCCAGCGTCATCGCGACCAACGAAGACCTCGACCTTGCGCTGGTGCGCGTGCAGGCCCAGGGCCTCAAACCGGTCCAATGGGCCGCTTCGCCGCCCGTTGTCGGGCAATGGGCGGTGACCGTCGGCATCGCGCCGACACCGCACGCCGTGGGAGTCATCAGCGCCCTGCCCCGGCGCGTGCGGGCCGAACGCGCGCTCATTGGCGTTCAGTTTCAAAACGGCAGTTCGGTGCCGCGAATCGAGGAAGTCCTGGCCGGGTTTGGAGCCGAGAAGGCCGGGCTGCGTCCGGGGGACGTCATCGTCGCCGTCAATGGCGAGAAGGTCACCGACCGGCAGCAAGTGGTCGAAGCGTTGCGGGAATTTCGCGAAGGCCAGAGCGTCAGACTTCGCGTGCAGCGCGAGGACCGTCAATTCGACGCCCAGGTGCAGCTCATGGTTGCCGGCGGAGAGCGGCTCGGGCGCGGTTCGTTCTCCCAGGAACGCGCCAGCCGCCTGCTGGGGGCCGTCAGCCAGCGCGCCGCCGGTTTCGAGGAAGTGCTCGAGCACGACACAGTCCTTCCCCCCTGGCTCTGCGGCGGACCGTTGGTGGATTTGGACGGCAAAGCCCTCGGGCTCAACATTGCCCGCGCGGCGCGGGTCTCGACCTACGCCCTTCCGCGTCGCATTGTTCAGGAGGCCTCGAGCGGTTCCTGGCCTCCGCCCAATGATGGCCCACGCGCTCTCAGGGCGTG
>ERZ795050.4935-NODE-4935-length-11769-cov-28.516903_pt1 | contig 11769 bp, 8 predicted proteins | sample MGYA00375134_ERZ795050 | MGnify/ENA primary metagenome ERZ795050 (study PRJEB30179, sample SAMN05720221) | activated sludge metagenome | isolation source: Anaerobic digester | place: Japan | collected 2015-05-26 ... | reverse complement strand
TGAAAAATTATGTCTAAGTTTAAATGTAGTTTACACACTTTGTCTTACACTACCAATCAGTCATATTACACTCTGCCTGAGATCCTCGATTCGCATTGTGCCATGCATCATTTTCCGTCCTGCTCACCGCAGCGAGAAAGAATCTATACCGAGTGCCGGCTCTTGTATAAGTTGTGTTGAGCGTATCCATTTGCGCTTGAATTTGCCAATCGGCTATATTACCTGTTTTAATGCTATCATATACTACATGAACAACTACAGGAATTTCAACAACGCCAGATGTAATCTTGTACAGTGCATTAGCCGGAACGGTCAGATTCAGTGTAGGTGTTCCACAGCGCTGTATTTAGGCGTATGCAAACGAGATAAATGCATGAATTGTAATAAAAAACATTAGTATCTTTGTATTCATGATGTTCTCCTTAGTTAATAATCGCGATTAGTTGAGTGCCATTTCTCTGGCAATTTTTTTCACATCCTTTAAAGCTCACTGTTTTTCTAAGATCATAAATCCAGGTCCTCTTCCACGTCTATCCTTGCTTACAAGAAGCGAACCTTTGATAAAGAATGGGGAAAGATGATCCAATGGCGTACTGGTATTCTTGAATTGTATTGAATCACCAGCTAATATGAATGTTCCCATATAAGTAGTATCTATTGGCGCATAGTTAGAGCCTATGTCTTCAGGTATCAGAATATATCCCTCTACATGAAAATTCTGGAACAATCTTGCTGTAAGACTTCCACCATTTGCAAGAATATCGACTCCACCATCCAGTTGACCTGGCTCTTCAAAAACGATAGCCTTATAATCTCCTTTAATCCGGTCAATGTCATCCACCGGGGAACTCCTCTCACACGCAAAGAATAGAAAAATAAATAAAAACATCATTGCAATATTCTTCATGATGTCCTCCTTATATTAATGAATGGCGCCAGCAGATCCATCGAGGGCTGTGCAATTTATCGGCACAACGGTATATCCTGGCATGAGTGTCTCATAAATAGCAATCGCTTCATTATCCCTGATATGGTCATAAGTTGGCACCAAAACTAATTTATTGATTATCAGTGAATTGGTATATGATCTAAAAGTCCAACCCAGACCGTCTCCCCAATCATATAGGGTCGGAGATGGCATGGGAATGGTGTGAATTTTATATTGCCTGCCAAAGTGAGTTTCGCATTGTTTTTGTATCATAGCAATATTAGCATCAATATCATCGTTTAGACCATAGTCATTGTCTCCCTCGCTGAATCTTCCGACAAGGATTGTTTCTTCATCCAACATTTTCATGAATATATCGATATGGTCAGTATTGTAATTAGGACAAGGAAAAGGAAGCGGATTTACATCTAACCATCTGCTATTTGTTATTCCATTGAATAATTCATGGGTATTATCATATTCTTCAGTAGAAAAAGCAGTGCCATGACCATCACACATAAAATTACCGCCTTCAAATATGCCGGAAAAATCGTTGTCGCCATTGTTTTCATATCGTTGAATATTTAAATAATCATCTAGTACTTGAGGGACTTCTCCATCACCTGGTTCACGATCTGCATACTTCCAATCCATTAAACTATAGTTTTCGATGTTATTCTCATAAATTGTCATAGGGCCAAAATCTCGTGCCCAAATACCAATGAGGCTATGTTCCAGTAAATATTTTATTCGGGGTGATTGAATGTCATGCTCATTATCTAAATACTGTTTGACACTGTTACTATCCAGGCATACAAGGAAAATATTAAGATCATCTTCCTGTAAAACATGATAGATGATTTCACAAAGAACATCGTATATTTCATCGGAATAAGAACCACTTCCCCAACTTAATAATATTCCCTGATTTTCTTCCCATTCTGCCATTGTCCGGGGAGTAAAAGGGGGTGGTGAACTTTCTTCCATCGTTTCAGTGTAACTATTCAGCTCATTCGATAACTTATTCCAAAATGCTGGAAGCCCCTGGGCATACAGGCTACCGCAAAGAAGCGAGAAAAAACCAATAATAAAAACGATCTTTCTCATAATTTGCTCCTTATCTTATATATACATGAATCTTCTTAATAATGCAAGACAAAGGGGAATTGTATTAATTATCTCCCTTTACCATTTGACGTTCAAGCTCTTCAATCCTAACTTGCAATTCCTGCACTGCCGCCAATAAGGCTATCGTTAATTCCTGGTAGTTGATTGCTTTGGTAGTTACAATTTCCGACTTTTCATTTACTTCCCCATTTTCATCTTCAATCGGTTGAGAAACATCAATTACCACTTCGGGAAATATCTTCTCTACCTCCTGGGCTATAAGTCCCATGTGATCTCCCTCTTTGGTATTCAAAGCCAGAAGTCCTTTTTCCCGTAATTGTTCCATCCCGAAGAAATGGCATTACCGCCAAATGTCGCATGACCTGAATTGTTAATTGTTATCTGCGCTAACAGAGACGAAGAAATGAAAAGCATCAAACAAAATGTGAGTTTCTTAAACATGATAACCTCCTTATATTTATTGAAAATTGAATCTCTCCTCTGCTCATATATACTATTTCATCAGAACCATTTTCTGTGATTTGGTAAAATTACCGGCTATCATCCGGCAGATATAAATTCCGCTGGGGACCGGATTGCCAAAACGGTCGGTCCCATTCCAGGTGACCGACTGGTATCCAGCCGGTTGAGTTTTATTTACAAGTGTGATTATTTCTTTACCAAGTAGATTGTAAATCTTAATCGTAACTTTTGCTTTTTCTTTCAAACCATATTTAAAGGTGGTGGTGGGATTGAAAGGATTGGGATAGTTCGGAGATAGACTGTAGTTTGCCGGCAGATTATTTCGAACAGTTTGAACGCTGTCTTCACTTGTGTTTTCGTTAGTTCCAGCAATTTCATAACTATCTTGCTTGGAATATGAGGCGACCTGTGCCAATCCACCGCTAAGTGATGCATCAACGTATGCATAGAATTCACCACCTAACTCCACGGTAAAACCAGGCTGTAAAGTTATTTCATTATCATCGCACATAGTAACATCAGCGCCATTCTCTACAGTAATCATGTTTTCACTATCGTTGATCTCACAGCACTGTAGATAGCCGCTGCTGCCACTCCTGAATTCGATTCCATACCAGCTTCCTGATGAAGCCTGGAAAATGATAGGGGCGGCAGAAGTACCTTCAGCAGACAAGGTACCGTACACCCTTATAGAAGCGTTATCTTCAAGATAGAGTTGTGTCCCTTCTAATACTTCTAATGCGTGACCACTTGCCATCGTAACATCCCCTAATACATTCATGTTTCCGAACCAGGTTTCATCCGAAGAAAATGTTCCGCCCGTAACTGCCGTATAAGGTAGATAATTGTGCTTCGTAACTGTAATATAAAGTGGTCGAACAGAAGTAGTAAACGTATAACTTTGAACATTTGGTACAGTGAAATGGTAGCTACTTCCGGCATTGCTGCTGCTGACACAAATATCGCAGCCGATAATGCCGGCATTGACGGTAATACTATTGGTATTGTCGGTAACCGATACAGTTGAAAATTCTGAAGGTTCATCGGTCCAGATTTCCATCGAAGGGTCACCGAAATAATGGAAAATTCGAAAAGTTAGCTCATTATAGACCCAGGGATCTTCCCATGTTTCCTCCATTCTCAATTTACCCTGGTTTATCACATGTCCCATTTTATATATAGGGTTTTGGGAAGTGACAGTAGGATCGGAATTGTGCGGAAAACTAGGCACCAAACCGGGCCAGATGGCATCAACCATACCTTCAGAAAAAGCGTCATTATACCCACTATACGAACCTTGTGTTGCCCCTATTATACCCACACAACCACCGTTTTCATGTCTTAAAAACGCCTCACAAAAACAATCATATTGGAAAGCACCAGTCCAACAATTGATTGAGAAAACTACAGGGTGTTTTTCCCCATTTGTAAGGTTATTGATATGTGTAGTTGAATAGTAGGGAGAACCCCAGTTTTGGATCGCACCATGATCTCGATGTAAAACCAAAAAACAGCCACTGTTGATTGCAGTTGAAATCTGAGCGGCATCGCCATCCCAGGCATAATTGGGTTTTTGCAGATAATCGGGAATTTCTTCGCCCCAACTATATGTACCATTATTCCAATAAATTGGGTCAACATTTTGATTTTCCAGACAATAGCACATCTCAAAATCATAACCCAAATTGTTAAGGTACACACGCTGTTCCTCGGATGTTTGGGCAAACCTGCGGTCAGCATAATCATCATAATCTCGATCTTGAAAAAGTCCAGCGGATAATCCGTTGTTATAAAAACTGGCATCGTTTGGCGGAACAGTTTCGTACCTGATAATTTTATCTACCACTTTATTTGCATTTGCGGCAGAAGCCACCGAAATACGCCCATAGGCCATTTCAGGGTAAATATCATTATCTCCATCCATGCACACATATCGTAAGTCTGAGACGGTACTTCCGGGATAACGTTCACTCGCAACATAATCGTCATCTCCCAAAAGAATAAGGTATTCAGGCTTTGGCGTCAAATTTTGATATGTATCATGTACATATTGTTTAATGTCACCACTGGTGCTTCCAATCTGGGCGGTTGTTTTAACGATTGCCTTATACCCTTTGCGTGTATTCCATTCCGCCAATTTATTTGCCGCATCAGAAAAATCAGAATGAGTGACTATTATCATCGTCGTATCAACATCATCACTTGACATCGTTTTATTAAGCGCTTTTGGAGTTTTGGCATTGTCACCATTGATGGCAAAATTACTGAACACTTTGGCAAAGTTATCTGAATACTGATTTGCATCACTGAAACCGGAGCCACCAACAAATGTAACCTCGACTTCTATTCGAGAATAAACTCTTAACTCTTTTTTAGCAGGATTATATTGAACTGGACAGAACCTGATATAAGTAAAATGAAACCCACGCATAATTCTAATGTTACCGGCAGAGACCACATCTTCCGGATAGAATATATCCGTGTTATAAAACTCCTCAACCAGCACAAGTCGAGGTTCTTCTTCAATACTGTCTTTTGCGGGCTCTAAGGCAGGATGGATCAGGTAGTCTTTAAAGCTTTTGTATTCAGACCGGATGATTTCAATCTGAACTCTAGCACCAACTGGAACAGCTATTGGATAATTTCTCGTTGGAAGCGCAGGTTTACCAACATCACCAAGCTTACCAAATCCCGGGATGTTTATAAGTTGATAACAAGTTCCATCAACCTCTCTATCTGAGATCAAAACGCCATGAAATGTGTAATCAATAGAAAGGCCACTTGAACCATTATCTTCAAAAACCATTTCAGGTAACGAATCTTCAGTTTTTCCATCCAAAGTCAACCAGGTGGTTTGAGCAATTCCCAGGTTGCAAAGAACAAACAAAAACAAGATAGAAAATACCTTCTTCATAACACACCTCCTTTTATTGGAAATGTCAACTTATTCATTTTATAATGACCTCCGTCGTCTTAAAAATGCGGAGTGCCCCTCGGATTCGTAATTCCATCGACATTGATACAGCTCTCTGAAGTAGTCGTAAGAATCCCGTCCCCAACTTCATCAACGGGCGTGCCGAGAGATGTATCTATTTTGTCTGGATAAATATGAATATAATTTCCATCGAGAAATCCGCCCCCAGCTACAGCATAATCTGAAGAATAAATGTAGAAGTCATTTTCGAAAAGTCTTGGATTAGAAGATTCGAAACAGGCAACACAGATGCCATAATCGGGAGCGGTGAGTGTTGAATACTCAATAAGAGGTGAAGAGTTGTTGACACAGCTAATTATTCTGCCTCCAGATTCAATAGCGGGGACATAATATGGAAATACACAATGGCTAAAAGTAGGCGATGAATTATCGCATAAAATAACATATTCCATGCCAAAGTATTTTTCAAAAATACAATAATCCAGGCGGGCATTGCTTTCACAAGAATCGAAACTCAAACCACACCAATAATCTTGATAGCCTATCACAGAAGTATCCAACCAAGCTGTAAATCTAATTGAGTCGGTTTCTGTACCAACAGCCGACAATTCACCCTTTACGATTAGTGTGCACCCTGTCTTGAATTTCACGGTGACTCCCGGTTCAATAACGAGTTTCTTTCCTTCCTCAACAATGAATGTATCCATGACATATGGGCTGTTTTCTTTTGTCCAGGTAGTTATAGTAGTATCAGTATCGCTATTATAACTTGTCGTATTATCACAGTTCAGGGCGGTTAACAGTAGAATAAAGCATGAAATTAGAAATAATGGTAAAACAATTTTAATTGATATCATGATTCATTTCCTCTCTTTTTGGGATTGACTAAAACTATACAAATAGTCTTCATTACTTGTTGCCTGATACCGCTTTCAATTCTGCTACCTCGGCTTGCAGTTCCTGTACTGCCGCCAATAAGGCTATCGTTAATTCCTGGTAGTTGATTGCTTTGGTAGTTACAATTTCCGACTTTTCATTTACTTCCCCATTTTCATCTTCAATCGGTTGAGAAACATCAATTACCACTTCGGGAAATATCTTCTCTACCTCCTGGGCTATAAGACCGAAATGCTCCCCACCTTTTGTATTCAAAGCCGGTAATCTTTTCCCTTGTAGTTCATTCTCAGTTAAAAACTGAAAGCGAACCGGCCTTAATTGCCCGATCTTTGAAAGCATGTCTTCTCCAATTAATGGGCTTATGTTCTTTTTTAGTCTTTCATCTGAAGACTGATAAGTTCCAGTAGTATAGACATTTCCGGCAAAATACCCCGCCCAGTTATAACCACCACCTGTAGCATATCCATAGATTCCATAATTGGTATATCCCGGAGAACTAGCACGACCTTGTATTCCATAATTATAAATCGCTCCTGCCGCTCCATTACTTTGGACATATAAACCTGTAAGGAGACCGGCCCCACTATAATTATTGATACGAAGTCGATAGGATGAGGAAGGGGAAGTGCCTATTGCGGCATATCCATTAATAGTAGCATTACCGCCAAATGTCGCATGACCTGAATTGTTAATTGTTATCTGCGCTAACAGAGACGAAGAAATGAAAAGCATCAAACAAAATGTGAGTTTCTTAAACATGATAACCTCCTTATATTTATTGAAAATTGAATCTCTCCTCTGCTCATATATACTATTTCATCAGAACCATTTTCTGTGATTTGGTAAAATTACCGGCTTTCATCTGGCAGATATAAATTCCGCTGGGGACCGGATTCCCAGAATGATCAGTCCCATTCCAAGTAATGGATTGGTATCCAGCCGGTTGAGTTCTATTTACGAGTGTGATTATTTCCTTGCCGAGGATATTGTAAACTTTAATCGTAACTTTTGTCTCCTCTTTCAATGTATATTTAAAGGTAGTGGTGGGATTGAAGGGATTGGGATAGTTTGGAGATAGACTGTAGTTTGCCGGTAGCTTATTTTGCTCAGTTTGAGCGTCGTCTTCACTGGTGTTTTCGTCATTTTCAACAATCTCATAACTATTTTGCTTGGAATACGAGGCGACCTGTGCCAATCCACCGCTAAGGGATGCATCAACATACGCATAGAATTCACCACCTAACTCCACGGTAAAACCAGGCTGTAAAGTTACTTCATTATCATCGCACATAGTAACGTCAGCACCACTCTCAACAGTAATCATGTTTTCACTATCGTTTATCTCACAGCACTGTAGATAGCCGCTGCTGCCGTTATTAAAGTATATTCCGTACCAGTCATTTGGTGCTGAAGTTACTGATTGTAAAACAGCAGGATTAGCAGAATTGCCCATTACGCAAAGCTCTCCGCTTACCGTAAGGTTAGTCCCAGTAGAGAAATTAACATTGACCACTGGCGCAATTATTAAACTAATCCCGGAAGGGACGATTATGTTCCCAGTGACATTAACAGTTCCATACCAGACTTCATTATGTGAGAGTGTTCCAGAAGTGGTTGGTGAGTATAACAATTCATGAGAAGAGAAATGATTGGTAATGAGATCCAGATGTGCGCCATTATATATATTTATGTCAGCCATCGCAAACGCAGACGCTGCGTCACGTAGCTCGGGTGATGAACCCCATATATAATGGCTTTCAAGAAATAGTATATCTGTAATATCCCGGCCAATATCTCCCCATATCTCCATTAAAGCTGAAGACCAAATTTGACCATCGTCATGATGCCAATCAATGTGAATTGGAAGATCTGAATATTTTAAATCTTTATCACATCTGCGAGCAGGCCAAAATATCCCAGTTCCACTACTTGTAATCCCAGCATCCCAAATAAATAACTGTCCCCATTCGAATCCGGATAAAGAACGAGAATAAGAAGCCGCCCAGTAATCCGAACAGCCTTCTTGTAAAGAGTATGTCTCGCCTGAATATGACATCCCTCCGGGAACAAAATTTTCTTGAAAAGAATGAGCATGTTCATGCCAGATTACATCTGCATCCTCCGCATCGTCTACATTTCCTTCGCCAAAAGCAACGTAATTTAAAACAGGATCGTAATGAGAATTGTCATCGCCACTTAACCCATGAGGATCAGCTTTGAATTGTAGTTGTTCAGGTTCATTATATCCAAGTTCAATAAGTCTTCTTGTCGATTTATCTATATGGTAATAAACCATTACAGCCTCGAATTCTTGCTGACTGCGGGGGTAATTAAAATCGCTTGAATCAGACAATTCAGGGAAAATATCACTAGGAGTTTCTTCGTCCGAAAGAACACAATATGGCCCATTTAGTTTGTATTTCCTACTGTTAGTATCGAAAGTAATATCTTTTAGTGTAACTGAAATTCTCTCTGCATTCAACTCAGATATATCATTGTCATTATTATCTACATAGGGCGAGCCGTAGTAAGCATCCGCAGTTGTTAATGGATCTGGATTCCAAACCATGCCCCGTCCATTTGTCGTTCTATACATCATCCTGTCTTTCACGTGAATAATACGCCTATCGTTTGCATTGACAAATACTTCCCAGGAACCTAATGGTTGCGAAGCAGGAATATTAATTCGCCAGGACAGTTCAGCTCCCCGATCTTTACTTTCAAAAATCATTAGTTCTGCTTTTTCTTTACCACGCATTTTTCCTGTAACGTTTAGGTAGTCTTTTGCAATTGAAATTGCCTCTGAACTATAAACTGACGGCAAGGTACTTTTCATAGACAAACCTGGCCGATAGTTATTGGTTGCGAATGTTACCGTTCCCTGCTTATCAATAGTAACAGACCCCCTCGAGTCATAGACTGGAATATCCTGTATATACTGTTGGTAATAAACATGCGATCCGCCTGGAGTATTTTTGACATCTGTCACTTTTATCGTATTCAATTCCTCATCAATCCCAAATTGTTCTTTTTTGGCCTTCAGATAGCCGAGAGCAATATCTCTGGCATCTCCAGTTAAACCGCTAAAATTTTCATAATAAACAAACCTGGTTATCACCCTTTCTTCTCCAATTTTTCCATTGGGTTTAATTGGATTTCGCTCGACTTTCAAATTATCAATTTCCAGCACTTTATTCTTTTCGTATGGTCGCTGAGCAAATGTTGGTAAAGTAAATACTACCAAAAAGTATACCGTGATCCATGTAATTGTCTTCATCTTTTACTTCCTATTTTAGATTAGAAATAGTTATCTCTGCCGAATAATCACTTGCAGTATACAAACTATCCTTATGCGGATATGGTAACACATTAATTAGTGATATGTTGTAATTGTTGATTGTTGTATCTGTTCTAAAACCATAATATGTATTTAAGGTAAATTCAATTTCTTCTACTTTATTAAAAATAAATAACAGTTCGGCATTTCCTTCCCATTTGCATTCAGTTCCTATTGCACATCGAGAATCTGTTATCAATGAATCAAAAGTAATCCAAATATCTTCATCATAGTTAAATAAAGTATCTTGATATACTATTTTCAAAGTATCATTGAAAAATAAGTTGTTGATTTTCCCCGAAGATACAATGTCATTATTCCCACAACTTAAAATATTTAAAATAATGACTACACATATAGATATAATAAACAAATACTTGCTCATTTTTCTCTCCTTTTATAGATCAAATTAATAGAATGAAAATATGCATATTATTTTACTTCATCAGAACCATCTTCTGTGACTTCGTATAATCCCCGGCTATTATCCGGCAGATATAGATCCCGCTCGGCACTGAATTGCCAAAACGATCGGCCCCATTCCAGATAACCGACTGGTATCCGACTGGTTGAATTTCATTGACTAAAGTCGCTATCTCTTTACCAAGTAGATTGTAAATCTTAATCGTAACTTTTGCTTCTTCTTTCAAACCATATTTAAAGGTGGTGGTAGGATTGAAAGGATTGGGATAGTTTGGAGATAGACTGTAGTTTGCCGGTAGGTTATTTTGCTCAGTTTGAGTGCCGTCTTCACTGGTGTTTTCGTCATTTTCAACAATCTCATAATTATTTTGCTTGGAATACGAGGCGACCTGTGCCAATCCACCGCTAAGTGATGCATCAACGTATGCATAGAATTCACCACCTAACTCCACGGTAAAACCAGGCTGTAAAGTTATTTCATTATCATCGCACATAGTAACATCAGCACCACTTTCTCCAGTAATCATGTTTTCACTATCGTTTATCTCACAGCATCGTAAATAGCCGCAGCTGCCATTGCTGAATTCGATTCCATACCATTGAATAGCTTCAGGCTTAAAGATAACAGGATTGGAAGAAGTGCCAAGAGCAGAAAGTTCACCCGCGATAGACAGTACTTTATCCATATCGAATTTACATTCTGTGCCTGAATTAACATTTAATATAACGTCACAATTAACATCGAAGTCAATTGCTAAGTTCTCTTCGCCATACCACTCAATCTTTGATGAATCGTAATAGGTATGATGCATTTCATCCCAGGAAGCATATCTGGTAAATTCTAACAGTCCGGAGATGCCATCATACTCTGGATCATAACGTCCTCCTTTACCATCATCGCCTCTATACGCAGTGTCATATTGAAAATAAATAGAAAGACCCTTAGCCCAATTAAAAGAGGAAGTATTAAAATTATCAAATATCGTTGTATTAATAGCATTTTTAACGCTATCAGCAGTTGATTTTAAATCGGTAGGAATTGATTTTTGTGAAAGATAGTTACAAAAATTAAATATGTCAAAATAAGTTGCCCATTCAGTGTAATCAGGTTCAGTATATTGGCTAAAGCCACAGAAATATTCACCGGTTCCGCCGAAAAAAACGCATGTACTATTTTTATGGCAATCAACCACAGCAGATTTTATCTGGGAAGAATAATTATAAAGATTACTACACATAAGGTGTCCCAGCTGATTCAGTTTTGGAACAAGAGTGTCACCGATTCTATTAATTCGGAATGCAGAAAGAGTTACGGCATTCGAGGAATATGTTTTATAATAATCTATAATGTGGGAAGCCATCGTTTCCGATGACATCGTAGGATCAGTAGATAGTTCGGACAGGTAAGTATATTCCCAGCCGTCACCCGGTTCCTCTTCTTGTGATGCTACTCCGATATTTACATAACCAACGAATTGATACCATACCTCGACATCCGCCATCAAGCAAGCATCCATACCCAATAGATCAATTTGCGTTTGTCCGGTATTATTATAGATATTAATAATGGCAGTCCTAAGTTCATTCATTCTTAACCTGTCAAAATTACTACTCCAATCTTCGCATATTCCCTTAAAAGGGCCTCTTAAGCGATCATCA
>ERZ795050.4934-NODE-4934-length-11771-cov-15.419939_pt1 | contig 11771 bp, 14 predicted proteins | sample MGYA00375134_ERZ795050 | MGnify/ENA primary metagenome ERZ795050 (study PRJEB30179, sample SAMN05720221) | activated sludge metagenome | isolation source: Anaerobic digester | place: Japan | collected 2015-05-26 ... | reverse complement strand
CATTTGACTGTACCCCCAGCGTCTCTAACACACTGTTTAATGTAATCCTCTTTATCAATGTGGCACTCAACAACAAACATAACCGTCATCTGCTTCTTCCTCCACTTTCGGAATAGACTCACGAAAGTTCCAATAGCATCACCGTTGTCATTGGCTATGAAGCCCCCAGAGAAGCTGACTATATCTGTGTCGTTTATACTTTCTGGTATGTCATCAACTTCCACTCCATTTACAACAAACACCACATTCTCGTGGTACATTCCATCTGTCCAAATAGACGGATCGTTGTAGAATCTATGAAACTCTGCTCCTGTGACTTTCATTGCAGTAGTCCTTTCACAACATTCTGTTCTTGTTCTGTCAATTCACTCATGATAGCGCCAACTACATCAAACACTTTGATGTCTTCGATACTGTTGGTTAGTTCATTACTCAGGTCGCAGCCCTCTGTCTTGACAGCATTGGTGATCACATAGGCGGAATGGCTTTGACGCAACTTTGACACAGCTTTGATAACTTCAGCAGATTCAGCGGCAGACGCTTCGCCAATGACACGGATGAACTGGTACTTGTCAGACACCTTCAGGTCTTTCCAGTCCACTTCTACGTAGTTCTCATGGCCTGCCCACGTGCGCTCCAGATGGAGAAGGCCATCCTGGATGCGTAGGCAGTGCTTGTCGTCGTCTCCGATACAGTCAATTACACTGGACGGGTACTGATTACCGACGATGACAACCTTACCACTGCGCATCACTCGGCCTACGTGCTCATGGCCGAACACCAGTGTCCAACCTGCCTCCATCAGGAGGTTTACTTGGTCGTCGTTTAAGTTCAGAGAGTGATCACTGTTCTCAGTGAATGCGTTCTTGTAATTACAGTGCAGGAGTAGGTGCTTCCCCTTACCATCCATCTCGGATGCTTTAATGACCTCAGCGTTGAATAGTTCTTGGTTAGGCATGTGTGGGATACACCAGACATTTTTACACACACGACCAAGCCCGTCATCATGGACGACTACTTGATGCTCATTCTCTGAAAACGACAGCATATAAGCAAGTAGATGAAAACCTGACAGCCTGTCACCACGAGGGCTCCAGTCATGATTACCAGCTATGAGGTGAAGGCCCCTTGAATCCGACTTGCTCAGCCATTTCAGGAAGATGACTGCTGTTTTCATTACCTCCATTGTGTCTACTGTGAATGAGTCAAACAAGTCTCCGTTGACGATGACAAACTCATCTTCCTGAGAAATCAACTGCTCCAGCCCATTACGCAAATAATCGCGCAGTGCAGCCTGGGACTGTGGCGTAGTCCCGCCAGCCCTATTTACTCCGATATGTAGATCATTTATGACAAGCACTGTTATACCTCCAAAATAAAGCTTATGTTCTCGTTTGGAATAGCGAACCGCTTATAGTCAGTGTTAGTGCCAATTGTAGTTGTATCGTCCATGTTAAAGCCCTCTACAAGGCTGTGAATGACTGTCCCATCTTTTAAGTAGATGTCGATCATGGATGGTGTATGTGCAGCACCTTGAGTATTATTGAATAAACTGCTCATAACTTCTTCCAATCAGAGATGAGCAGCTTGAATATACCAATGGATAGTGGAATAAATATAGAAGTGAGTACAGCGCCTATTAATGGATTGGTGTACGCTATCCAAAGTACAAATACATCTACCCACAGAAACAGGGTCATTACCGAGATCGTGACCCACTTAATATCGCTCATAAATCCTCCCTTGACCTAAAACCAACAAACACAGACTGCATGGGAACACCATTGATACCCATTCGTGGAAACCGCAACTTAACTAAACCATCAATGTAATTGCTTTGATTGCACCAGATGTGACGGCGCAACTCGTCGTCAAACCCTGTCCCACATTTAAATACCACCCCTTCTTTTGTTCGTAGCACAATTGCCCCTAAGTCTCCACGACCTGATTTATTCTCCTTGTGTGAGGATCGTTCAGTGTATCCCAACTCATTAATTGTGGCTTCGTTCTCATTGTGCATTCTTTCCTCAAAACCAATCACATCAAACTCTTCTTCGTGGTATCTCTTCCATCTTCCCAAAAAGCCTTCTTTTGCAGTGCTCCTTCCGTTTTTGTAGTGTCCGTCTATCTTTCTAACTATTATGCCCTCTGCTCCCACTTCTAAATAGCGCCTCTCAATATACAGTAGGTCTGTCTCACTATAAGCCCATTTGTGGGGAATTACCGAAATACGCTCGCAACCGTCGTATTTCATTAGCGACGCATACCTATCTGCAAAGCCACGTTCATCATCCCACTTATCAAACAAGTAGTAGCAAAAGTCAGGCTCTCCGTCTCTTGAATTTGCCCCAGACGTTGTGTGATCCAGAGAGTTCGGGTGACACTTTTCGCCGACTACAAGTTCTCCGTCCAGCCCGTTGTATTCTGACTTACCCAAAATGCTCTGGATGTACTTGTTCTTTATAGGTTTAAGACTACGATACATGGCCACACCATCAATGATAAGGCATCGAATGCCGTCCAACTTCTGACTGACCAGAACGGGGTACTTGATCTTGCTCGTGTCTTCTATAGTGTGTGCTAGTAACGGCCTCATTTAAAATACCTCATACTATTCAATGCTGCCTCTACTGTTGGGTGTGGTGTGAATTCACTCAAGTCCCACGAGGGGGCACCAGTAGACAGCAACCTTGGGTCAACTGCACGCCACTCACTGGTTAAGTAGTGGAAGACCAGGAGCACGTCATCACTGCCGGCCAATTCCCATTTATGGAGTGTGGGCAGTTGCGACAAGTTACCCTTTGGCAGCCTGTAAGTGTGTGCGACGGCCTTGACTTCGATAAAGCCCGCATAGCTTCCACAGCGGTAGATATAGTCAGCCGGTTGTGCTTGGATAATGTTCATTCTAGCGGCCTTTGTATCTGGCAGCCTGGCCCATGCGAATTTAACTTTGCTATTCCACTTCTTCAACACGTCTTCGACCATAGCCTCTGCTTCGTTGCCGATTTGCGGACCTGTCAAAGACTTCCACCACTCTATAGAGTATTTCTTCATTTGTTACCTTTCATAGAATTAAACCACCTGCGGATCAAATAACTGCGAATAATGCTGATAACAGTAAACCAGATAGTGATCTCTACATTCTGCGTGACAGAGATATGTATGTCGTACAGTTTAAATACCGCTATCTGGCTGATAAAGGAAACCACCAACCCTATTACAATGTTGGTGGCTACCTCTATCATTGACATGCGTCTACTTTGCACTTGTACCTACTTGTGCTGACTTGAAAGTAGTTGATCCAACGTAGCTTCTGTCAATTCTCTGTTGGGTTTCTCTCCTAATTCAATCTGTGTTCCGAACGTGGACCCAATAGAGATTGATCCCAAAAACGGCACTGGGAAATCCGCTGTGTATGGTTGTGATACTGCTTCCCATACTGTTTGAATTGACTCAAACGCATCATTCCGATGCACAGACCAAACAACTTCGTCGTGAATGACAGCAATAAACACAGCATCCAATCTGAAGAAAATTCCAGAGTCCCATAACCGTGTCAAAGTCTTTTTGCATAACTCTGCGCCGGCTGACTGAATCTTAAAATTAGATGCCTGTCGCGCAGCAGAAGATTGCTCCCACTTGTTTTCCGAGGTCATCGCCTTTTGAAGATGACGACGACCACCTAGTTCAGTGGCTATGTAACCCAATTCCTTGGCCCGTTCCTCTACTGTGAATTTCCATTGCTCAAACCCGCTGAACTTCTCCAGTTTCGCTTCCAGAATGCCCGATGCTGTGGGTAAATCAGTTACCATAAGCTCCTGCATCTTAGGTGCAGTGCAACCATAGGCACTACCAAAGTTGCACTGCTTAGCTAGATTTCTCAGGTTCTTCGCTGTACTGGCCACACGCTTATCTTCATGATGTAACAGTGACAAGAATCGATCATAGTCGTTATTCCCTGTAGCTACTTTCATCATGTCCTCATATACTTCCGAGGACCAAACCACACTCATGGCACCGGCTGCTGTGATACTGTGCATATCTTTCAGATCGTCTCCAAGATAGCACGACAACATCGCTTCGTCCCTTGATAGTCCAGCCTGGAGTCTGATTTCTTGACCACTATAGTCGACTGAACAGATAACGGCCCCTCTCTTGTGTGGGGTAAAGCACTCTCTAAACACCACCCCCTTGGTTTTTGGAAGTTGCTGTAAATTTGGTGATGATGAACTCCAACGCCTTGTTACTGTTGCACACTGGTTAATTTGTGCATGAATCTTACGATCCTTCCAATGCAAAATTTCTGAGTAAGGTCTATAGTACATCTTGGCTTTGGTGTCTGCTGTCTTCATGGTGCGAATAGCGCGCAGCACTTCACTATCTGGCATGTCAAAACGCAAGGCGAAGTCTACGGCAGTGTCGTCACACGTGGCTTTGGCCTTTAATAGCTCCTTCTCAGTAGAAGTAAGTGGCGGCTCAGAACCTGAGCCATGTGCCAGTTTTTTGTGTTTATACACAGCCTCAGCTAGATCTGGTTTATTTATTCTTTCGTTCTGAGTGCAAGAGTTTACTAACCTAACAGGCAAGCCAAGCACATTGTACAGCAAGTTCTTCATTTGCTTTGGACTGTTTAAATCAAACTGAGGTTCACCAGAGAACCTAGACCCAACTAGAGCATTGAGCTGTCTCAGATTGTTATCTTCTACGCATTGAGCCAATAAAGGTGCATCAGGATGATCAAGTTGTTCTACCAACTTAGCAAGCTTCGATGGTGTTCTTACTCTTGTAACCAGTTCAGTGCCCAAGACAATCTGGCAGGCTTCCTTGATAGATGCGGGTGTCATCTCTGTGTAGTTGGGGGTTACTGTACCTTCCCAGCCATGTTGAATCAGGTGTTCACGGACAACCTTCCATGCGTTGTCATATTCCTTTTTGTCCAACTCCTCCAATGCTTTCATGCGCTGCAGAGAGAAGTTAGTCCCCTTGGTAAATGCGCAGGCCGTCAAGTATGCAGGCTTGGTTTCAATTTCGTTGATTAAGTCCCATGTATTCTCAAGTTCTGTTCTGATTTTGAAGTGATTAAATAGGGCCGCTGTGCAGATTGTATCATCAGCACCATAACTCAAAACCTCTGCACCTGTAAGTTGGTTCATCTTACGTCCCCCAGTAACCTCAGCGTAAGATGCCTGCTTGTAGCCAAGGTACAAGGCAGAACCTTGTTTCAAGCCTGAAGAAACATTTTCATCAACGTAATTAGCTAGAACTTTAGTGTCGATCACGTTCGGAAGGAAACCATGCCACCCATTATCTTTCCACGCCTCACCCCACTCCTCGAACAAGATAGGACCTTCAAAGGCAAAGTTCTGGATGACAATTGGTGAGGCAGGGGGAATGAGCACAACAGCATCCCTGACTTGCTCACTGGTCACATTGTTAGTGTTGAAATGATCAACACTGAAGTACATGGTGTATTGATTGTTGCTGCCAAAGGTCAGACTTAAACCTGTCAACTTACTTCCAAATACATCTACCTTACTTTCAGTACCCCTAGCCAGCAACCACTCATCTGACTCAGGAGGGGTGCTAGTCTCAATGTCCAGTGCCCACGCTGGGGTTAAAGGAACGTTCTCCTTGAGGACAGACATGGCTTTTTTGTAATTGTCTGCAGTGACCAGGGCCACTTTCTGCGCCCACTTGTGCAGTCTACTGTCAGTGACCACGTCTCTGCCCCTGACCATGCCCGCTTTCCACTGCAATGGCTGACGCAATGTATCCACCCACTCATCATGCAGCAGTGCGCACTCATAGCTCTGATAAACGTGCTCTGCACTATCAAGTATCTTCTGCGCGGGCTTAAACTCCTTCACGTCGTCAATCAGTTCGGCTAATGTGCGCCTCTTGATCATGCCCTCCAGAGCAGCCAGTCCAGGTTCCCCGGCCCACGCCAGCAAAGCCTCAAACGCCTTGGGGCCAAAACCAGCAGCGCCCTTGTACTCGTTACCGTCGCCGCACAGGGCCTTGTAGACGGGCACGTACCGGGTCGAAAACTTCCCATAGGGGTTTGCCTTGGTCAGCATCCCACCGCGCCACAGAGACACGTTCTCGTTGATCAGCGTAGCCATGTCGCCGTCTGTTGTCAGGATGACCATCTCCCCTTTCAATCTGCGAGCGAGAAAGGCCAGAACGTCATCGGCTTCTACCCCATCCTGAGTGACCACCTGAGAGCCGATGTTCAGAAAGGTTTCGCACAGCTTATCTCGGCAGATTGCGAACTGTTCATAAGCCAGTGAGGGCCTTGAGTCCCTCCCTTCTTTGTATTGATTGTAAATAGCCTTGCGCCTACTCTTGGCCATCTTACCTTCGCATACGAAGATGCAATCAACGGGCACTACGTCTAATTCTTCCATGACTGAAAGAAGGTGGTTAATGGCACATTCATAGCCATGCTGCCAGCCATTGACATGGACCGTTCTACCTTCGTGCTCAACTTCAACGCCAAATTCGTTGTCTTTAGACGCCAGCAGCGACTGCCAAAGCAGGCTGCTCATATCAATTAGGAGTCTCATGGTATTACTCCCAGGCTGGAACAAAAAGAACAGGTGGCCAAACTGTCTGAAGTTTGCACTGCCTTACAATTCGTGGGTCTTCAACAGAACTCAGGATGCATTTAGGGCACATGAACAACAGCCTGGGAACGTCGTGGTGGTAGCACGTTTTATTGTCAAAGTGAATACAATTCACTTCTGGAAGGCTTACAGTCATCGTCATTTCCGTGACATCCTTTCAACAAGGGCGTTTAAGTACCAACAGGTGATGCACATAGTGTCTATCCAAACCAGTAAAAACCTAAACTGGAGCATAACAGTAGCCACCACCAGCCATAGTACAAACTTAGCTGTTACTACAATAACGTCATATACCAGCACTGGGATAACTAGAATTAGTAAAACCCAGCGTGGTAAGTTAGTCTGTTTCGCATTATCTAACTGCGCAAGCATTACCGCAATGGCAGTATCGCGCACAGTACCCGATTTATCTTCGTCCAATTTGTTTCCTCTCTTTATGTGTTTGACAGGAGATGCAGCGTACCCTCCCCATTTCTAAACGAGGTTTTTCAATATCTTCGCCACAATCGACGCATTCTGTAGTAGGCCAAGACCCATCTGGCAGTTTAACCTGCTCTGGTGCGGCCTTAGCCCTTGCTGCAGCTAGTGAGGAACTGTTATGCAATTCAGCTAAATAGTTAGCGGAGTCAACAATATCCGCAAAATTAGGTGGTTCAATGTCTGAAGATTCATCCATTAGACACTGCCCCGGTTATACGATGATGGGCCAACGTCACGTAATCTTCCTTATCTTCTATACCGATGAAGTCATAACCCTCAAGAAGGGCGGCTTTGCCTGTAGTTCCACTTCCCATAAACGGGTCCAACACTAAACCTCCAGCAGGGGTTACTAGCCGACAAAGGTAACGCATAAGTTCAGTGGGTTTTACAGTAGGGTGATCGTTACCCCCTCCACGATCACTCTTGTTGGCTTTGGCACAGTAAAAGAACCGTGCCGCGCTTAGGTCGTCGCCGTCGTCATAACCCGCCACCTTGTCACAGCCAGAGAACCCCCAACCTTTAGCTTGTAGCCTTTCAACAGTCTCATCGCTGGCCTTAACTCTGTGAGGTTTACAACCTGGGTTGTTATTAGGGAATAGGGCTTTGACCTCGTCGCTACCGTCGTGAATGAGGTTAGCCGGGTATCTGCCTCCGTCAGTCCTACAGGACTCTATATTCAGACTAGACTTTCCAGGCTTTCTAGCCACAATAATAGGCTCATGCGCAGGCTTTAATCCACCAGATTTGGGCATTCCCTGTGCGTACACCCATATAATTGAATCTCTTATTTCAAACCCTCCATCCTCAATTCTAACAGCCATCCTATGTTGTGTTCGAGTACCGGCAAAGGCTAGTAGATAACCACCCGGCTTTAATACTCTCAACGCCTCCACCCATGTCTCTGTTGTTGGCACGTCATAGTCCCAGGCGTGGTTCATGAACTTTAGGCCGTATGGGGGGTCTGTAACAACACTATCGATAGAGTCTGAAGGCATTGTTTGCAGATAGTCCAGGCACTTCCCGGTGTATAGGTACGCACTCATCTAATCTCCTTGAGGATACGTTGCACTTCAGACTCCAATTGTGCCATGTCGCCAGTATTGTCAATGGTAAGGTCCGGTGGTGCGCTTAACCCTCGCTCACTCCAATGAGTTCCCGTAGAGCCTGTCAATCCAACACCGCGCACTACTTTCACAATGCGCCCTCCTAGTTCACGAAATCGGCCAGCTTCAACGTCGGCACGACAATCGGTGACAACCACATTTGATCGTCTAAAATCGTTGTAGCTCAGTTCCCACCGTCTAACGAACACGTCATCGCCGAATTTCTCTCGCACTGCATCGCCAAGTTGTTGTAGCATCTCTCTTCGAGACATCCCCCAATATTCCACTTGGGCTTCTTTAAGAGCAGGGTCGTCCATACTCTCCCGGCTTAGTCCAAAAATAGCAGCAGCAGCGTCTTTAAGCGGGTCTGCGAGGGCCAACCTGTGATAGCCTAACCTATGGTAGCCTTTTGGCCCTTTTGCTAGTAACTTAGCCGCCGTGTCTTTCCCACTCCCAGCTTTCCCTGTGAGGGCAATCAACGTCATCGTTTTATTCCTTTTGTTTTTCTGTGATACCAGTCACAAAGTTTGGTAATCATGTTTTGTCTGGCCCTGTCATCAGGGTTGTAACTTCTGATACATGTCGGGCCAAACACGTTGTTGTACTCTGTACAGGTCATCCAGCGTGGAACCAGCGCCCTGTACATTTTCCAAGTGGGGTCTTCCTGGTCGTACTCTATTTTGTATAGCCACTGGTCCATAAGTGCCTGGCTTGGAGCTTTTCGTCCACGAAGAGAGGTAACTAGTCTTGACCATTGCAAAATAGTGGCACTCTGCCAGAGTGCCACTAACGGATCAACCAAGTTCTCTTGTCGAAGGTATGCTTCTCGCCACAGGTAGCAGAACTCTCTAGTGCGGACTCTAACCTCCTTGGACTCCTTTAGAAGGCTCTCGTGATCGACTTTTATCGACATCCCATCACAAAAGCGGGAGAACACCTTGCCGTCGATTATACCGTAGGAGTGATCACCGTGATGCACCATCAGGGCGTGCTTGTCGTGGACCAGATGCGCCCCATCGGCATTGCTCAGAGCAAACAACAACCTGGCGGTGCGAGTCCCAAAGTCCTCGCCCTGCATAACGAATCGAGCCAAAGCATGTGAACCTTCTTCAATCAACGGATTGGCATCCTCCCCTTCACCAGACCTGACTGGCCACAACCAGTTATCGAACAAGGCTTCTGTCTCCACCCCCTCTGACGGCACAGGGGGCGACATAGCCCGGCTCAATGGGATACCCCTCCACACCTTGTCAGTGGTCATTGGCAAGGTCCGAAACGCGGCTAACCGCCCCCCGCTCTTACCTCCTTTAGCGTAAGAGCTAAGGGCTAAGGAGAGGGCGTCTCTGAGATCGTCAACGGCTGCCATTACACAGCGTCCATCGCCGCCTTTTCTGCGATCACGTCACGGTTAAGTGACCTGTTAGGATCATAACGCAGATCAGGGTATCTAGTCTCCAGCTTGGCAATGTTCTTTTCAAGGACAGTGCTCCAGTCCACTCCGAGAGTTACTAACATCATGTTGATATACCACATGACATCGCCTATTTCAGCCACAAGGTGGTTTGAGTTCAGCTCTCTACCATTAAAAGCAACCTTCTTTACATGGTCTAGAATCTCGCCACCTTCCCCGCCAATGCCTACTGAAGCATGAAGCAGTGTCCAAATAACAGTTGAGTCTTTAGGTGCAGTGCGGATTGCTAGTTCTCTGTAGGTTTCAATGTCCATTACTTCTCCTATATCATGCAAAAGCCCCGACATTTGCCGGGGCTTGTCACTACACAGATTACGCTTAGGCTTCGACGGTAAGACCTGCCTGCTTAGCAAGCCACAGATAGATGGCCTTCTTAGCCGTACCGGCGTGCGGGTTGCCCTTCGGGGCTTCCGGCTTCGACGGGAAGTGGGTATTCACGAACTCTTCAACTACGGCTTGATTCGCCGCCTTAGCGTTACTAGCGTCTGCTTCTGCTTCTGTGTCAAACAATTTACCAGCGTTGTCTGCGAATTTGGTGATTTGAGTTGCCATGATGTTTGCCTCTTAAGTTGATTGGAAATGAAATTGTACAGCAGGATTTATTGTAATGCAAGCAGTGCGGCACGTAAATCAGAACTTAGGTTGTCACACTTGTTGAGCAGCCAATGGACGTAGTCCTTTGGAAGATCAACCAATTTTGCCCCTTTGTGCTTCCCGAAAGAAATCTTCGTCACATTCCGCGGAGTATTCTGAATGTGAAGTAACTGATCAATGCCGCAGTCAGCATCACGACATAGACACTTGAGCAATTGCAGAAGCACGTCCAAGTCCCCGTCAGCAGAGTGAGCCTTTTCACGCTCCACTTGAATGCCCAGCATGGCTGCCAGTGTAGCTTGCTTGTGGTTGTCTGCGTCAGGGTAAATGACACTGGCTGCTTTCAACGTACATAAGGTTTGCGAATCTCTGTGCATGTAGGACTTGAGAAAGCGAAAGTCGAAGGATGCGTTGTGAGCGACCAGCACTACGTCTTCTCCGTACAACGGCAGGCTTTCAGCGGCCATGTACTGTTCAATGGTCGGAGCGTCCATGACCATATCGTCACTGATGCCGTTGACAGCCCTGGCAGCATAGCCGATGGGTATTTCAGGGTTGATCAAGCTGTATCCACTGCCGACTGTGTTGAAATCGTTGTCGACTTCAACCCAAGCCAATTCACAGATTTTGTCTGTTGATTTCAGTCCGGTAGTCTCTATGTCAGCTAGGATATATCGCATGATTCACCCTTATGGTGGTGGGGCCACCGCCAAGTGGCCCCACCTGTTCAATTACACGGAGTGGTTTCGGCCACCCCGTCGACTTCAGCAGATTACCCTAGTCGTTTCAGGCTATCGGAAGTTCCCACTCGTCAGAGTGGACCACATCTGCAATATGGCACAATACAACTGCAAATTACAGTTTTGGCGCTGAGAAGTTGAAATTTGTGTAGTCGCCGCTCTTACCCTCAAGGGCAACAGCAGTGATCTCTACTGCCTCCAGCTTTGGAACAAGCCCTGAAGCCTCAACTTTACCACGTTTTCCGCAGAAGTAGTTGAAATTCCGGGCGCTGGTTGCGCTCAACTGGACTCGTGCGTCCCACGAGTCATCGTTGGGGTCAGTCACACCAAACCTATCTGAGGACACCACCCTACCCCACAAGTCGCAGTATTCAGCGACATGGGCCTTGGGGTAGCCTTGAGCCTTCAGGCTTTCAATGTAGTCCTTGAGCGTACCGCTGCCGTCGTCAAGGTTGATTTTGTCGTAACTGTTGCGAACCAGCATCTTGGCTTCTTTGTCGTTTGAGCCAGGAACTGCCAGGAAACGAACATTGTAGCTGTCAATCTGAAACACAAACGACTTGCCGAGGCTGCCTTTGACGCTGTGTTTGCAACCACCTGAAACTGACGTGATTGCCGGCGACGCCATGAACCACTGGCGAACATCCTCAATCGGGATAGCCAGTTCCTTGTCGTGGAATGCCTTAATCAATTTGGGGCGAACAGCCCCTACAGCAGTATTGGGAGGCGGGATAACTTCCGGCCCTTGGGCTGGCTG
>ERZ795050.4925-NODE-4925-length-11784-cov-7.249126_pt1 | contig 11784 bp, 16 predicted proteins | sample MGYA00375134_ERZ795050 | MGnify/ENA primary metagenome ERZ795050 (study PRJEB30179, sample SAMN05720221) | activated sludge metagenome | isolation source: Anaerobic digester | place: Japan | collected 2015-05-26 ... | reverse complement strand
ATAACGGCGCGGTTCCCGAAGTCTGAATAGGACGTATACTCGCCCTTCTTGATGAGCTCTTCAATCTCAGCCATTATTCCGGGCGAGACCATGACCTGCAGGACCTTTTTGACCATAACATATCCCATCGTTTCTTTAATATTGTTATTATAATACACATTATATTAATACTTTTACCTAATCTGGTTTAGTCCTAAATAGGATTAGGACAATTCCGGCGTAAACGCCTTCTCTTCGGTGTTAGTGTTAGCGTTAGCATACTAACACCATCGGGCTTCCGTGTAGAAAGTTATATATACTATAAGCGTTATACATATTATTATACCCCGGAAGGGGTTACAGGTCGTCCCCCTCGGAAAGGACAATATGGAATTCCTTGTCATAACAAAGACATAATACAAACTATTCTCTATTTTTTTATATCTAAATTCCTATATATTGAAAAATATAATATTCTATCATGCCTTATGTAGGCGAGCACTCGGCAAGGATCAACCCACCGAGCAAATATACGAAGTTTCGGCGGCAGAACAACAAATTCGGTCCCGGCATTCACGTCATTTTTGGCATCACTCCTGAAGGTCAAAGCGAGGTCCAGGCAATTCGGTTTGACTCTGAAAAATATACGACCGAACAGGCGAAAGAATGGCTGAAAGAACATGATTACAAAGTAATCGAGTTCGAAGAAGCCATATCCGAGGAGCAGGCCAAAGAGATGGCGAGAAAACCAGGACAAGTCCGTATTCTTGGTATTGAATTACCGGCACAATCGACGTTTGACCAGTCAGACGATGGCAGTCTCACTGTGAGAAACGTCCCTCTCCTTGCATCGGGGATATGGACAGACTCAGCTGTTGGGACCCCTCTCGAATATCCACCTCGTATCCTGGAACAATACGCAACGAACTGGAAGGACACATCACACTGGAGCAGGCACCTCGGCGGCACTCCACGAGACATTACAGAGAAAATTGGCGAGATTAAAAACCCACGATACGAGAACGGCGTGATATATGGAGACGTCCATTATCACGGACTGAACGAACGCAGCAGAGATACCATCCGCATGGTCCTCGCGGCCCGTGAAGGGAAGATCTCGATGCCATATGTCAGTGTTGAACACGGCGGATCAGAGATATACAACCCGCAGACACGGCGGATGGAGGCAAAAGACATCGTCTTTTACGGGTCGGCAACCGTGAACCAGGGAGCATGCCGGAAATGCAGGTTACACCAACTTCCGGAGATTGAACCCGAAACTCCTCAGGAGCTCGATATTGTTTCTCCGACCGCTGAAAAGGAAACGTTTGAAGAGATTAACAGGCGCGAACAGGAGGCGCATCAAATGGAACTGAAAGAATTCGAAGAGAAATTCACGGAAATTCAGAAGGAGCTCGAGGCATCAAAGGCCCGTGCAGCAGAACTGGAGGCGAAGGTCAAGGCCCTTGAGTCAGCACCGGTCCCTCCCGAGACAAAGGAGGTCAAGGAACTCGAAGAAGACTTTGTCGTTGAACAGATGGCAGAAATCAAACGCGGAAATATTAGGAGGTTATAAGTATGGCAGATACCACACCAGCAGCATTTGACCCGGCTCCAAAACAGCTGGGAAGCACTATATCATGTACCGCGGGAGCTACAATTCTCGCGGGGCAGGTCGTTGGATTTGCAGGAACCGGGGTATCATGGACGGTTCATCCTGCGGTCTTGGGAACAACGTCCGGAATTGTTGGCGTTGCCCTGAACAGCGCAGCAACTGGCGAGACTGTTGCAATCGCTTCTATTGGAAGCGTTGTCAAGGTCTGCGAAGGCAAGGGTTCTGCAATCGATGCAGGAGACTGGATTTCCGCATCAGCGGTTGCAGGATGCGTTGTAACTCTTTCCGTTGCATCTGCAGCAGCAGAAGGCGTTGGTGTTGCACTGGAGGACATCGGTGCGAACTCCACAGGATATGTTCTCATATTCCCGTGGTATGTGGGTAAGGCGGCATCCTGAGGTGAATAAAAAATGACAACTACTGAATCATGGGAACACACCCGCAGGCTGGCTACATATCTCGAAATGGCCAACATGGGTCCCGGCGAATACAAGCGGGCTCTTGAACACAGGATCCCGAAGAACCTCGCATACCAGACACCAGACGGTAAACTCGTTAAGGCCAGGGAACTCCTTCAGTCCGAAGAGCTGGCAACGTCCGGTCTCATCCAGACGGAGGTCCTCGCGACTGTCGTCGAGGGGTCGGAACCTGCAAAGTGCATGAGGAACGTTCTCCCTGTATACCAGATGCCAACAAACATCATGACGGTCCCATACGGCGAAACAGGAACGTATGCGCAGGTTGTTGCTGAAGGCGCCGAAATCCCGATCTCAACCCAGACGCTCGGTGTCATGACGCTTACTGCACAGAAATACGCTATTAGACCAATGATTACCCGCGAAATGGTTGCAGACTCTCAGTTTGATGTTGTTGCAACCGAGATCCGGAAGGCGGGTTATAAGGTTGAGAACGCGCTTAACCAGGCTGCGTTATCTGATATCCTTGAGTATTCAGGAACGGCCGCAGATGCCGGGGCCGCTGGAACGGCTGCCGCTGCGTATGGAGCTACCGCACAGGCTGTTGGAGGCCTTATCGGGCTTGGATTTACCCCGACTGATATTGTCCTTCACCCCGTCGGATACGGCGCACTCATGAGTTATATTTCAACACTCAACACAGATTCCGCGGCAAAGGTTCTTTCCGGTGGAATGGAATCTCTGTTTGGCTGCAGAGTGCACGTGTGTGGTGTTACCGATACATCAAGCACGTATACTTGGGGATACGGAACGAACGACTACATATTCGGGCTCGTGGTTGACAAGAACTCCGCCGGTGCTATTGGAATGCGCGAAGACCTCAGCGTTGAGCGGTTCGAAGATCCCATCCGCGATCTCATAGGGATGGTCATCAAGGCCCGGTTTGATACAACATATCTCATCGCAAATGCCACATACAGGCTGCAGTACTAAGACCAGGAGGGATCTCCCTCATGGTCCTTTCTACACGAAACAGCGGCAAATACCTGACGAAGGAATGGAATGACCCGAATGGCAACAGGCAGAAATGCCTGTATGATTACCGGCGGTTCTCTCAAAGCGATAGAGAATATTACGAGGTAACCGGGGCGGGTATCTATGACGGGCTCGGGTATCAGATAGACGATGCAAACACGGTGCAGACTACACCTGTAGATACAAAGACCAGATCCAGAACAATAGACAGGCGCGATATAATACCGGAGGTGCGATAATGGGATACTGCACAACTGACGAACTTGTGGCATTGTCAGGAACCACGCTTGATGCCACGACCATTCTCACCCCCATTATCGCGGCGGCAGACAGGGAGATTGATGCGTTCCTTACCACATATGGACTCACGGGGAGTTCGACACAAGGCGCAATTAAACAGGCGTCGTTAAAACTCTCAATGGCTGGTTTGTTGGAACGGGGATTGCACACCGGTATTTATGAGGCTGTTTCAGGAGATTTCGAGAACAAGACAGACATTATCAAGGCCATTGAATCGAACAGAGCGGCAGCATACAAACTCCTCGAGATGCACGTCAATGCACAGACATCAATAACACCAACCACAGCGACGGTCCGGAGAGTGGATGGGATATGAGCCAGTTCCCGCACACCTGCAATATCCAGAAGAGGTCGGCGAAGAAGAAGTTCGCGTATTCAGGGGCAACAGGAACACCTGTTATCGGGCAGACGGTTAAAGGGCTCACATCCGCTAAAACAGCAGTGATAGACAAGACCGGGGCAGGGTATCTCATCGTTAAGTCGGTCTCGGGAACGTTTACGGTTGGCGAGACGATTGCCATCGGGACAGAACCGAACTATACGTTCACGGCAACCCTCTCATCCATAACTGATTATAAGAACCAGTCAGGGGAATATGAGTATTACTGGTCAACAGACCAGTCATCTGTTCCCTGCCGGTTCTACTATTCCGGCAGTTCCGGGAAAGGGGCGATTATCCATGAAACCGGCCAGTTATTGGACCAACCACTAAAATGCGCCATCCCTCCGACCTGCACAGTTACAGCATTTGAATACCGGATTTACACCACGACAACAGGATTTTCCGGGACGTATGATATCCTGAAGATCTATCCATTGACCGGAGTTTATTCCATCACTCATTATGAAGCGGTTCTGGCAGATGTATCGACATGACAGAGATCACGAGGGACGAATACCAGGAATTGCGGGATATTGTCATTGAGTCCCGCAACGACATCAAACACATCAACGAACGGTTAATTGAATATATCGACGCACAGAATCGCAAATGTGAAAAATGCTATGAAGACCACGAGGACCGGATAAGGGCAATTGAATCCTGGCAGACCCGGGCAATGGGTGCAGTTGCAGCAATAGGAGCAATTGCTGGAATTATCGGGAACTGGTTTCTCGGTATTATCCAGGGAGGCGGGCATTGACTGTATATTATACTCCTGAGGAAATGGCGGCGAAACTCAAGAGGATCTCTAATTCGATGGTTGATGCGGTAGAAAGAGGCATGAAAAACGCCTGTAAGAACATCGAGGGGAAAGCTAAAATGGACTGCACTCCTGGGAAATCGCGATATTATAAGGCCCCTTACTCCGATGACAACGATCCGAGGAGAAAACCACCGCACATGAGAGATACGATATATTCAGAGGTTAGAATAAAATCCAGGGGCCTTCTCTCATCCTCTATTCAGGGTATTGTGGGGACTCCGAAGGAGTATGCAATTTATGTCCATGAAGGGACATCCAGGATGCAGGCCAGACCGTTTATCCTTGACAACATTATTGATGAGAAGGATACAACCCTTGATTTTATTGCGCAGTCGATAGGTGCAGAGATCCGGAAGGAGTGTGTGTAGGCGTGTTGGTGGATGTGTTCCAGGCAATCCTCGATAAACTGAATGACGATTCTACCCTGCAGAATTATTTGGGGTCAGAATTTGCGTTCAGGGCCAACCTCGTGCAACCATCCACGATCCCATCTATCACGGTAATGATCAACACTGAAAAGAGCACATTGCGACCCGGATCGGCATATACGAGGCGCAGGGATACTGACCAGACAATACAAGTCGATGTCTGGGTAAGTTCTGCAGATGAATCGTTCCCCTGCACGGGCGAGGATGCAGACCTGATAGCAGACCGTATTGATGAACTCCTGCTGAACCCGGCATCTCCTGTAACAGGGACACTGGCCGGGTCATGGCAGAAAACCTCTGCCAGCCAGCAGTATGAACCGGAGACGAGGATCTGGCACAATGCAGCCAGGTATTCGTTCCAGTATAGCATGACGGACACTTAAACAAGAAAAAAAGGAGGTAACGATGACAACTACAGCAGATTTTGGTGAATACACCGGGGTGCATGGCGTTGTGACCAAAGGAGGCGTGGCCATTGCGGATGTCATGTTTGACATGTCATGGTCCCGCGATGAGATCACAGTTCCGCGGTCGGGGGCATATTCTGACAAGAACTATCCCGGGAAACTCAAAGTAAAGTGTAAGATTAAGAGGAGCATGGTCGATGCGAGCCTTGCCGGGGCCAGCCTGAACGATACACCTATCACAGGTACAAGCGAGACCCTGTTGACAGCATCGCACGTTCTCGATGCCAGCGACTGGTATGAGGACATGTCGGACGATACCATTGCATCGCCATCGAGAATTAAATACACACTCCAGACGAAGGCAATCACCGTTGGCGGCACAATTACCATCATCGGTGAGGATGCTGATGGGAATGCAATGGAAGAGATAATCACGGTATCTCCCGCATCGATCGGCGAAACCTGGACTACCACGAAGGTCTTCAAAAAGGTTTATGGGCACACTATCAGAGGAATCGACTCTGATGATGACCTCGGCACGTTCACGGTCGAATCAATTACTGGTAATTCCCATTACACCGTTGGGGAGCCACTTATCTTCGACCTGGTCGGGAAAGTCGAGAAGTCCGATGGCAGCAAGATCCAGATTACCATGCCCGACTGCTGGATCAAGAACGGCGGGCTCAAGTTCGAGGATGCGGGGAAAGTGGTTGAAGAAGACCTCGACGTCGTTATGAGGGATCCTGACCTGTTACAAGTCGACGAGGTGTAACCCCAATGCCGAAGCTGACGAAAGAGCAGCGATTGGCATTAGGAACGGTGATTGACGAGCGTGCGGACCAGAAAAAGGCATTAATCGAGGCGGAGATCAAGGACAGGGAACGGTGGCAGTCAGAAATCGCCATGCTTGAACGGCGTGTGAAGAATGAGACTTCATACGTTGATTTAGGGAATGGCGATAAGATTGCCATTCGCCTCTGTCTTTCTGATGCCGAAATGAAAGAGATTTCCGAACTCCAGAAAGAGATGGGAAATCCCGATATACCAGAAGATGAACGGGAATTTGCAACGTTCCGGATACTCGAAATAGCAACAGCAAACCCACTTTTAACAGTAGATTGGTTCAGGGATAACCGGAATAGGTTTGCCACGAGCGACATGCTGGCGGTCATCCTCGGATTCTACGAGGCTCAGGTCGAAGAACGCCGGAAACAGATGGACCGGGTGAGGTCGGCCGGCAGGTTTCGCACAGACAATGCAAGGTCAGAATTACGGGGAATTTCTTCATTACATGAGAATAGTGGACCCGAGGGACTGGGGGGCTCTACCTGAAGAGGTTAAAGTGTTCTGGATCGAATGGTGGAACGAGAAACAAAAGAGGTTAGAACGAGGGCGGTGATAGAATATGCCAATAGGGAATCTTGGATCAGTAGCATTTGATATTGTTGCAAAAGATAGAACAAGCGAAGGTCTTGAAAAAGCCAGGAAAAAGTTCGTTGTCACCGCCGGAGACATCGTAAATTCAATTCGCGATGTTGCAAATGAAATTGCAAAATTCGATGAAGTAAATTCAAAAGTTAATACGAATTTGGGAATTACCGCCTTAACCCTCGGGATGAACAAGGAAGAGCTTCGGGGTTGGGCCGGTGAACTGACGAGCGCGACGGATGGGTTTGAAGAGGCGTCGGGTCTCATTGACCAGATGGCCCGTGCAGGATTACAAACAAAACAGGAGGTCATTGAGACTGCAAAGGCGTTTGACACGCTCGCGGATGCAGTTGGTGTCAGTTCTGACCAGTTTGCCGCCAACATGATACCCGTCCTCAAAGCATTCAATATCGATATTCGGGACGTCGGGGACCATGCCGACTACCTGGCATATACGATGAATGCAACCGGAGTATCAACAGATGAGTTCTCCCGGGCAATGGTGCGACTGGCCCCGCAACTGAACGAAGCTGGAATATCCATAGAAGAGGCTTCTTTACTGCTCGTCATGATGAAGGAACATGGGTATCAGTCCAGGACCATGATGAGCGAGCTGTCAGCGGCGACGAGCGAGGCATCGGATGTGAATAAGGATGGGGTAGTCTCGTTTGAAGAGATGGTGGCAGCTCTGGGGATCACCAGCGCAGAGCAGGAGAGGGCCCGGGCGCAGATGTCGAGACTCACCGATGGATACGCAGAACAGGCAGCAAAGATAAGGAACGATAACAAACCCATACAAGACAAATACAATACTACAATAGAGAATACAATAGTAGGTCTCGGCGCAATTACAGGACCATTAACTGCAGCATCATCACTTTTCGGGAATTTTGCATCTACAATATCAACCCTTGCCGTTCCCGCGATGGTTCTGTTCCCTGGAAAATTCGCGGCATTAACAGCGGCCATTGAAGGTGGTCTCTCCAGCATTGCCGGTTCCGTCAGTTCTGCAGCGACGGCAGTCGGCGGGTCGATTGCAGCAAGTGTTGTTGGTGGTGCAGTACTCGGTCTTGCCGGTGTCTGGACACTGGACAAGTTAGGTATCCTGAAAGGGCTCTCCGACCTCGGCAACCAGATCAAGGCATCTCCAATAGGATCTGTCATCATGGACGCCCTGAAGGTGGTTCTTGCACCAATCGGGTCGATTGGAGCGGCAATAATCGATATTGTGAGAGGCGATTTTGATAAGATTGGAAAGGACATGGTTGCGCCGTTCGAACAGGCGGGGGAAGCAGCACAGAGAAACGTTGACAGGATAAAGACGGCATTCTCCGGCATCGGCGGTGCAGCGACCAGCGGAGTCCAGTCACTCGGGAACGCCGTCCAGTCGATGGTCAATTCGTTCTCTGGAATGGGGTCGATTGGAGGATATGCATCTGCCGCATTCTCTGGGATCGGCAGCGCATTCTCCGGGATGGCCGGGCAGGTCCGGGGGGTATTCTCTCAGATGGTGAGTGCTATCCAGAACGTGATCTCCAGCACGGCGTCAGGATTCTATGCGGCTGGTCACAACATGATCACCTGGATGGTTAACGGTATCCTAGCAGCAGCTGACGGTATAATCCGGGCTATTGGAAGTGTCCTGGATAAGGTCCATGCGATGATCTCATTCCGGTCTCCAGCAAAAGAGGGCCCGCTGTCCGAGGAGATCGACTGGGCAGCATACCTCACGAGCGGGATGGAGAAGGCGGCTCCAGCGGTGGCAGAAGCAGCCAGCACCAACCTCGCAGCTCCAGTAGCCGCTGCAGTCGGATCAGCACCAGGACCCGCTGCCGCTGGTGGTGGAGGAGGAGGTGGCGGTGGGACCGTTAATATCGCTGCCGGTGCAATTGTCATCAATGGTGCAGGGAAGAACAGCGAGGAGATTGCGCAGGAAGTCATCAAACAACTCTCCCAACAGATGTCCTCGACCAGGAAGGCCCGGGGGTTGATTGCCTGATATGGCCACAGTAATTACGTTTGACGGTATAACTCTTCCAAATCCGGCCCCGATACGATATACTCAGACTGCGGATACATTTGAAATTACCATTGAAGGGTTCGATACCAGTAGGACAACAATCGACGCCCTGATTGCCAAAGCCAGCAGGTCTGCCAAATCCACTCTCTTATCTGGTAAAGTCAAGGTCCAGACACTCGGTACAAAGGGGGATCTCGTCATTGGGTCTGACACATATACAAACTGCGTCATCATGGACGATGTGAAGGTCGAAGAGGTCCCGGGAACAGGAGCATCACCCAAGTGGCGATATACTATTAAGTTCCTCCAGGAGACAATATCATGACAACCATAACATTCGATGGTGCAACGCTCCGTAACCCAGCTCCATTATCCCCGAGCGAGGATAAAGACAATTTCGAGATCACCATCGAATGTTATACAGATGATTATGAAGATGTCCTCGAAATGGTTTCCCGGGCTGGCCAGGCATCGGTCCAAACCCTATTATCCGGAAAGAAAAAGTTGCAGACAACCGGGACATTGGGAGACCTCGTTATCGACGGGTTAGACGAGAGCATTGATGGAACCTATTCAAACTGCGCAATAGTTGGTGGTGTCAAAGTCGAAGAATCAGCGGGAACCGGGGGAACGCAGTGGAAATACGCGGTTAAATTCATCCAGGCGGAACGTGCAGATGCAAGACCCGCATGGTATACGACCGCATTACAGGGACAAGCACCCATAACAGATCCAATAACTGACGTTATCGAGACCATTCTCACGTCTGCAAGTGATAATTACGTTGATCTCCCCTTGAGCCAGACTGTTCTATCCGGAATGAGCCATGCAGCCATTCTGACGACAGACAATTATGCGGATATTCCCTTGTCAGAATCGATTGTTGCGGCAATTACGCATGGAGTGACGATAATCAATTCATAGGAGGAAACATATGACAGACGAATTCATCCAGGGCCGCCGGGAGACAAACACGATAATTGACCTGTTTACCCACACGGTTGTGAGAACGACCTCGAATTATGCAGAATTACCATTATCAGATTCAATTATTGCGAATATCTCGCATTCTCTCACATTAACCAGTGACAATTACGTGTATCTGCCCACAACAACAACTGTAGTATCGGGGATAACGCATGCAGTGACGATAGAGAACAGTTAGGAGGACACAAGAATGATGGAAACACTGACAAAAACAAAGGAGGAAAACCAGATTAACATTACCACGACGTCTGTTGTTAGTGGTCATGTCAGGATCGAGAACGGAGATACAGTTATCGAGGGAAAGAACAAGATAACCAGTCGATTGTTACGCGACTTGATTAATTTCATCGGCGGGCAATCATTTAATGATAATAACGGAACATTGAACAGGTATTATAATAATCCAACATATAATTACGTGTATCTTGGAACAGATACAACTACCCCGACAAATTCAAGCACGGACGCATTGATTGCACCAATCGGGTCACCAACAAAATGCAGCTCAATATCGAGCACATATTGGGATTCCGGTGGTGCATATTATGTTCAATGGATGGCGACGTTTAACCCTGGAACTGTGTCAGGGACTGTTGGTGAGATGGGGCTTTATCTCTATTGCGGCGGTTCAACACTGGGATCATTCGGAGGGACATACGCACTGAACGGGTCGGCAATGGTCGCAAGATACGCTGTTGCTGATGGCGAATTTTCCGCGTTTACAATCGATACCACCAAACCGGTCGTCGTGGTATGGACATTCAAGATCGAGACCGACGGAAAGATCCTCTATTACGGTCTCATTAATATCGCCAACCACATTGCATGTTATGAAGAAGGCGGAAATTTTTATTGCCCATGTGTTGATTGGACGTCACATAGTTCTTCTTATAGTTGCATGGTATTAGGCAGCGATACTACCACAGTTAACACGGTTGGAATGACCGCGCTGGTCTCACCAATAGGATCTGGGATTGGAACGGTTCCCAACACGCAGTCAGGCTCGATAACACAGAGCGCAGTAGGAGATTATCTGCTCAGTCTCACGGCGGTCTGGAATGCAGGGTCTGTATCCGGAACAGTGGGAGAGATTGGGTTGTATCTCTATGGTGACAACACCTGGCGAGGCCTCGGCACACTCACTCCCAGCGGATGCCGTTTGTATGCCCGACTGAGCAATGCCGACAGTCATTTCTCATCATTCAGCATTGACACAGGGAAGAACCTCACTATCACATGGCAATGGAGGTTCCTCTTCTCATGAACGGGGTGATCTGACATGGCACAAACAACAATGTATGCAGGGATCGTGAACAGTCCGTTCACACTGTTATCCGCGGGTATAACGGATACTGCAACAACGATCCCCGTCCTTGAACTGGGTGTGTTTCCAACCGCACCTAACATCGCGGTGATTGGAACAGGATCGGATGCGGAGACGATTCTCTATACCGGGAAATCATCAACAAGCGGCGCGGGGAACTTAACCGGGGTGACGAGGGGATGGAACACATCGGGGTCTTATGGCGCGGCAAAGTCGTGGTTGGCTGGGACGGTTATCTCACGGCGGTTCACCGAGTATGACCATGCGACGTTCAAGGCGAATATTGAGGACCTCGAAACGCGGAAGATCACCAAAGAGATCGTCGATGCAAAAGGGGATTTAATTGTCGGGACTGCCGCAGATACCGTCAGTAGGTTGGCAGTCGGGACGAACGGGTATCCTCTGGTCGCGAAGTCGAGTGCGACTGAAGGGGTTGCATGGGAGAAGGTCACTGAGACGGGGATTTCACTATCAGACGTTACCACACTTGATGTAAGCACGTCTAAGCACGGATTCTGTCCAAAAGCACCGAACGACACATCGAAGTATCTCCGCGGTGATGGGACTTGGGCCTATCTGACCACCCCGGATGTCCTGATCTACAAGGGCACGATAGACTGTTCATCTAACCCCAATTATC
>ERZ795050.4915-NODE-4915-length-11807-cov-3.776038_pt1 | contig 11807 bp, 11 predicted proteins | sample MGYA00375134_ERZ795050 | MGnify/ENA primary metagenome ERZ795050 (study PRJEB30179, sample SAMN05720221) | activated sludge metagenome | isolation source: Anaerobic digester | place: Japan | collected 2015-05-26 ... | reverse complement strand
CTTTACTTTGCCGAGAGTGGTATCTTCTCCTACTTTGGAGACTTTTACATCCAATAGGCTTGTTAGATTCTGTGTGCCTGCAAATACTTCATCTCCACTTTCCTTATCGATAGGGAGGGATTCACCGGTAATTGACGATTGATTGACGGCACTGCTTCCATTGACTATTATGCCGTCAACCGGGAAGTTTTCACCCGGGCGTATTCTTATAATATCTCCTACTTGAAGGGATAGTGCATCTACTTCTACTTCCTGACCATCCACGATTTTTCTTGCTGCTTTAGGAGTTAATTTAATAAGATCTTCTATTGAACGTTGTGCCCCAGAAGCGGTTCTACTTTCGATAATAATGGCAATCATGAGGAAAAAACATATAAGCCCAGCACTTTTAAAATCACCACCAGCAAAGGAAGCCAGAACAGCTATTGCAACTAATTCATTCATTTGAATTTTACCTTGTGTAAGATCGCGTACGGCTTCAACAAAAATGGGTAATGCAAGAATCAATGCGCCAATAGCCGCACTGATATCTGACGCGAGTAGTTGATCCGGCTGGAACCAACTCAATAAATATGAATTTGCTACAAATACACCACCAATCATAGCCTGGCCAAGTTTTCCTAAAGACCTCGAATGAGCTGGTCCATTACTGTGGCTATGAGTATGAGAACAGAATGGACAAGAATTTTCTTGTGATAAGTTCAACATTGATTTATTGACAGTATTTGAGTTGTTTGTCATTTTTGACCTTTTTTATCTTCTTCTTTTGGTATTTGAGGTTCTGGATTAAGCATTATCCTTAATTCTTGTTTACCTCTTTGCTCAGGAGGTATTAAATATTTATCTTTAACTTTTAACATAAAGTTAGATACTGTATCATTATACAGGGCTAATAAAGCTGTATCAGGATTTTTCTTATACTCAAAAAGAATTTTCTTAAAATAATTTTCTTCTGATTCAATTTGAGAAACTACTTTGCTGCGATATACGCGAGCTTGGGAGATTATATCTGTTTTCTCAGCTTCAGCTTCACTTACCACTTTTACGGCAGATTCTTTGGCATTCTGTATTTCTCTTGACATATCTGCTTCTGCTCCTATGACATCCCGAAAAGCAGGAACAACTGCAAGAGGGGGGGTCTTTCCTGTAAAATTGATTTCTATAGTCTCTGGATTTATTCCGAAATCCCATTTTTGCAGTTCTTTTATGAACTCATCTTGAACTGCTTTGTTATATCCATATGAATCCTTATAGAGCGCCTGATCAACATTCCATTTTGCCGTTGTCTTTATAATTGTATTTTCAAGCAAATATTTGAGAAATGTTCTGGGTCCCCTTGTCCCAAGAGATTTTTTATTTTCCGAACTGAAAATTACATCATCCTCTCCAAAAGCATTGAGTGGAACCATTAAGTTGGTATAAAACTTAACCGCATCTGAGATTTCATAAACTAATTCCCACTCAGTATGTATTATGTTTGCATCACCGGTAAGAAGATATCCTTCTACAGCAGGGTTTAATGGACCTCCTTTTGGAGAGTCTTCCTCATTCATGAATGACTTTAGGTCTACTTTATGCCAAAAAGTCTTTGTTTTAAGAGTCTGCTTGGTAGCAGGAATTTTAATAACCTTTGATATGGGATAAGGGTAAACCCAATGCCACCCCTCCTTGAATTCACCTACAATTTTACCAAAACGTAAGACAATTGCTCGTTCCTGTGGATTTACCGTAAAATATCCGGCAAATACAATGTACCAGGCTAAAAGAACCACAATACAAAGAGAAAGAAACAAAAAAGCATACCTTAACAGGCGAATTAAAGCCTGTAAACCTAAACTATATTTTTCCTTATTATTATTCATTATTTTTTTATTTATCTTTTATCAATGGCGTATTTTCGGGGTTAAGTATATCAAATGGAGGGTAATCTTTTGTATTAAGGATTAAAGTTGTTTTTTCTGGAGCGACTTTTCTGAGAGACTCAAGTTTTCTCAGAAATTCTGCCAGTTTAGGTTCTTCTTTGAAGACAGAATAAAAAGTTGCTGCTTTTGCATCGCCTTCGGCGCGTATATTGCGCGCTTCTGCCTCTGCATCGGCCAGCATTTGTTTTCTTTTATTATCAGCCTCATCTTTTATCTGTTTTGCTATTTTTTTGCCTTCTGAACGATAATTTTCTGCCAGAACATTTCTTTCTGCAGTCATTCTTTCAAAGACTTTTTCGGAAATCTTTTCAGGTATGCCAAGAAATTTTATTCCCACATTTTTTATTTCTATTCCATATTCATTTTTTGCCTGCGCCGCAATTCCCTTCAGAATTTCATCTTCAATTTGGCTTAATTTTAAAATTTTTTCATCTGTATTTATGAGTTCTTTGAATGAGTACTTTCCTATTACAGCATTTTTTTCTGTTCTTAATCTGCTTGTAAGACGTTCTTCAACTTTTTCATCTGTCCCAAAACGTTTTAGCACAACGGCAGGCTCGGTTATACGGTATATTACATATGTTCCTATTACCACGCTTTTTCCATCAGCAGTATAGGTCTCTTCAATCTTACCAACACTACCATCAAAGCATCTGAAGCGATTATCGTATCGAATAATTTGCTGAATAGGGTATGGCAGCCTGAAATGCAGACCGGGAGCAAGTTTTTCAGAAGTTATTTTGCCGAAAGTTGTTACAACTACATGTTCTGTGGTATCTACCTGAAAAGTAAAAATTGTTAAAAGAAATATAACTGCTACCACAATGCCAAGTATAATTGTTGGCAAGTGCCTTGATTTTTGAGATATATTTTCTGTCATTATCTTTCTCCTGATTTTTTTATTTCTTCTCCGATGCCAAATCCGAAATTGGCACATCAAGTAAATCAAGCCTTTGTTTTTCCTCAAAATTTAATATGTAAACGTTATAGGCTAGATTTGAATCGATTACAATTTTCCTTACTTTTGCCAGATCTGACTCGAAAAAGTCAAGATATGTTCGCAATTTAAACATATAGGGCATTTGTTTGTAAGCAATAAGTTGTTTTGTAAATCGCTCGTTTTCTGATTGTGCCAGGATAACAGTATTTTTGCTTTCTGTTTCCGCATCTAAAACTACTTTTGAAGCTTCGGCCTCAGCGATTGGTAAAATTTTCTTTTCATAAGCCTTTGCTTTTAATATTTCAGCTTCTTTTTCCTCTATTGCCCCTATTACATTCTGGAATGAAGGAGCTACTTTTTCTACAGGTGGGTGAACGTCCAGAATATTTACAAAAACCACTTTTATACCTAACTTATTTTTATCATATGCCTCTTGAAGTAAAGTTGCTAAGAGTTCCTTATTGCTTTTTCTTTCAAGAGACAGCATTTTTACCATATCTTTACTGGCTAAAAATTTGACTATTACAGATTCAGTAACGGCAAAAATAGTTTTTCTTATGTCGTAGTTTTCGTAATAATAATCATACAAAGCATCAGGTGAAACCTTGTATTGTATATTAAAAACACTCGCTATGTAAGATACAGGGACTTCTGTATCAGACACAGCCTTGTCAGAAGCCACCAAAAAGTTTTTCTCTTTTTCGTAATGAGAGACTGTCCATAAAATGGCATCTTCTGCTTTTTTATTTCCTTTTTCTTTGTTATTTTCCTCACCGGTTCCAATATAAATTTCTTGAATATCGTCAGCTGGAATTCTTATTATTTTTCCAAAAGGATATGGTAGTTTAAAGTGAATTCCGGGTAAAAGGAGGTTTTCTTTTTCTACGATACCAAAAGACTCCCTGAATGCCCTTTCATTAGGATAAACCTGAACAACAGAAGTCATCGCCCATAACGTAGCCAACCAGAATAAAATTAAAGGAAATAAAGATGTTTCTACAGCTTTGTATAGCCACGTACCGGAAATTTTAAAACCAAATTGATAATCAAGGGTATCTGCAACATTCTTCATTAAGCCGCCGGGCTCTGTAAATAAAGATAAAATTCTGCTTTCAAATACAGGTCTTTCCTCCATCTCACCTCGAGGTCGATAAAACTCCATTACGAAGTTCATAATCAATTCAACGGTTACTACACAGAGAGTTATAAAGAAAAAGTTTTTGAATACTGTATCATAATAAATGCGTCCTGATTTTATCAGTAGCACTGAGATTGACGTTGCTGCGAAAATCGCAAAATTAAATATAAGCCATTCTCCAGGAACTCTGAGCCAACGGTATAGTCTTTCCCTTGATTCTCCAATGGCAAAGACTCCGGAAAATAAACATAAAATAGAAATTACTGCACTTACAAATGCCACAGGGGCATAATTTGTTATTGCAGGGAGCGTTGAGGCAGTTTTTAGAACTTTTTCATAATATATAAAAATAAATGTTATTGCGATGGTACTGCTAATAATTGATATTACGTAAGGAGCATATTTTAAGTAGTTGTCCCTTGAACGTTTAGATACAAACAGGACATCTTCACTGATTTCAAGGGCAGTTTTTTCTTTTCGTTTTTCAAGGAGCAACTTTTCTTCTTCTTCAAGTTCTACCTTATATTGCAATGAAGCAAGAATATATGCTCCAGCAGAACTTAATAACACGAACATTGATGGCAGGAGGGCAAGAATTACAATAGAACTTATGAACCACTCTCTGATTATACCCAGATAGACGATAAAAAACGATATAATGAAAGACCCTATTAGAAAAAATAAAGATAATGACCTAAATCTCGAAGCCTCATCAAGGCGATTTTGAATTTTTAAATCACTACTACTATACATATTTTGCATTGAATCACATTTCTTATGATTTTGAAATATACTTAACTTCTTTTTAAAAACAAGGTTTTCTCATAGTATTTTTTGAGAAAATAAAATTCTTTGCTCAAATCTTTGACACATAGAAATTTAAAAGAGTAAAGAAAGAAAACTTATTTTTCTTTACTAGGAGAAAGGTCTCCATCCTTGTCTTCTCCTGAGAGTTTATCTATCGCATTTTTTTGTTCTTCTGTTTTTGCATTGAACTTAGCAATCATAATTTCGAGGGCCTTTTTATCTTCTTTTATTTTTTCAATTTCTTTTAAAAAATTAAGCCTCTCTTCAGCAAATTTGTCTCTTAACTGCAGGATTTCGGCTTCTTTTGATTTTTCCGTGTCGCGGATTGCGTTTTTGAGTACATTTTCAAATTCTTCTTTTTGCTTGTTGATCTCCTGTTGAAGATTTTCCAGTTCGCCTTTATAAAGCTGTCTATCACGTTCAATCTCAATAATCTTTTCTTCTATTTTTTGCTTTTCTAACTTTGTATTTTTCAAATCACTGTTAAGAGAATCGAGTTTAAAAATGTATTGTTGTTTTTCTTTATCTATACTTTCTTTTTCCTCAGTAATATTTTTTATGAGCAAAAAGGAAATAATTGCTACAATCGCAAGAATTAGAACAACCAGGAACGAAATCATATTCCATCTAACGCTTCTCTCGATGTTTACTCTATTCTGTTTTTCAAGTTCATCCATTCTCTTAGACATTTCTATGAGCATATTTCTAAGCATTTCAGCCATTTCAGAATTGGCATTTTGCCTTACAACATCAGTTGTCTGATTAACTTGATCCTGGAGAGTATTATTAGAATTTTTATCAGGAGAACTTTGATCGGAATTCGGAATTGATGAAAGTTCTCCGTGAATAGGATGCCTCTTTGCTAATTCTTCTTCAATATCAAAAGATGAAAGCCCCTTATCTCTAAGTTCTTTTATTTCGGAGAGTACTTCAACAGACTTATCAGTGTAAACTTTTCTCTTTCCCTGCATTTTATAGTCAATAAAATTCGCATATCTGGTAAGCCAATCAGTTATTGTTGTACGTGGTACCTGCATTTTTTCAGATAATTCAATTACAGTATACTTTTCTCCCATAATAAACCTCATTTATTTAGTTTTTTTTTTACATATTCTACATCTACGGCGATTTGTTCTTTTAGTTTTGATATATCATTGAAATAACGTTGTTCACGAATATAAGAAATAAACCTTAGTTCTATCTCACTGCCATAAAGTTCTCCGTTAAAGCCTATTATATGTGCCTCAATGAGTAAGTCCCTATTTTTATTATCCCTTCTAACTGACTGCGCTGTGCCAATAGAAATGGCTGCAGGATATTCTATTCCATTAATGATAGCTTGTCCGCAATAGACACCTTCAGGCGGAATAATAGATTCCCCCGGGTCTATATTAGCTGTAGGAAACCCCAGATGCTTTCCTGCAAAAGCAAGGCCTTTTTTCACTTTCCCCCACAAAGTATAACAACTACCAAGCATCTTAGCAGCCGTAGCTAAATCCCCATTTGCTATTGCTCTTCTTATATTCGAACTACTGACTTTTTCCCCATCAATCTTATATTCCTCTAAAGCGAATAACTTCATCTTATGTAACTTTGCGAAATTCGCAAGCATAGCTGTATTACCTTCTCCACCGGCTCCAAAACGCCAATTTTTCCCAACAAAAATTGCTTTTACGCAAATCAATTGGGGAAGCATATATTTTTCAAGGAAGTCTCTTGCCGATAATAGAGCAAAATCCTCAGTAAAAGCCAACGTAACAACAGCCCTAATGCCAAGACCAGCAAGTATCTTAAGTTTTTGATGATGGGGTAATAACAATGAAATTTTTTGATTATTGCCAATTAACATACGAGGATGAGGATAAAACGTCATTATAACTGGTAACGAAGCATTTCGACGAGCTTCTGACGTTAATTCTCCAATTAAATGCCGGTGGCCTATATGGACACCATCAAAAACTCCTATTCCTATTGAAATTTCTTTAAAATTATATTTATATAATTCGTCTATTGATGAAACTTCGACAAATTCCAGGTTTTTATTCGTCATTTTTTTATTTTATTGTTTTCTGGAAAGATATTCGAAAAATGTAAAAAATCAAATACTCCTATATATTTCCCATTCTGGTTCGTTATTGAATATCCAATAATAATATTCTTTTTCTTTTAGGAGTGAAGCTGCATCTTCATCTGTTATAATGGTACATTTGGGGTGTAATTGTAATGCTGAAGCGCTAATCATCGAAGTTATAGGTCCTTCAACTGCTTTTGCGAGAATTTCCGCTTTTGCTCTACCGGTTACCAGCATAATTAATCTTTTTGCGTCGAGTATAGTGCCAACTCCCATTGTTATTGCTCTTCTTGGCATTTTAGAGGGAGGAGTGAAAAGAGGGGAATTCTGTTTTATTGTAAGAGGGGATAATGCCTTTACTCTTGTCCTTGATAGAAGCGCAGAAAGAGGCTCATTAAATCCGATATGCCCATCAACCCCGATACCCAGTAATTGGAGATCTATTCCTCCAACAGATTTAACTTTTCTCTCATATTTTAAGCATTCTTCTTCGAGATTTTTAGCACAACTATCTGGAAGATAAGTATTTTCCTTTCTAATATTTATTTTGTCAAAAAAGTGTTTATTCATATAAAATCTATATGAATTAGGGTCTTCTGGAGCTAATCCTACATATTCATCGAGATTAAATGTTGTAACTAAAGAGAAATCAAGTTTATCTTTTATATGCATCTCTGCAAGTCTGGCATATAGTCGCTCCATAGTTCTACCTGTTGCAAGTCCCAGCACAATATTTGGCCTTTCTCTAATGGCATCAGCAATAAGCCGGGCTGTAAGTTCGTTTGCAGAATCAGCAGATGGTCTTATTATAACTTCCATATAACATTTAGATTTTTTTTAGTGTGAATAAATTATCCCTTAAACATAAAATTCAAGAAAAAAATTTATTCCTATATAAGGCTTTTATGTTTTCTAATTTTTTTTCAAACTTCTATCTGAATCCACAAAGGATTATTCCATGTTTCCTGTATATTCCACAAAGGCTATGTGCCGTAGTAGCTGCGAGGCGTTGAGATAGAAGCGTGTAAATACTGCAAGTTGAAGATAACGAAGCTTGAACACGATGTTTTCACCATTTGGGCGAGAAATGCGCAAAAATTAAATGTCGAAGTGGATGCGGGGCATTTCACTGTAAGACAGGTCAAAAAATGCTTTATGTCTTAGGTGTCAGCCTAAGTCGACTCCTTATCGAGCTAAGCGAAAAAATCTCATATCCAATTCTGATAAGTCTGTTCTGTCCCGCATTCTCAGTCAGAAATGCCTTCGCCGAATCATAGGTCGTCTTTCAGGGAGTTCTTCATCAATAGATGAATATAATATTCCACCTGATTTTCAAATACTATATGCTAAACTAATATTTTCAGGAGAGCTTTGACGGTCGAAAAGCGATCAGATTTCGACTTGATGTTTAAACTCTTGACTCGATACTAAACACCGTCAAAGGTAACAAGTGTGAAAAAAATAACTAACATAATTTATCTTGCAATATTAGGAATATTGAGTTTTTTTCCGGTTAGTGTAGTTTTTCTCTCGTTTTCAAATTTAATAAAAATCATTGATGAGCTTGAAGGTGATTCGCCTTCGGCTCAATCAGCGAGTTTTTCGAGTGAAATTAGTTTAGATTTTTTATATAAGTTGAAATTTTTCGTCTTTATAGCCCCAATTCTCTCGATCCTTATGGGGATTTATTTCATCGTTTATATTGCAAGAACAAAAAGGTTCCATATCATAACCTCGGTTGTATGGATTATCTGCTTAATCATCCCATATTTGAACATGTTGACAGTTCCCGCTTTTTGGATTTTCTTAGTATTCAAAGAAATAAAAGGAACCTCTAATAATACAGCTTCTGGTGGCTTATCCACCATGGCAGAGCATAAATATGGGCAATGAAATGATGAAGATAATCCTCACAGTTCTCATCATAGGAGTCTTAGCCGCGAGTTGCGGAAGTCGCACTTATGAGGTGTCGGACCTAACCAAACCTAACACTATTGTCCTGAGGAAGAAACCATGCCAGGAGGCCACCACCATTCATTCCATTAGCGTGAGAAGATCTGGCAAGATCAATGGCACAGCAAAAATCAACCTCATTCTCAACGGTGTACCATACAAAACAGAAATTCTCTCAGGTTCCGTCATTTTTCAGTGGGACGGAGATTGGTACTATGACAAAGCAGAGATTCAGTACATACCTGAATCGGTTACCGGAGGGAATCTAAAGCTAAGATATGAGTTCTATGACTAAGAATTGCCAACAACATTTTGGAGCGTACGCGCTGCTGTGCACCGCTGAAAATTACGTTATGGATAAATGAAAGCCAAAACTCCATATATTCTATTTGCATTTTTGATATTATTGCACCTTTTTGGAATTCCATTTGGGTATTCCGCGATAAAAGCTATGAAAGCGGCTTCACTCGAAAATCCAATATCATACTATTACGCTCCATCTTCACATCACGGATTATTCACTATCTATTATTCTTTCTTCCCTCCCCCTCGCTTTGTAGTTTACATTTGGGATTTTATCCTTGTGCGAATTTTAATGTTTATTTTGTATTTTACGGTTCCGATATTTTTGATCTGGTATACTTTTATCAAGCAGGAATATCTTAAAGGAGGAATCATTATCAGCTTATGGTCTCTACTATTCAGCCTTGTTGGATGCTGGATATGGTTATTTACTTATATGAACTATTTTGAACCCTAACAAAAAATCGCTTCTGCCAAGCTCGCATCCGCTCATCGGCAGAGCATAATCGTTGGTAACAATGAAAAAGTTAAAAATTATATTTGTAGTTTTTGTATCTCTACTTGTTGGTGGGTTGATTGTCTATATAACTAGAAAACCCACATTACATAACAGTCATCCTTCGTTGCTTTCTCCGGATTATTTCGGAATGACAATTAAAAAAATCAATATCACGGTGCCCAACGGACACTGCATATCAATAAAGGAGCTTGTCTTCCGAAACGGGGATTTAAGTCTTTCCGAGTCAAAAGACAACATTTGGTTCAGTCGCGACCATATTCAGAATCACTCAAGAGACTTTTTAGAAATTGACCCAAATCGTGCAATGTTTGTTCCGCGTAAAAGCGATATGGTAACAGTTCGTCTTCCGTCCAGAAAGATTCTGTATGTGCCGGAATGTGGGGCGAGACGGATATGGTTTGCCTTTCCTCACATAAAGGAACTGGGCGAAGGAGAAATTCCACTAGTGGCATACGTAGTATTGGGGGACAGCCAAGAACACGCAGAGCCATTTTCGCCAGAAGGGATCCGAAATTCAAAGTTTGCCATTCTGGTTTATTATAAAATCTACCCTCCAGATCCCAGGGACGAACGCTATGCTGAATACTACATGAATGTGAAAAACATCTTCGGTGGATCATTTGCTGGTCCATTTCCACTAAAAAAAGAAGATGTAGAAAAATGGAAGTTTTATCTTAAACCATCAGCTTCTGGCAAAGGCGAGTCTGGCGCACAGTAGCCATAGCGTTATGAAACAATCCCAATACACATTATTTGCCGTACTCATACTCATTCACCTGTGGGGAATTCCACCTGGGTATTCTGGCATATCAAAACTCAAAAATAATTCATTGCCACCTTTTCATCACAATGCATATGGGGGATGCCTGGTTTCCTCTTTCCCAGAACCACCTGATTTTATTTTATTAACCTGGGATTTTATATTGTTCAGGATACTGATTTTTATCTTATATTTTGCTTTCCCAATTTTTACATTCTACTTAATTTTCATCAAGGACAAAATCCTGTATGGATGGTTTACGATGCTTGCATGGTCTTTTCTCTGCAGTTTCATGGGATTGTGGATATGTTTTTCCACAAGAATGTAAATAAGCAACAACATGTAATGCCAACCTCACATATCCGCTCAGCGGTAGAGCATAAATGTTCTGAAAAGGAGAAAAACAAATGGAAAGATTAATGATTGCGACTTTATTGTGCGTAATTTGTAGTATAATGGTTTCATGTAAATCGGCAGATTCATTTGTTACCCTAAAAAACAGTTGAAAATCGTTTTTATTTCTACGCATATGAAAATGAGGTTGTTATACATTATGCTTCATCAAACTAACAGGTTGACGATTTTTTTACGATTTTGAACCCTCAAGGGGCTGGACGCATTTAAATTATCTACCCCGAGTGCTTCATCGGTCTCGGAATCTTCGACTTCATTATTTTCGACTTGCGATAGTAACTGCACCTGCACGCTGAATAACTTCACATCTGCAACATAATGGCTTAGTGGAATAAGCGGGTTAAACGCAAAATGCAGGTAAATGTAGTGATAAGTCTATTTGATATTGGTTGTCTGATGACGGAGCGGGGGCAGGCTTCGTCCTTCGATCCATCTTGGTGCAGTCTGCACGGTGATTATGTTTTCCGGCATTCCTCTGGTCCTGTTGCGTATCTCCTGATCCAGAATGGAGATTGCTACAGCAGCGTTTGCCTCCGAGTGCGTGGATATTCCGCCGATTCCCCTTGACCAGCGACCCCCGACATGGACTATCAAGCTGGCGAAATAAATTCTCCGCTTGAGTTTCCTGGCAGCCTCTCTGACGGCGTAGAACTGGCCTGTATGCAGGCCTATGACCGCGTCCGGGACATACTTCTCTATCCATGCCTTGAATGGTTCCATCACCCCTGGTTCGCCCGTGAAAGGGGGGATCTCCGCGACTAACGCCTTGTCGCGGCGTTGGCGCTGGAGGACTGCAGCAAGCCGCAACTCGTCGTCTGGCAAGCTAATTCGGTGACTACACGGTGCAACTCCAATTCGTCTCATCCCAGCCGCTACCATTCTGTCCCAGCAGAGTTGGACTCCGGTAACCACATCGCCCATTACCCTGTTGTAGCCTTGCTTCCTGAACGTGTTCCCGTGCACAACGACGCTGAACATG
>ERZ795050.4910-NODE-4910-length-11817-cov-4.361588_pt1 | contig 11817 bp, 26 predicted proteins | sample MGYA00375134_ERZ795050 | MGnify/ENA primary metagenome ERZ795050 (study PRJEB30179, sample SAMN05720221) | activated sludge metagenome | isolation source: Anaerobic digester | place: Japan | collected 2015-05-26 ... | reverse complement strand
AAAAATTCCATAAAAACAAACAACTCCACTCATAATAGGAACTCCAAGCTCAATTATGGGTGGAGTTGTTTGGTTTTATGGAATTATTGAAAAATCTAACATTTTTATATTATTATCTCTGATATTCTTCCTTTTATCCTTGGTTGTTATTTTCTTGAATGTTTCTATGCGTCATGAACGCGATGACCTCGAACACGCCCATCAAAGCGAGCGTATTAGACACGAAAGGGAAATTGGTGAGTGGCGGGAACACCATGCCAGGTTGCTTAAATATCTCGGCGAGGAAAATGAGAGGAAGCAACGTGAACGCATGGCTGTTTATGCTAGAACCGATGGTAAAATTCAATCTGTGTCATATGGCATGGATGCCATATTTGATATTACCACGCCAGGAGACACATTATTTGGAGAAGAAAATAAGTGGGCAAAAAAACAGTATGAACAAAGCAGTACAGAAAGATGAAGACAAATACTCAGAAAAAGGAAGCACGAAAGGCAACAAAGCAAATCATGCGGCTGATAGATAGGAGTCATGTGGTAACAAACATGAGAGAGAAATCCGCTGTATTGGATGATGCTTTGCTCTACTACAAAGAGGTAGAGCAGAGGACAGAGCCAGATATACTTGGAGAAGTCATGAATTGAGGAAGTGATCTAAGATTCCTCTTTTTTGGATCGAATACGATCTCAACACTTGATTGAAAACAGGCCTGATTTTTTCCCCTTACATAATGACCTTTTTACAAAAATCCGCCGTTTTAGACCTCAAAAACGGCATGTTTTGAAAAAAGCCGAAAAACCGCCGTATCTCCCAATAGTGGTTCTTGTCACCCAAAAATCGCGGATTTTTCGATATATACCGCAAATTCGCGACATTTTGCATCAAACCGGCACGAATTACAGCACGATTTCCTTCTGAGCAATGCTTCGACCACAAGTTATAAATAGGATCAACACCCTATATATTATTGGAGGTACAGAAAGATGAAAACAGCTGAAACAAGGAGAAAAATGAAGAAGAGTGTGGAGAAAGCCATGAAGTGGGTTAATGCTAGCCACGAGGTTGAGATTGTTGATAAGAAGGTAACGGCATTGGCAATGGCGTTATCATACTACAGAGATATGGAAAAGACGACCTCTGTATTCGTAACATCCATAATCGGTGTATGAGTGTAAGTTAATTTTTTTTTACCAAAACCTTTATATACTAAAACCTTTTATTATTTTATGGGAAACGGGGTCAAGGAGCAGAAAAACCCCGGTCTTTAGGCCGGGGATGAATTGTGTCCCTTAAAAAGATATCAAGCAGTGATCGGAAAAAAAGCTACAATTGCTTAGAAGGTGCTGGATTTGAAGACTGCCTACAAATTTAGGATGTATCCGAACAGGCAGCAAGAAATTCAATTAGATCTAACCCTGGATACTTGCAGGTATTTGTATAATCTAGCGCTAGCAGACAGGAAGAACGCCTATGAGCATGAAGGCATCAGCCGAAGCTATTTTGATCAAGCCGCAATGCTCACTGTGGAAAGGAAGAACGGCAACTTCAAAGGCGTTTTTTCGCAAGTGCTTCAGGATGTACTGAGGCGACTTGACAAGTCTTTCAAGGCCTTTTTCCGCCGCGTTAAGTCCGGGGAGAAGCCAGGGTATCCTAGATTCAAGGGTGAAGGTTGGTACAAATCATTCACGTACCCACAAACGGGCTTCAAAATAGAAGGCTCAAAACTGACGCTCTCCAAAATCGGATCAATTCGCATATTCAAGCACCGCGAAGTGGTTGGCAAAGTCAAAACGTGTACGATCAAGAAGGATAACCTGGGGCACTGGTTCGCTATCCTTGTGGCTGAGACCGAAGACGTGTCACAAATCGATCCACAGACTGCTGTGGGCGTGGATCTGGGGCTGCAAAACTTTGCGACGCTATCCACCGGCGAAGTAATTCAGTATCCAAGATACTACGTTCAGGCCGAAAAGAAGCTAGCCACAGCACAGCGGAGCCTTTCTAGGAAGAAGAAAGGATCTAAGAACCGCCAAAAGGCTAAGCTCAAAGTCGCTAAGCTGCATCAAAAGATCCAGCATCAACGGGACGAATTCCTGCATCAGGCTTCAAGAAAGATTGTGGATACGGCAGACTTAATAGTGTTTGAGAACCTGAATATTCAGGGTATGATGAAAAACCATCATATAGCAAAGCACATACAAGACCATGCTTGGGGTAAGTTAATTCGGTTCACTCAGAGCAAAGCTGCAAAAGCTGGCAAAGTGGTAGAACTGGTAGATGCACGATATACATCGCAAGTATGCTCCCGGTGTGGTTTAATGGTACCTAAGACGCTAGCGGATAGGACGCATATCTGTCCTAACTGTGGGCTAAAGATGGATCGCGATCTAAATGCTAGCCTAAACATACGCACCCGCGGACTGCGGGGAAGAGCCTGTGGAGATTTGGCCGCTACTTCGGGCTAACCGCCGGAGCAAGCCGAATTGTTGAAGCAGGAAGCCCCGGTATTTAGGCCGGTGAGGAGGTCACATGACAACCGACTTTTTATCCGATCAATTCAAGCAACTGGAAACCATTTTTGACAGCTACAAAGAGGATATTGCTAACCTGGATTCAGTAACAAGATCCTGGGAAGAGCTACCTCAGAGAAATCCAGAAGAATTGGAAAACAAAATAAAAGAAACGGTCAAAAATCAAGCCAAGATTAAGATATACGAAGATGAAAATGGTAATTTGCTACTTGAAATGACATTCCAACCAATTATAGTTGCATGGAAGCTGTGTAATGATCAGGAAGGCACGCGCCAAAAAGTATAAATAGGTGATAGACTATATGTATATTTAGATGAGTTAAAGTTGACTCATCTAGGAAATGCGATATGGTAGCAAAAAGCGGAAAATCAGAAATAGTACAGTATATGACCATTATTGTAACAACACAAGGTGGTCGGTTATGAGAAGAACAATATCCTATGATGAATTTATGGAAAGCATCCGAAACAAAGCAGAAGGTATGGAAGATACGGCATACAAAAGTACTTTTTCTTCAGTTGTCGATATACCAAGGACTCTTCTTAGTATAATTCCAACAAAGATGGAATACGATCGTAAGACACGGTCTGGCTGGCCGGTGGTCAAACATAATTCGCGACATATCGCCGCAAATATGATCACTGCCATGAGACCGATACCTAATACGGCGGCCATAGTAAAAGAGTTAGGTGAATTGGCTAGAAAGGGATTGATCGTACGTGTGCCTGGATGGATAGAGAAGAGTAGTGCAAACAATCCCCACACCAGGCTCCAGAAGGCTCTTATATATGTTCAAGCCGGAGGTAAGCTAGAAAAGACGTGGACAATGTATGATGAGTCTGATAACAACTTACGTGATTTCTCGTACAAAAGATCAGAGCCGAAGACCAAGAAGACGTATAAGCCAAGCTCCGGTTCAAACTCAAAGAAGATGTTGCTTTCCGACTTGGTTATATCTAAGTTGCCGGACAGACCGACATCCGAGTACTACATAGATCCGGAGGTAACGGCAGGAACAACACGTAATGTGTTGCGCCAGTGTGGTATAGACCCAACCGACAAGAATGTGCGGGTTGTTAGTGCTTTACTGTGTTCTTTTGCAAACGGAAGAACGCGCAAAGATAGCAACATAAAGATGGTTAAGCGATGGGACAATCGGGAAGGTGTTAGAGGTAGACGTACCGTCAATGTGTTCTATCGAGCATCTAAGTAGACAATTTTTTCTTTTTCTTTGATCTCTTTTTTACAGACGTATACAATAATAGCAAAAAAATATAGGACGGTATTTGATAACATGAAAGAAAATATACCACCACTATCTGAATGGTCAGCTGTAAGGTTACATGGCTTCTATGAAGCATGCGGAAAATCTTTTAGATCATGTGGCAGGTCATTAGGATGTTCACCGAATACATTCAAGAAATATTATAATTTGGCAATGAATAAAAAGAACGATATCGAAGAAGTTTCGGATGTAGTAAAAGCGACAACTAAAAAGCCAACCAAAAGTGCCAGTTCATCTGTATTCCTAAACGAGATGAATGTATGTCTTGTTGATATTGAAGCGACTGGGCTTCGTGGCGATTTTGGTATGATATTATGCGCTGTTGTGAAACCACTGGGAGATGATGGTACTCGGCACATCTTTAAGCTAGACTTTTCGAATCCGGATTTACTGGACGCCGAAAAGGATATGCTGATGGAGATACGGGATTGTATAATGTTGTTTGACGGTATAATAGGATATTATAGTTCTAAGTACGATTTGCCGATGTTGAGGACTCGCATGCTCTACCATGGAATAGAACCTATACCTAAGATCAAGCACCTTGATTTGTATTTCACGGTTAAGCGTGTTGTTAATACGACGTCCCGCCGGATGGAGCGCGTCGGTGATTTGCTACGAGTTAATTCATCTCGTATGCTTCCAGAAAAAACAAAACTTGACATAAACTACTGGATACGCGTTGCATTTAGTCATGACGAAAAAGCACTAGGATATATTGTCGATCATTGTATATCTGATGTAGATTTGCTGGAAGGTATTCTACACGAATTGCGAGATTTTGTGCCAGATCGTATCTTGAGAAATTGATGGAGGTAAATGGATGGCATCCCACGTTCAAATTACATTACAAAATTCTATACTAAATTCTAGGATTGTTGAGAAACCGAATGGCTACAAGTATTTTGTTTGGCCGCTAGCAGATGGGGTGCCACCCATACATCCTGATATGGTTGGTAATGCAGCCGATTTGGTGACAAACAATTTGATGTATAACTGCGACAATCTTTTGGTTGATATGATTTTGGCACCAGAAGCTATGGGTATTCCTATTGCACAAGAAGTGTCTCGCCGGCTACGTAAACCATATTCAGTAGTGCGAAAAAGAAAGTATGGTCTTCCAGGTGAAATAGAGGTTACACAGCAAACCGGATATTCGGTATCTAAGATGTACATAAATTGCGTTGAACCTCGCCAACAAGTTGTCATCATCGATGATGTTGTCAGTACTGGTGGAACTCTCAAAGCCATAATGTCTGCGCTGGCAAAAAATGACATTGGTGTGCTTGGAGCATTTACCGTAATAGAAAAAAATGGAGCAGCCAAGAAGCTCTTTGAAGAGGGTTACAATGTTCATGCCTTGTTTGATGTGGTGACAGATAACAACGGTATAAAAGATGTTTTGATCAATGAGTAATCTTATTCTCGGTATTCCAATATATTCGGAGGTGAACATATGTGGGTATTCAAAAATGACGATTTCATATACATACCATGCGATGAGCCAGAAGAGACAAAATCTGAAGTAAGCAAGAAGTCGAAGAAGGCAACCAAAAAGAAAGCATCAGCAACCAAAAAAGAAACTACAGGTGAACAAACATGATTCATATGTGTTGGAGAGAAGTTTGTGGTGCATGCGGCGGTTCCGGATTTCAACACAATCAGCTAACCGGAATGAACGAGAAGTGCCCGGTATGTTACGGAGCTGGAAGCATAAACAAAAGCAATTACGATTCCCTACCAGATGGAGTGTATTTGTAATTGTCAAGAAACAACAACAACCAATGCTAGATAAGTATGAACAGAACATAGCCGTGAAAAAGCCTTCGCACTCAAACAAAAGACGGAAGAAGCGAAAATGCTTCTTCGTCCTTTGGTTTGGTTTGTGGGGGTAAATATAAAAACGCTGTTTGTGTATACAAGGTTTTTGGTTGGATGTAAGTACACTAAGAGGTAAAATGTGCACAATTATATGCTCAGATTGTCATGGTCGGCCAGAACTAATTCAGAACGTCATCGATGATTCAGGATACGATAAGAATGCGGATCGACTGATATTCGCCGGTGATATATTTGATATCGGGCCGGATCCATCGGCATGCATGCAACTGTTGCTTCGGCTCAACGCAGAAGTGCTTTGGGGAAATCATGATGTTGCGGCTTACTTTGGTTTGAGAATTTCCCCTCAGTCCAGGTATGATGATTCTGCCTATGAGCAATTGCGCAAAATGTCACCATCAATGAAAGCAGCTACTACAGTAAATGATATTTTGATCACGCATGCTGGTGTGGGTGAGATATTCTATTCGAAGTTTTTCGATTGTGAGGTTGGTGCAAAGAAGATTCAGAATTGTATAAATTCGACTACATGGGAAATATTGTGGGATAATTGTGGTCCGTTATGGTATCGACCTAACGCATATGATAGGTTGATTCCGTTTGTTCGGCAAGTTTTCGGGCACACTCCAAGGAAAGAATATAGCGTTGATCCGTGGATTCCGGAAGGATACAATTCGATGAATAGATATCGATATGCAGTAGTTGAAGACGGAAAAATTGAGATACGTGATTCAAAAAGCAATGAAAGAAAATCATAAACTATTTGTAGTCATAGAGTTAATTTGGAGTTGGTAATCATGATTAGAGATCCCGTAGTTTCTGGTGCACTACTTGATTTTTTGGGTTGGGCTACAACCCAAGAAAAAGTTCTCAAGATAGGTGCAAGTGAATCAGTAAGTCCAGCTTTTCGTGCGCTTGAGAAATGGGTAAAACTGAGGTCATTGGATCTGACTGATGCGGATGTACTTGGTTGGGATAATGTAGAGTTAATTTGAATTTGGTAACGAGGAGATAGAAATAATGCTTGTTGAGGCTTTGGTGTCGTGGAGTTTGGATATCGCAGGAGAAGGTACGAGTACTGCCAAACCTGGAGAAATAATAGATGTATTGGATATAATCGGATGCTGCTTGATAAGGAATAACTATGCAAAAGCAATCAAAGAAGGTTGGGAAAACATTCCTGAATTGTTGGAACTTCAAGACGGTGAAAAACCATGATCGTCAGAGCGCTTTGTAATTGGACCGAGCATTTTCCCGAAGGCGGCGGAAAAGTTGTTCGAATCGGTGACATAATTGAAGTACCGAAATCAGTAGGCCATAAGATGCTAAAACAGAAATGGGTGAAAAAAATAAAAAGCTGATCGAATATTTCTCAAGGAGAAATCAAAGCATGGATTGGAACTATATGGTTTATTGTCATCAATGCTGTAGCATAGTAGCAATGGCAGAAACACGAGAAGAAGCTGAACACAAAAAGACGTATCATGTTTTGAATAGTCCGCACCTTTTCATAGCTGTGTATGATCGCGACGAAGCCAAGAAACGCGGTATTTTGTGGCCGGAAATCAAATTTTTGGGAGGCCGAAAGGATATGTTGGTTAGGACGGCAGCTAGCATTTTCATAGTACTGAGTCAGGTTTCTAGCATTGTAGTTGCGGCAATATTGTTGTATGTCATTTGGACTGGTGGATGGATGATGGTGTGATAAGCATGATGTTAGAATGTTTTGGAGATTGCTCTTCGATAAAATGTGTTGCTTGTTCATGGGAAGGCTGCACCATGCGTGGTTTGAGGAAGGAATAATATAAAATGGTAACCATAAAGTACTATGAGAGTCACGTCTCTTCTGGAGACGTTCGGTTTTTTGTACAGATAGATGAGTATGTGGTGGAACTACCGCCAACACACAACTACAGAAGAGAAGCATATATAAGGAATATTATACCCGATGGCATAAAGGTCGAATATATTCCAAATAACACTTTTTCACCTAATTATGGTAGTATTTATTTACCAGATGGACGGAAATTTCGTGTTATAGATCATGACATGGAAGAAATATAACAACCAAACAGACAAATGTAGTTGGTAAATCATGTTAAAAGAATCTGAACCCGTTTATGCACTCATCAAGAATGGCGTGGTGACACGAGTATCGAACAACAGGACGGAATTGGAAAGAATCGCCCATGAAACGGGCCAATCTTTCTGGAGGATGATCAAGATATGAGCAACAATAAATTATGGGATCAGGGTTAAGTGGTAGAGAAACTCCGGTTTTCAGACCGGGGAGGAAGTCATGATCATGACACATTATCTGCGATGTAAGCGCTGCGGCCGGAGCCTAACAGATCCTAACAGCCAGCTACTGGGCTACGGACCGTACTGCTTTAAGAAATTACAAGAAGACAGTGGCATTCAAGTGGATCTGTTTGCGTTTGTGCTCCTTGAAAAAGAAGAAAACAAAAATATAAACACTATATAATAATTAAGATAGAAAGCGGAGTGGATGTCTGGTGTTCGAGATGTTGATTGCAGTAATATTGGGGATTTTGAGTGTATTAATGATCATGTTATCCTATATTATTGACTATTACCAGATGAAGATAGAAGATGTTAGTACGATAATATATGGAATAGGATTCGTACTTCTATTTGTTACTGGTATGTTGGTAGCTTACAGGTGAGATCGTGTGCTTTCCTGCTGAAATTTTACAATACCTATATCTGGATATATTGAGTAAGCCACTATTTTATGTAACAATGGTGCTGTCTATATTGGGTGCTAAGTGGGCGGCAACAACATCAGCGAAGATCAGAGGCCTCGGCTTTTTCGTTTGGATATTCTCGAATGGCTACATAGGATACAGCTTTTTGATAGAGTACAATTATCCGATGATTGTAACATATTTGCTCTACGAGTATTACAACATCAAGGGAGTTTACAACAATTGGATTAAATCCGGTGGAATAAGATGTTAGTCAAAGACAATTCGAAGTTTATGGTCAAACAATCAAAACACGGTCGCGCATATTGCCGGAAAGTCGGCGAAGAATTCATTGAATATCCATCAGTAACGACCATTATATCTGGAAAAAAGTCAGGCGGTGGTAGTTCACCAGCGATGGCTATCGGAACATTAGTACACTATCATATTCTGCGAAGGTATACCACAAAGTTGCTACCAAAACCAACTGATCATATCTGGAACACACCACGCACTGAAGTGGTAGGTCGAGTTCGTCGCTGCCTCAATATGTGGGAAGATCTAAATTTGAATATCAAGCCGATTTGTGTTGAAACCGCTCTTTTTAATCATGATCCTCGGTATGCCGGTCGACTAGATATGTTGACGAGACTAGACAATGATTTAACATTACTGGATATAAAAACTGGAATGTCATATGATGATCATGTGTTGCAGGCAGCAGCATATTGGCATGCATTGCGCAGGAAGCCACAGGTTTGCTTTGTCTACCTAGATAGCATAATCAACAGGAATCCAGAGCAGAAAGCACGAGTGAGGTATTTCACTATTTCAGAACTTGAAAAGGGGTATGATGATTTCCTGGATTTGTATGCGGAATATATGTGAAGTCAGCCCAGCCACCAAAACCTATAAATAGGATCACTACCATATTAGTTATTGGTGAAATAAGATGGATGATTGGAACATAATGTCGTACAGTCGGTATGATAGGATACCGGCGCATATCAAAGAAGAGCTGAGGCTGGCTGGATTTCATATCAGGCGCAGAAAGTCCTGGTTGGCTAGGAGCCAGATAACAGAAAGAGTGGAGACCATACGGGTGAAGTGAGGTGTCAAAATGCAACTAAGTGAATTGTTTCCATCGATTCAAGGAGAAGGTCCGGCTATGGGACGGCCGGCTATATTCGTTCGTTTTTCTGCGTGTAATTTGGATTGTATTGGGTGCGACACCCCTATCAGAAACAAAGTAGAGGAAACTGATCCGAAAAGTGTGGTTAGCCGAATCCAAAACTATTTGAAAGTGCACCCAACCAGTCGTGTGGTCATTACTGGCGGAGAGCCACTACTTCAACCACATGCGATCACAGAAATTTTGAATGGAATTCCAGGTATTCCGGTTGATCTGGAAACCAACGGTACCATTCAGGACCAGATCAATCTTTATAGCCGGTTCAATATAATAGTTGTGTCGCCCAAGAAAAATATATTCCAGACTATCAAGGAAAGTACCAAGTTTGTAAGTACATGGAATGACATATCGATGTCGGGCCGACGTAATGTGTTTTTCAAGTTTGTAGTTGGTAATTTACCGTGGGCATGGTCTGAAAGTGAGGTTCGGGATGTTCTTAGGATGACTGGAACTGATACAACTAGAGTTTGGTTGATGCCGGCCGGAGAAAATACATCGAAACTGGATGTATCTGCTAGGAATTGCTGGAAGATAGCGCTACGGCTCAATTGTAATTATTCGGATCGACTCCATATAAGATGCGCTGGTAGATGAGTGTCATGGCAATGCCTGTTGTGTTGGATGAGATGCCAAAAAATGGCTACAGATATGTAGCTGCGATATCGTACCGAGACGGAAACACCTACCGGTTATGTGGCTGCACTACAAAGAAAGCAGCAGAAAAAGTATGCGATGGTTGGCTTAAAAGAGCCAAGAAATCCATCTGTGCGGATGTCTTGCTGAGGGAGTGACGATGTGAACATCATTAAATATTTAGAAGACAAAAGAAGTATATACGAAGATCTCACGGAAATGTGGATAGCCAAAAGCCACAAATCAGTGAATCATGCAGAAAAAACAATGGATCTGCATGCAGCCCTCGCGTATTATGCAATTTGTGTTCAATATGCGTGGATGCAAGTCACCCATTCAGATGACTGGTAACAATACGTTTTTGTTTTGTAGCAAAACCTATATATACTACAATATGTTATATACCCCAAAAAATTCCAAGGAAGGGTTGAAAATGAAAATAAACTCTAAAACGTTAGCTACCTTCTTAAGCAAGGTAACCATCAATGGAAGCATGTCAGATGCCCTGCTGCAGTTTGGCCCGGATGGCCTATCGGTGTCAGTCAAAGATATAAGCAACACCGGATTTTCGTCTGGATTACTGAAAACCAACGCAGGCTTCATTGATTACAAGCAAATGAAGGCACCGGTGAAGAACATTCCAAGATTGCTTGGATTCTTGAAAAACATTACAGGAAACGTTGACATTAGTATTGATGGCAACAATCTTGTGCTGAAATCGGATAGCAATGATGGTCGGTTCAAGTTGTCGGAGGAGCAATACCTAGAATGTAATTTACCTACGTTTCCAACATTGGCTGAGCACGATTCTGGATTTGAAGTCGATGCAAAAGTTTTGGCAGACGCAAAGAAAAATGCATCCACATTAGGATTTAAGTTTGTGTTTGCGGAATGTAAAGATAAAGTATTTTATCTGACAGCTGGAGAAGATGAGTTTGATCAGTTGACAGCGCATGTTGCCGTGGATTACAAAAATGTACCCCGAACGATGTATGCCAGTGTGCTCCTAGAGTTCATATCGTCAATTGATGGTAAGGCGGTAATATCTTTCTCGGAAAATTATCCAATGTTGATTACAGTAACTACGCAGGATTCGATTTTCAGATGGTTGGTTGCACCGATGACTAAGCCCGAAGATGAGGAGTAAGCTTTTTGGAGGTAACATGACATTGTTGGTTGAGAAGTATCGTCCAAAAACACTAGATGAGATTGTGGGGTTTGACAAAACCCGCATTTCTTTTGATGAATGTATGCCACATTTGCTTTTGTATGGGCCACCGGGAACTGGGAAGACCACATTAGCAAAGGTTATTATAAGAACACTTGGAGCTGACCATGTCATACTGAATTCATCGGACGAACGTGGTATCGATACTATCCGAGAGCGTGTCAAAACTTTTGCATCGACTCAAAGCAACAGCCAATCTGGCATCAAAATAATCTTACTAGATGAATCTGATGCACTAACGCCTGACGCCCAGAACTCATTACGCAACATCATGGAAACCTATTCAAGGAATTGTAGGTTTATACTAACCGCGAATTATCCAAATAAAATCATCGAACCGCTGAAGTCGCGCTGTATGGGTATCGAGTTCAACAAGATAGACCCAGACAAAATTGTTGA
>ERZ795050.4906-NODE-4906-length-11825-cov-4.833900_pt1 | contig 11825 bp, 11 predicted proteins | sample MGYA00375134_ERZ795050 | MGnify/ENA primary metagenome ERZ795050 (study PRJEB30179, sample SAMN05720221) | activated sludge metagenome | isolation source: Anaerobic digester | place: Japan | collected 2015-05-26 ... | reverse complement strand
TATATAAAAATCTATTTTTTAATTTATTTTTTAACTTTGGTTTTGATTTATTTTAATAAATAGGAATAGACTATGAAGAAAAATATTGTCATAATAAATGGACCAAACTTTTCTCACCTTAATTTAAGAGAAAAAGAATTTTATGGCGGATTAAGTTTAAAAGATTTAGAAGATTATATACTAAATTATGTCAAAGAAAAATATTTAAATAAAATCGAAGTAAAATTTTACCAATCAAATATTGAAGGGCAAATAATTAATTTTATTTTAGAAAATATTGATAAATTCGAGGCATTTATAATTAATCCAGCAGCATATAGTCATTATTCAATAGCAATAAGTGATACACTGAAGATATTAAAACTTCAAAAAAAGATAGTTTGTGAGGTACATCTAACTAATATATTTTCAAGAGAAAATGAAAGGCAAAATCTTATAACTGCAAAAAATTCAGATATTTTAATTGCTGGTGCAGGAATTTACTCTTATATCTTAGCATTGGAGTATATTTGTGAAAAATTATCTATATGAAAATTTAGATTTTTCTGAAAGTTATGATTATTTTTTTTCAAATAAAGATTTGCCCATATTTATTGCTATCGGTCCATGCGCAATAGAAAACAAAGAAATGGCTATATCTAGCATAAAATTCTGCAATAATTTAAATATAAAATTCTTTAGAGCATTTCTTTTTAAGTCAAGAACTAGCATATATTCTTTCCAGGGAATTGGTAAAGAGGGTATAGAGATTTTAAGAATGATTAGAACTGATTTTCCAGATATTAGGTTAATATGTGAAATTTCTAATCTTGAACAATATGAAATTATAAAGGATTATATTGATATTTTCCAAATTGGTGCAAGATCGATGTACAACACCGAACTTTTAACTTTTTTAGGTAAAAATAATCTTCCTATTATCTTAAAAAGGCATTTTGGTGCAAGTATACATGAATGGCTTAATATGGCTGAATATTACCTTCATAGTGGTGGCAGGAAAATTTTACTTTGCGAAAGAGGGATTAAAACTTTTGAAACAAGTTATAGATATTCATTTGATATTTTATCTTCAAGTTATATAAAGCAGTTTTCAAAAATACCGGTGATTGCTGATCCATCTCATCCATCAGGCAATTCAAATCTTGTTCCAAATCTTGCAATTGCTGCCATTGCAGCAGATTTTAAAGGCTTAATAATGGAAGTTCATCCAGAACCAGAAAAAGCCCTTTCTGATTCAACTCAACAACTTTCATTTGCTCAATTTCAACAGCTGTTTAACAATTTAAAAAAATATATTTAAAAATTCCATAATTTATCTCTTTTATTATTTACGAAGATAATAATCAGAATAATCATAAGAAAATTATAAATAAAAAAAGAGGCTATCCGCTTAATTTTTGGATAGCCTCTAGAAATTTTAAATATAAAACTAGAAGAAACTTACCTGAGTGGTAACACTATAAGATTGTTGCTGTTGATAGTCACCATTATTATCTTGAATATAGAAAATTGAATATGTTACAAAAATCTTAAAACCCTGTGAAACTGTATAGCCAATGGTCGCTGTAATAGATAAATTTTCAAAAAATGGAACATCTGGAACAAGAAAATCGGGTTTAATTATTTCAATAACACCTTCAAAAGGTGGAAATAACTGATCTGACAATGTTATTCCAGCAGTAAGAAAATCATTGGTCAAAGTCGTTGATGATTGATCATAAAAATAGTGAGCCCAGGTTGCATAACCCGTAATCTTCTTATTGAATAGATCGAAACTTGCTTCAATGAAAAGACCTGATTTAGCAGAACCGATGAGATCCGAAATAGCTGAAAAATCTAAAGGATTTGCATTACTAAAGTATGCAACATATCCATCTCTTTTTATCTGATAATCAAAACTAAAAACTTGTGGTTTATATTCTCCTGCTAATAATCTATATTCTGCTCTATATTTAATAAATAAAACATTTCCTCTCAATCCCGCAAACACACCAAAACCATTTGTTAAATAAAATTTATTTTCAGTTTCATATGGCTTAAAAACATAATTCATACTTGCATCTGCAAAAGCTATAATATTCAAAAAGCTTTGTGTTCTAATTATAGGGAATGTAAAACCAGCTCCGATAGAACCAAAAATAGGCTCTGTTATTTCTTCATAATACAATGGCTTAATATCTGATGTGATTTCAAAACCAAAATAGAAAGGAATACCTTTAATGAATTGTATATATGGTCTTATTCCTAACACCTCCGGTTTTGTTAACTGGTCTAGTGCAAGATTAATGCCAAAACCACCAAGTAATAAATTCATATTTACGCCAAGTCTTCTTGTTTGAGGAAAATCATACATATTGGAGTACATATAAAGATTCATTCCATTTCCAAGAATAAAATCATTAAATTGTCCAAGTTTCAAAAAGAATGGATCATCGGGATATCCAATTCTAAAATATCTAAATATAGATAATATTTTTCCAACTGAATTTAAGGAATCTTCTAAAGTACCCCATACAAGATGATAACTTTCATAGTTATACCATGAAGTAGGATTGAAAAGATCATTTCCATAGATAATTGGCATATAAATAGCAAAACCAATTGTCCCGAAGTCAAATTCAGTATTAACAGTAAATGTTGACCAGACTTGACCATCTATAACAATTGAGCCAAAATCACCTATCATATTTAAATACTTTTCTATCCATTTTTCAAGTTCAGATTTGACTTTTTGTTCAGCTTGCTTTGCCTCTTCTCCCTCTAACTTTGTTGTTTGTGTGGTCTGTGTTTGTTGCTCAGTTGATGTTTGTGTTTCGCCTTCACCTTGAGATTCTTCTTCTGCATATGTTTTTTCTTCATCAGGTAATTTAGTTTCAATTGTATCCATTCCAGGAGCTTCACCATTGTTATTGAATTCATCAAGAACCTGTTGTGTAACTTCTGTTATCGCTGACATAGCAGCATTAGCAGCTATACTTATCATCTGACCCGCATTAACTATAGATGAAGGAATCTGTCCAGGAGCTCCTACAGCAACAGATCCGTTGAATACAAGTATATCCATAAGAGATCCACTAGGAGAATCCTTAACATTTACACCAAATTTTGTACCTCTTACTGAAGCTACTCCGTTATTTGTTATGATCTGAAAAGAAGAACTGCCCGATAATTTTGTTACAACAGCCATAACTTTACCAGAAAAAAGTTTAAATAAACCATTTTTCGATCCCGATTTTGGGTCAAAATTCCAGGTTTGAATTAGAAAATCTGATTGAGCTCCAATTTTAAGAACAGATTTATCCTGTAAAAGAATTTCTATTGTTGAATCATTACCTGTTTTAATCCTGGTAGGAGCTTTTAGTTCCATATTAATGGTTGGTTTTACAAAAGCAGGAGCTGCTGTTGCAGCTGTATCTCCCATCGCTACAAGAACTTCTTTCCCTATACTTATCTTAACAATAGCTGTTCCTGCAGGTGGATTGGAAGATTGAGATGTAGCTTGACCAAATGTAGAAAAACAAAATACAAAAATAAGTAAAAAAATTATTGTTCCCTTTAAAAGGTAAATTTTTTTCATACCTTCCTCCTTTTTAGAAATTAAAAGACAAACCTGTTTGAAGTTGTGTTGAAGCTACAGGGTTTCCATCAGAATCCCAGGTTACCTGATAAACCAACGTAATGGAAGATGTATCTCCAACATTTAAAGTAACATTTAACATTAAATATGAATTTAGTAATGCTGTTCCTTGCCAATTAAATAGATCTGAAAAAGAAGTTATGCCACTTCTTATAAACATTCCAGAAATTGAAATAATCTTTAAAACACTTTTATCCAGTTTTAATGTACCTATTAATGTCACAGGGTTTGGAGAAAAATCGCCTCTCATTTCAAAATATAATGAAAATATTTCCTGACCGATCAATAATGAAGCAAATGCTCTCCAGCTTGTGGTTGCAGTAATAGAATCAAGTGATTGATATTTATTGTTTCTTACTTCATAGTTTTCATAAAGAATATCGAAGTATTGTCCACTGAATTTATCTCCAAACATATCGATTGCAAGACCGATATAAAATAGTTTTAATAAATAACTATTTAAACCAATTTCTGCACCGCTACCTTTACCACTTATAGAAGCCCAATCTCCATATAGATAAATAAATGCTAAATCTTTTTGAAGTAATGGAAATTCAATATCAAAGCCAAAAATCCCTACAGAAGAAGTAGATGCAGCATTATCAAAAAGATTCATATCATCTGTTTTTGTCTCCATAGGATCTGTATCTATAGCATAAGAAACACCAACTTTCATAGCAGAAATAATTGGGATATCTAAAAAGATTAAAGGTCTTGAATATAATCTAAAAGCCATAACATCAGGATCAAGTAAATTATCTATAAATGATTCAAATCCTAAATAGGGAAAATTAAAAATAGCACCATCAAGATCTAATTCAAATCCAAGTTTTCTTATTTCTGGAAAATATAACATATTTGTGTAGCTATACATTATAAGACCATGTCCAAGTGTGACATTTTTAAACATACCTATCTGTGCATATAATGGCTCTCCCTTTAATCCATATCTAATATAAAGGATTTTATTCATCCAATCGGCAAAACTATCCCAGTTATCTGGTACTATATTAAAATCTTGATCAAACATCAAAAATATATCCAATCCAATACCAAATTTACCAAAAGCAAGATCTGGTTTTAAACTAAGAGTCTGATAAGTAGTTCCATTATAAACTATAGTTCCTAACCCAAGGTTAAAACCAAAGTTAAATCCATTATCTTGAGCAAAAGCGATAGTGGAAAAACTTAGAATTATAATGAATAAAATTATAGTTTTTCTCATTTTTTCCTCCAATGAAAAAAAGAAAAATATCTTACTACATTATTTAAAATAACACTAAACTTGTAAAAATCAAATAATTTATTGAAATATTTTGAATAAAAGATTTATTTTCCAATAGAATCTATAAATGTAGGTATTAGATTTATTGGCAGAATATAATCTACTATAAATAATTCTATGGCAGATTTTGGCATTCCATAAACAACTGATGTTCTTTCATCCTGAACAACAGTTATTGCCCCGTTTTCATGAAGTTTTTTAAGACCCAAAGCACCATCACTTCCCATTCCAGTTAGAATAATACCACAAGTTGCTTTGGCAAATGGTATAAAAGATTCAAACATTACATCTATATTTGGACTAATTATAAAGTTAGAAGCATCAGATAATTTTATTCTACCATCAATAAAAGTCATATTAAATCCACCAGGGGCTATGTATATTTTCCCTTTTTCAACTTTTTCGCCATCTGTTGCCTCTAAAACTTCATTTTTACCAATTTCATTTAATCTTTGCGCAAAAGTTTTAGTATATTTTGGTGGCATATGTTGAGAAATAAAAATCGAAGTTTTTTCTAATTTTTTTATCGATTTTATAATAATTTCAATTGCTTTAGTTCCACCAGTTGATGCTCCAATAACTATATATGAAATCTCTTCATTAAAACTTGAATAATTATTAAAATTAATTTTTGAAGAATTATTAAAAATATATCTAATTTTTTTTAATAATGATTTTTTAAGTAAATCGAAACTTGCCTTAAAACTCTGTTCTGATGGTTTTTCGATAATATCAACCGCACCTTTTTCAAGACATGTTAAAATAGCATTACTTTCTTGCTTTGTATAAGATGATATTATTATCACTGGAATTTTATATTTTTTTTTATTTAAACCTTCAATTAAATCTAAACCTGTACCATCCTCCATATGATAATCTGAAAGAATTATATCTGGTTTTATTCTATCAATATTATCAAGTAATTCATATGCTCCTCTATATGCTCCAACTACAGTAAATTCTTTTTCATCCTGAAATATATCTACAAAAATTGAACGAAAAAAATCAAGATCTTCGGCGATAGCAATTCTTATTTTACTTATCACAGATCCTCACTAAAAAAATTCTGATTTAAGATATTTTTAAATGATAAAAAGAAAAAGAAAAATAATTATATTTTTATTGAAGAGCCTTTTTAATTGCAGAGATTATTCTTTCTCTTTTAAAAGGTTTAACGATAAAATCTTTTACGCCTGATTTAATGGCTTCTATAATTAATTGCTGTTGTCCTAAAGCAGAGCATATGATAATTTTTGCTGAAGGATCAAATTCAAATATTTTTTTCATTGCTTCAAGACCATTCATATAAGGCATAGTTATATCTAAAATTATAATATCGGGTCTTAATTCTTTATATTTATTTACAGCTTCAATACCATTAGAAGCTTCTCCTACTATCTCAAAACCTTCCTGTTCCAACATATCTTTTTGCATCATTCTCATAAATGAGAGGTCATCTGCTAAAAGTATCTTAGTTTTCATTATTGCCCCCAAAATTCAAATATATTTAAAAACATTTTTTAATAAAATCAAGATAAATCTAAAATAGATAATTCAGTAATTTCTTTATTAGGTTCTGTTTTTATTTTTTCTTTAATTACTTCTTTTTCATTTATATTATTAAATCCACTTTTTGTATCTATTGTATTTGATTTATTGACTAAATTTTCTTTTTGATTAATAAGTATACTTTCCTTACTATCGTTATACTTATTTACAATTTCATCATGAACTTTTGCCAGACTTCTTTCCTGTTCCAATCTATCAATCAACATCGAATTTTTAGAAACAAAATCTCTAACAATTTCTGGTATATCTAGTATTAATGCTACAGAACCATCACCAAGAATAGCAACTCCAGAAATTCCCTTAATTCTTTTGAAAACCTCATCAAGAGATTGAACAACAACATCCTGTTCACCAATTAGTTCATCTATTAAAATACATATCTTTCTTCTATTATATCTAACAATTACAATATATACAAGTTCATCTTCAGATTTTACTTTCTTTTCTTTTCCAACAAGTTCCGAAAGATAGATGACAGAATACACTTCATTTCTATATTGTAAAATATCATAATTATCCAATTTTTCGATGGATTGTATAGGTATTCTATCTGTTTGCTCAATGTTATATATAGGTATTGCATAAAAAGAATCTGCAGCTTTAACCATTAAAACTTCTAATATTGTTAAAGTTAATGGTAATATTATTTTTATAGATGTACCAATATCTTTTTCTGTTGTTACATCTATCCTACCTCTTAACTGAGAGACATGGTCTTTTACGACATCCAGTCCAACTCCTCGACCAGAAAGAGTTGTGATTTCTTCTTTGGTAGTAAATCCCGGCTTAAAAACATAATCAATTAATTCTGATTGAGTTAAAGAATCAATATTAACATCGGGGTATAATTTTTTTACTTTTCTAGCTATTTTTTCATAGTTTATACCACTGCCATCATCTGAAACTTCTATAATTATATGTGAACCTTCTTGATATGCTGAAAGAGTTATCCTACCTTTAGCTGGTTTACCTTTAGCTATTCTCTCTTCTTTCGGCTCAATTCCATGATCTATGGCATTTCTAATCAAGTGTGTTATTGGATCCTGTATTTCTTCAATTACTTTTTTATCTATTTCTGTATCACCACCACTAATAAAAAAGTCTACTTCTTTATTTAATTTGGAAGCAATATCTCTAACGACTCTTGGAAATTTATTAAAAATAATATTTACAGGTATCATTCTTAACTGCATTACAATTGTCTGTAGTTCATCAGAAATCCTGAATAATTCAGCACTTGTCTCTTCTAATTTTTGATTTATAAAAGTTAAAGACTCGCCACTTCTGACATACTCAAGGATCTTTTCAAATTTTGCTCTGTTTGTAATTAATTCTCCTACTGATCTACCTAGACTATCGAGTTTTTCTATATCAATTCTTAATGTATTTGAACTTGACCTTTTTATTCCAACAGCTTGCTCAATTCTATTATTTTCTTCTTCCTCTTTTTCAGTAAATTCAATACTCTTTCTTTGTATATTAACTTTTTGAATTATTACTTTACCAATCTCATCAACTTGAAATGAACTTAGAAAATCCTGTGAATTAATATCTACAGATGGTTTAAAAAGGAAAAAAGCATTAACATAATGAGAATCATCCTGATCTTCTTCAATATTTGGAGAAGATTTAACTATTTCTCCATTTTGCCTAAGATTGTTATAAACAAGATATATTCTTGGGTATTTCATTATACAGCTTTCTATTGGGTAAACATTTATCAAGTAATAATCAGAATAATCACTTTCAATCATTTGAATATCAAAATCAGATAAAGAAACTAATTTTTTTATCTTTTCAAACTCAATATCTTCTTTTTTTGAAATAGTTATTTCATCAATTATAGTATCATTTTCTGTTTTTATTTCTACCTCTTCCTTCTCTTTAATTTCTTTATTTTTTAATATTACATTTTGATTTGAATCTAATTCATCAATTAATTTTGAAAGTGTTTTTATCAAACTATCACTATTTTCTGTTAACTCTTCTGAAGTAGAAGAAATAGAGTTTAATGAATCAAATATAAAGTCAACACCTTTAAATACTGAACTAATTATATTTTTTGAAATTGGCTGCTTTGTCTTTCTGAAATAATCAAAAATATCTTCAAGAAGATGCGAGATTTCCATTATAACATTAAAACCAAGAAGACCTGCTTCACTTTTAAGTGAATGCATATATCTAAATAATTCATTTATTATTGATTCATTTTTAGGATCCTTTTCTAATTTCAAAATCAACTGATTTGTATTTTCTACAAGTTCAAATGCTTCTTCTAAAAATGCTTTTTTATATTTATCTTCAATCATTTTTATCCCTTATTTAAAATATTCTATTATATTTTTAATATCTTTCCATCAAAACTTTTTATATTTATCGATCCATCATTTAAGTCAAAATAAACTGTTCTACCAAAAATTCCAAGTACTTCTTCAGAAACTATAGGAATATTTTTTTCTATTAATAGTTTTCGGCAAGTAATTACATTTTCCTTACCTATATCTGGAATAATTGAATCCTGTGAAGAAAAATATATCTTTGCGCCTCCTACAAGTTTAGCTACAATATCTTTAGATTTATAATTTTTAGAATGAAATAATTCAATCATATGATTTATGGCATAATCTGCATACTTATAACTATTTGATTTAGTTTTATGAGCTTTTGGAAGCATAATATGTGCCAATGAACCAAATTTATCACAACTTGCATATAAAGCTATAGCTACACAAGAGCCAACAATTGTTTTAAGTATTTTAGGGGAATAATTAAATTCCATTCCACCTATTGGAACATATACTATATTTTTAGGATTGTAATTTTCTATCTTTTGTAATTCTATATTTTCTTGCATTTTTTATTTAACCTCAGGTATATAAAGGAAAAAACCATCTATTCCTTCTATCATAAATTTAGATATAAAAATTTCTAAAGTATTTTCTGAATTTATCTGTTCAAAAATGATTTCATTTATAACAGAATCTCTAAAAGAATATGATATTACGGGTATAGATGTAAATATTGGTTTTTGAATTAGATTTGATATTGCAGAAACAAATGACATAGAAAAAATTGATGCTACAGATTCAATACAAGAACTAACATCACTATTTAAATTTCCTGGACTATCCTCAATTGATTCAATCTTTTTTTGAGTTAAAAGATTATATAAACTTAATGCTGATTTTTTTGAAATAAGAAAAGCAATTTTTCCTTTTAATTCATTTTCAATATTAAAAATTACAGAAATTGCTGTATCTTCAACATCACCAATCAGTAAAGGAAGTTCACTAACAGATATAGCTACTTTTGATATATTTTCTAATACTAATGGTTGATTGAAAAGTTCCTGTAATTTATCAGATACTTCAACTGATGCAATTTTAACAAATTGTTCTATTACATCTGTATAAATTTTACTAGAATCTTTTTCTTCTCTTTTAAAAAATTTAAATAACTTCATAAAAATTACCTTTTTCTAAAAAATAAATAATATGAATTCAAATTTTTTCAAATTTTAATTCAATCTTAGATTAAGTTTTTTCGAATTTTATATTAATTTTTATTTTTAATTTTATATTTATTTTTATATTTATTTCTAAATATGCTCATAGTCGTAAATTTCAACTCTCTAAAATACTTTCTGATGATAATTATTCTAATTGATAATGATATGATTACTTTTTTATAATTCTATTCTTTATAATAAACTGAACTATTTCCAATCTTCAAGTATTTGAACTTATCAGATATTACATATAAAGTTTCTGCATGACCAATAAAGAAAAATCCACCTTTATCTATCGAATTATAGAATTTATCTACTATTTCTTTTTGAATATCTCTATTAAAATAGATCATAACATTTCTACAAAAAATAATATCAAGATTTTTAGGATATTCATCCTTTATTAAATTATGAATCTTAAAATTAATTTTAGTTGATAAAATGGATGAAATCTTATAATTTTCTTCATCAATCTTTGTAAAATATTTTTTAAGCGTATTTTGATCAACATATTTTAGTCTTCTTAAATTATAGATACCCTTTTTTGCCTTCTCAATGACTTCTGAATTAATATCTGTTGCTAAAATATCAACCTTATTTAATACACCAAGATTGTCTGCAACTATTGCCAAAGAATATGGTTCTTCTCCAGTAGAACAGCCTGCACTCCATATCTTTGCATAGCCTTTTCGATTTATTATTAAAGGAAGTATCATATTAGAAAATGATTCTATCTGACTTTCTGATCTAAAAAAATAAGTTTCATTTGTCGATATTACATTTATAAAATTTTCATATTCTTCTTTATGAGTCAATAAGTAATTATAATATTCATCATAGCTATTAATATTCAAAACTTGCATTCTCTTTCTTAGTCTATTTGAAAGAAGAACAATTTTAGAATCTTTCATGTAGATTCCCGATAATTGAAAAATTAAACGGGAAAATTTAGAAAAAAGTTCGGGTGAAAGGTTATCTGAAATATGAGAAATATTCATTTTTTCTCTACAATATCTTCATCCTTATCTGTAAATATTAACCTTTCAATATTTAAAATTATTATTAGTTTTTCATTTACCTTTCCAATACACATTATAAAATCGGATTTTATACCTGAAACTGTAGGAAGAGAAGGTTCGATCTGGTTCTTTGTAAGAGTAATTACCTCAGAAACAGTATCGACAATAAAACCAAATTTCCTGTTTCCTATTGCAACTATTAATATTCTTGTTTTATTAGTATTTTCAATATTTTCTGAATGGAATTTTTTCCTTAAATCCAAAACAGGTATTACAGAACCTCTTAAGTTTATAACTCCTTCTACATATGGGGGAGAATTAGGTATCTGTGTTGGAATCATATATTTTTCAATATAATCAACATATGTAATAGGAATAGCATAAGTTACTTTACCTATTGTAAAAAGAATTATTTGAAGTTCATTAATAGTAGATATATCCATATTTTACTCCTGATTTTTCTTAATCTCTTTTTTCAATGAATTATAAATATCTTTGACCTCAACTAAAACTTTTTTATCGGGATCACTTAAAAGATTGTATATTTTTTGTAAGATAAGAGCTTTATCTTTTTTGTAAAGAAGTTTGATAGTTTTTAATCTTATTTGAGGATCTTTATCCTCTAAAAGTCTAATTGCTAATTCCCTTGCATTTTCATTATAATTATTTTCTAAAATTTCCAAAATTGCAAATTTAATTTCAATCGAATCAGGAAAATTGATTAGAATAATGTCCTCTAACACCCTTTGACCATAATTTTTCTCAAGATTTTTTAATGTAAAAATTATAATATCTTCATTTTTAGTC
>ERZ795050.4900-NODE-4900-length-11834-cov-8.029035_pt1 | contig 11834 bp, 9 predicted proteins | sample MGYA00375134_ERZ795050 | MGnify/ENA primary metagenome ERZ795050 (study PRJEB30179, sample SAMN05720221) | activated sludge metagenome | isolation source: Anaerobic digester | place: Japan | collected 2015-05-26 ... | reverse complement strand
TAGCGCATTGAGTATCTGAACCATAACTACTGGCTGAATAAGGATAGGTTTTGCCATTGGCCGTACCGCAAGAACCATCCATTTTTAATGTTGCTGAACAATTAGTATTATTTAATATATATAATGCTCCTTTGTCATCCGAAGGATTATTTCTATAATCGGCAGCTATGATTTGATATTTTCCGTCTGAAGAAATATCAGCATCTGTCCACTCTACTGAAATACTTGGTCCTGTTTTAGTCCAGGTTTGTCCATAATCATTAGAAACTAAAACCGATCCTCCCAACACAGATACGGCTATTTGAATTTGTCCACTTCCTGAAATAGCGACATCTCCTATAAAATCTGGAACTGATAGAAGCGCGCTCAAATCTTTAAATGTCCAAGTTTGCCCATAATCATTAGAAACAAAATTACCATTTTTACAACCAGTAGCTTGATATTGACCAGTGCCAGACATTCCCGCTCCAAAACCACCAATACTATATCCACACAATTGTTTAAATCTTAATGATGTCCAGCTCTGACCATAATCATTAGATGTATATATTGTTATGCCATCTGCTACCGCTCCATTTGAATTACCAATAATTCCCATCTGATATTGCCCAGTTGAAGAAACTGCAACATCACTAGGCCCATTCTCAGTGGCTGATACTGTTATTTTTTGAACCCATGTTTGCCCATAATCATTAGAAACCAATATTCCATCTCTTCCTGATATTATTTGATATTGACCTGAATCAGATATATCTACAGATCTAAAATCATAAGTTGAAGTTGACCGTGATGTCCATGTTCTCCCATAATCATTAGAGATAGAAATTCCGAAAGCACCAATTGTTTGATACTGACCAGTAGAAGAAATCGCAACGCACATATTATTTAAAACAGATTTTGCAATTTGGGTCCAATTTTGACCATAATTATTAGACAAATAAGCTAAACCAGCAGAAGGGCTTACTGCGGCTTGATACTGTCCAGTTGCTGAAGAAATTGCTACCCCTGTCCACCTTACGTTTTGGTCTAATATAGGAGACCAGGAAGTACAGGTCCAGTTCCAAGGACCAGAGCCCGATACAATAGAAGCTACCCCCGAAGCACAAAGATTAGAGGTAGGAGCAGTATAAAAACTTTGACCATTAGCCGAACCGCAGGTGCCATTCACAATGCGATTAGCTGAACAACTTACAGCCAAAGAATCATTGCCAGTACAAGTCCAAGTAAAGGTTGTGCCTCCAGTGGTTACACTTGAAGCAGTACCATAAGCGCAAAGATTAGTTGTTGGAGCAGAGGAGAAAGTGCCTCCATTTGAAGAACCGCAAGTAGTTTTGTAAGCATAACAAGCAGCATTAACACCCGGATTATTAGTACAAGACCAATACCAAACATTGCTTGTTAAAGTTAAACTTGTATTGGTGCCATAGCTGCATAAATTAGAAGAAGGTTGGTCTCTACGTATAGTATTATGATAAGAACCGCAAGCTACTTTATTGGCTGAACAAGAAGCATTGGTACCGCCATTTATGCCATTACAGGTCCAACTCCAGGAATAACCATTATCAGTAAATGTTCCTCCAAAGGTTCCAGCTGAGCATCTTTCTTCTGGAGCTATTACGTCTTTCGTATAATATCCATGTCCCGAGGCAAAACCGCAAAGACCATTAATAGGGGCTTTTGTTGGATCGTATTCAAAAGTAATCTTTTCTGAATATCCTCCCATGACATAAATCTTATTTTGAGCAACAGCAACAACAGCATCGCTTACAGATTGAGGTATACTAGGACCGGTTGTCCAAGTGTTAGTGGCTGGGTCGTATATTTCATTTACTGTTACCCAGCTTCCATTCCATCCCCCTATAACATAAATTTTGTTATTATATGCTACGGGAAAAGTATGAGCCCTAGCGGTAGGCATAGGTGCTTTGGTTGTCCAAGTATTTGTGTCAGGATTATATTCTTCGTTTATGCTCGTAGCCGAATTGCTTGTGCTCAAAATCCCTCCAATTACATAAATTTTACCATTAACCATTGCCGCACCCATTGAATGCCTAGAAGTAGGCATAGGTGCTTTGGTTGTCCAAGTATTAGTAGCCGGATTATATTCTTCGTTTACATTTGTCCAGCCATAACCACTAGGAACATAACCCCCCATAACATAAATTTTATTGTTGGAAACAGCAGCAGCAGCACTTCTCCTGGGTGTAGGCATGCTAGCTTTCGCTGTCCAAGAATTTTCTCCCGGACTATACTGTTTATTTGAACCAGTAATAACAGACGATTCCCCTCCTATAAAATAAATATTGCCATTAACAGATGCCGCCATACCGTAGTTATAAGAATAAGTATCAGCACTTTTAGCCGTCCAAGTGTTGGTTGCTGGATTATATTCCTCAATGGTGTTATAGGGGCTTTCCAAAGGATAACGATATCCCCCTATCGCATAAATTTTACTGCCTGTGGACGCTACTGTACTGGCCATCCTTGGATAAATCCATGAAGATTTTCTTATCCATCCTTTATCTGGCAAAAGTGGTGCCGTACAAAAAACAAAAGCCGGGTCTCCGCCAGTGCAAAACCATTGCCAATTTACATTTTTTTCGTTAATCATCGGTCCGTATAATACTGTTCCATTACTGCACAAATTAATAGTTGGAGCTGTCGGCCACCCTTGTTGAGTAGCCGAACCGCAAGCGGCGGCTAAAACATTGCCACTAGATATTAAAATTCCAAAAGAACAAAGACAGAAGCAAAAAATTTTAAATATTTTTGAGTTCATATAATTTAATAGTTTATTTGTTTTTTATTATAATTAAAAAGCTTTAGCTAAAACTAAAGCAATGTTTATTAAAAAATAAATTAAAATTTAATCCAAAACTGGATGACAAAAACTGACAATGATAAAATATTCCCATTCTGTTTGTATTTTTGTATTTGTCTTAATTTTACTTTATCTAATGAACCTATTGTTACTATTATTATAACGCCCTATATTAAACTGTCAACGATTATTTTATAAATAAGGTACTATTTTGTAGGTTGAGGTTCTTCAATCTCCACCAAAACATCATGATATTCATCTAAATTTTCTAAAACCATTCCTGCTCCACGGGCGACAGCTGTCATTGGATCCTCTATTACATAACAAGGAATTTTTGTTTCCTTAGTAATTAATTTATCTAATCCTCTTAATAAAGCTCCTCCACCAGCTAAAGCAATACCCTTTTTCATAATATCAGCCAACAATTCTGGGGGTGTAATTTCAATAGTATTTTTAATCTCAGTAACAATTTGGGTAACTGAACGCTCTAAAGCTTTTTTAATATCATTTTGAGAGACTATAATTTCTTCAGGTAAACCAGATACTAAATTTCGACCGCGCATTGGCATCTCTTTCAATTCGCTTTTGTTTGGTTCTTTTTCAAAATAAACAACACCAATACTTATTTTTATTTTTTCTGCAGTTCGCACTCCAATCAATAGCTTATATTTTTCTTGGGCATATTGAATAATATCCTGATTTAATTTATCACCTGCAATCCTTAAAGTTTTACTGACCACAATCCCCCCTAATGATATAACCGCTACTTCCGTAGTGCCTCCGCCAATATCAATGATAAAATTTCCCGCTGCTTCGTGAATTGCTATTCTTGCTCCAATGGTCGCTGCCATTGGTTCATCAATTAAAAATACTTCTCGCGCTCCAGCTGATTTGGTAGCATCAATCACTGCCTTCTTTTCTACTTCTGTCACTCCAGATGGAATTCCTACAATTACCCGTGGTTTCAATAAAGTAAACTTATCTTCTTTAGCTCTTTCAATTAAATATCTGAGCATCTGCTCTGTCACTTCAAAATCAGAAATTACTCCGGAAACTAATGGTCTAATTGCCACAATATGACTTGGTGTTTTGCCAACCATTTTTTCTGCTTCACGTCCAATTGCTAAAACTTGATTGGTTTTTTTATTTAAAGCCACTACTGATGGCTCTGATAAAATAATTCCTCTTCCCCGCACATAAACAAGACAATTAGCAGTTCCTAAATCAATAGCAATATCTTGGGATAAATTTGAAAAAATATTATCTAAAAAATTTTTCGGCATATTTTATAATTTCACTTATTTTAATTAAACTTACATTTTCTTCATTGCGATTTTTAACCTCTACACTATCTTGCTCTAATGTTTTTTGGCTTATAACCATTCGCAAAGGCAAACCGATTAAATCGCTATCGGCTAATTTTTCACCTGCAGTTTTTTCATCTCTATTATCGTATAATACTTCAAAATTATTTTTTTGTAAAATCTCATAAACTTCTTTACATTTTTCTTTAACCTCTTTATTTTTTCCTGCCAATTCTAATAAATGTATCTGAAATGGTGCAATATTTTTAGGCCAAATTATTCCTTTTTCATCATTAAAAACTTCCACCACTGATCCCATCAAACGAGTAATACCAAGCCCATAACAACCCATTAAAACAAACTCTCCTTTCTCATTTTTAAGACCGAATGGCTCAGAGTATTTGGTATTTAATTTAAATATATTTCCTACTTCAATAGATTTTTTTTCTATAAACTTATCTGCTCCGCATTGAACGCATTTTTCTGTTTTAATTTCTTTATTCATTGCTAATCCACATTGTTCACAAATATAAATTATATCTTCACCTGCCTCAGTAATAGTTTGAAATTCATGAGAATATTTTTCTGTAAAAGCTCCGCCCGAAGCCAAAGTTAAATAGGTCTTTTCTTTCAAGCCACAACGAGAAAAAATATTAAAATAAGATTCTTTCACTCTTTCATAATAGACATCTAATTCACCTATATTATTATGAAAAGAATACATATCTTTCATAATAAACTCCCGAGCTCGTAAAAGCCCTGATTTGGCGCGTGGTTCATTTCTAAATTTTGTTTGAATCTGATAAATTGCTTTCGGTAAGTCTTTAGAAGACAATAAATGCTTTACCATTAAGGGAGTAATTATCTCTTCGTGGGTCCAGCCTAAAATAAAATCTTCGTCTTGAATTTTATATGCCTCTTCAATGGCGACGCGACCAGTTTTTTCCCAATTCTGTTTTGGGGTTAAAGATGGCATTAAGATTTCTTGTCCTCCAATTTTATTCATTTCTTGAATTACAATATTTTGAATTTTTTTTAAGGTTCGTAGTCCTAATGGTAAATAAATAAAAACTCCGCTCGCCAATTTATCCACAAAACCAGCCCGAATTAATAATTGGGCATTCACGCTCTTTTCATCTTTGGACACTTCCTTAAATGTCTTTGAAAATAAATTAGCTTGTTTCATATTTTTTATTTTAAAATAATATCTTTGAATTGGAAAAAGTCCTTAAAAACCATTGCAATGGCTAAAATAATTAAAAATAATATTCCGTATTTCTCCAACTGGGCTAATAAATTTTTGTTAAAAATCTTTTTATTAATGGCTTCTAAAAATACAAAAATCGCTTTCGCGCCATCCATAGCCGGAATAGGAAGCAAATTACTTATCCCCAAAGCTACAGAAAGCAAGGCCACAAAATTAATTAGCGCCACTATGCCCTCGCGGCTTACTACTTTAGTGACAGCAAAAATTCCTACGGGTCCACTCATTGAATCGGCTAATGGTTGAATATTTTTTTCCCGCACTGATTCAGCAATCATACTTCCTAATGCCCGGACAGAAAAATCCATATAATTATAGGCATGTTCAAAGCCACAAAAAATTTTATCAGGCCAGGTCTTATAATTAATATAAGCCATTTCTGTTAAACCTATGCCCACTGGACCTTCTCCTTCTACTTCTTCTATCCGCGGGACTAAAGTTACTTCTTTGAATATTTGGGTCTGTCCATCAATAATAGTAAGAACAGCGCTTTTACCGCGTAAAGTTTCAATGGTTTTGCTGAATTGCTCAAGACTTTTTACTTCTTCCCCATTAATTTTCATAATTACATCACGCGATTTTAAACCCGCTAAAGCTGCTGGAGAATTTTCGTCTACCTCTATAATCAAAGGATAATTAACTTGTTCACCAAAAGGAAATTTATAATCTTCTAAAATCATTACTTGGGACATTTTAAATCCAGATGAGGCAATTAAAAAATAAAAAATGAAGGCTGCAAAGATTATATTCATTATTACTCCGCCTAAACAGATTAAAGCTTTTGCCCATGGGCCTTGCTTTTCATATCCGTGAGGATCTTTATCTTTTTCGTCATCTATGTTATCCATTCCATAAATTTTTGTATACCCCCCAAAAGGTAAAGCCCCAATAAAATATTCGGTTTCCTTAATCTTCTTTTTCCAAATTTTGGGTGGAAAACCAATTCCAAATTCTTCTACTTTAACATTGGTTAAACGAGCACCTAAAAAATGTCCAAATTCATGAACAAAAACCACTAAACTAAAAATTATAAAAAAAATTAATATATCAATAATAAACATATTTATCCTTGTAGTTCCGCTTTTTTGCGGTCAACTATTTCATCTATTTTTTTATTATATTTATCTACTAATTCTTGTAATTTATCTTTGCCTTTATATTTATCGTCCTCTCTAATTAATCCTTCTCTTGTTTTTTCTTGAATTTCTGACCAAGCTTCATCACGAAATTTACGAATAGTTTTTTTAGCTCCATCTTCGGTTTGAGCTACTACCTTTATTAATTCTTTACGTAATTCTTCGGACATAGGCGGCACATTTACAATAATATTTGATCCTTCTGGAATTAAAGATAAACCCGAAGCTTCTCTCATAATTGCCTGTTCTATGCCTTCAATATATGATTTATCCCATGGCTGAATTAAAAGCTGTTTAGCTGAAAGAACAGATATGGCAGCTAATTGTTTAATCGGCAGCATCTGCCCAAAACAATCAGCCTTTATGTCTTCCACAAGAGCCGGCGTAGCTCGCCCAGTCCTTAAAGAAGCCAATTTTTTCTGCGCAAAATCAACTGCTTTTTCTAATTCTGGTTCTATTGATTTAATAATGTCTTCGTATAGCATAAATAATTTTTAATAAAGCTTTTAAATTAATAATCTTAATTTAAATAGCCTTGTTATTTTCTAATTTATATTTATTATTTTTTATTATTGTGATTATTATTTTTAGGTCCTTGACTTAATAAATAATCTATTCGATGAATATCGCGCGGGAATAAAGCTGCTTCCCTGACATTATCTACTTCAATTAATTTAGCAGTCAGCCGCTCTAACCCCATTCCTAATCCACCGTGAGGCGGCATTCCATACTTAAAAGCTTGTAAATAATAATTAAATTTTTCAGGGTTAAGTCCTTTTTGTTTTATAGCTAATACTAATTTTTCATAATTATGAATTCTTTGCCCACCGGTTGTAATCTCAATTCCCCGAAACAATAAATCAAATCCTTTAGCATAACCCGGATCATTTTCATCTTCATAGGTATACATTGGTCGTTTGCTCATCGGGAAGTGAGTGATAAAAATAAAATCGCTATTAAACTTTTTAGAACTATATTCGCAAAGCCAACGTTCATGCGCTGGTTCTAAATCTGGTTCATTCAAGCAATCCTCACCCGTTGCTTCTTTTATTAATTTTTGAGCTTCTCGAAACTTTAATACTGGGATTTGGTCTGGCACAATTGGTATGGTCGCGTTCAAAAACTTAAAATCAGCAGAATTAGTTTTTTCTAACCCTTGCATAATATAAGCCAATAAATGTGTTTCTAGATCCATAATATCAACATGACTTTCAATAAACCCCATCTCTAAATCTAAACTCGTATACTCGTTTAAATGCCGCGTGGTAGAATGCGGTTCGGCTCGATAAACATTGCCCACAGTAAATACTCTTTCATATACCCCTACCATAATTTGTTTATAAAATTGCGGACTTTGAGCTAAATGAGCGGGATAGCCAAAATAATCTAAAACAAACGTTGTCGCCCCTCCCTCTGCGTCTTCGCCAATTATTTTTGGCGCTTGAATTTCTACAAAATCTTGCTGAGTTAAAAATTCACGGAATAATTTTACTATTTGAGATTGAATTCTAAAAATTGCTTTAGGCTTTTCTCCTCTTAAAGTATAGGGTAAGTAATCTAAATATGTCTCCAAGTTTATTTCTGTAGTATCTTTTTCAAAAGGTATCTCCTCTGCTTCCCCTAAAATTTCCGCGGTTAACGCTTCCACTTCCAAATCACCATTAAAAACATTTGGATTAATTGTTTGTTCGGTCCGTTTTTTAACTAAACCTTTTAAACTTATATTCCATTCTGATTTAACTTTTTCTAAAATATTATAAACTGATTCATTTTTTTTATTAACTACTATTTGCGCAAAACCGCTACGGTCGCGCAAATCTAAAAAAATAAGCTTACCGTGGTCGCGTCTTAAATCTATTGTTCCAGCAATAATTACTTCTTGTCCAATATAATTTTTTAAATCCTTAATTAAAATTCGATTTTGCATATTCCCTATTTATTGTTCATAAATTAAATAAAAAATTTTCTAAAGCAGTTTTTTTATTAATATTAGTCGTAATAATTAAATATCTTGTCCGTTCTAAATTTTTAATAATCGTTAATAAATCTTCAGCTGAATATTTTGGCAACCGTTTTACATCACCAAAAATTTTATAAAGCATCTCTCGTCTAAAAAATCTTTCCCATATTTCCATGATTTGCAAAAACCCTTCTAAATTTTCAACTTCGTCAGATATTCGTTTGACACATTGAAAACGCTCCGCATAATCAGCCCAACAAAGTCGTTCTATTTCTTTTAAATAATTTTGAAATACTTTCATCTTAGAAGGATCTTTATAAAAATCAATAGCCCGACCTATTTCCCCTGAACTTAAAAAAGTTATTTCTTGGGCTTCTTTAGTGTTAGCGCCTAAACTTATTAAATATCGTTCTATTTCTTCTTTGGGTACTGCAAAAAATTTTAACACCTGCGCTCGAGACCGAATAGTGGACAATAATCTTTCTGGAAAAGCAGTAATTAAAATTAAAATTGCCCTTCCTTTTGGCTCTTCTAATGTTTTAAGCAGAGCATTTTGAGCAATAGAATTCATTAAATGCGCATCATCAATAATTCCAATCTTATAATAATTATTATAAGATTTTAAGGATAATTTATTAATTAATTGTTCAATTTGCTCTATTTTAATTTCTTTACCTCTTTCTTCCGGAGTTACCACTGATAAATCTGGAAAACTTAATTGCTGAATAGCGCGACAAGTATTGCACTTTCCACAAGCTTCACTTTCTAAATTTTTATTTTGGCAAAAAATATTTTGCACAAATTCAAGCGCTACTGATTTTTTACCAATTCTTTCTCTCCCGGCAAAAATAAAAGCATGGGGCAAGTTATCTCTTTTAAGGGCTGAGCTTAAAATATTTTTTTGTTGTTGATGGCCAATAGTCGACATTTTTATAAACTTACCCTTTTAATATCCGCTCCCAAAGATTGCAAGCGCTCTTCTATTTTTTCATACCCTCGGTCAACTTGATATATATTTCTAATTGTAGTAGTGCCTTTGGCAATTAAAGCGGCAATAATTAAAGCTGCTCCTCCTCGCAAATCAAATGAACCCAAATCTGCGCCGTAAAGCTTAGTAATACCATTAATAGCGGCTCGATGCGGGTCAGAAAAAAATATATCCGCGCCCATCTTTGTCAAACCTTCCATATATTTTAACCGTCCTTCATATAAAGGGTCATGAATTAAAGTTACTCCCTTGGTCTGAGTTGCCAAAACCCCTAAAGAAGATAATAAATCAGAAGGAAAACCGGGATAAGGCAAGCTTTGCATTTTTTTAATTTTCATATTTTTAGAAGGCAAAATTTTAACGGAAACTCTATCTTGAGGACGACCTAAAATTTCAAAATTAGCGCCACAATCTTCTAACTTTTTCAACACAAATTCTAAAAATTGATATTCAACATTTTTAACTGTAATGTCTCCTTGAGTAGCCAAACCTAAAATAATAAAGGTGCCGGCTTCAATGGGGTCATACATTAAAAAGTGATGAAACCCTTTTAATTTTTTAGCTCCCCTTAAACTAATAGTATGCTGACCAATTCCCTTGGTCTTAACCCCCATCTTTTTTAAAACTTTTCCTAATTCTTGATTTTGATAATCTCCATCGGCCACTTTCATAGTTACGGCCTCCTCCCATAAACTGCTAAATAACATTACATTGCCAGTAGCAGTAACAGAAAATTCATCCATAATCACCATATTGTCTTTTAATTTTTGCGGTGCCACCATTAATAATTTTCCTCTTCTTTTATCTATTTTTACTCCCATTTGCGAAAAAGCGTCTAAATGAGTATCAATCGGCCTAACTCCAATTAAACATCCTCCCGGTTGAGGTAAACAAGCGCGGCCAAAACGAGCCAATAGGGCGCCAAATAAAAGCACAGAGCCTCGAAACTTTAAAACCAATTTATCATTAATTTTATTTGGATTAATATTTTTTGCATTAATTCTAATTTTCCTTTTCCCCAGCCATTCTACTTCCACATTCATACTTTCAAAAATTTCTAACAATCTAAAAACATCTTCAATTAAAGGAACGTTGTCAATAATACAATCTTCGGATGTTAAAAGCGTGGCAATTAAAACTGGAAAAGCAGCATTTTTCGCGCCGAAAGCGCTAATTTCTCCTTTTAATTTGTTGCCTCCATTAATTATAAAGACCTCTTCCATAAAAATTAAAAATTATTTTTTAGTCATTATGCTTTTTTTATAAATCTCTAAATTATCTAAAACTGCGCCAGTGCCTTTGGCTACACATTGTAGAGAATCATCAGCAATAAAGCTTGGCACGCCTGTAGATTGAGAAATTAAAGCAGCGATATTTTTTAAACAAGCCCCTCCACCAGCAATAACCATTCCTTTATCCATTATATCAGCCGAAAGCTCGGGTGGAGTTTCGCGCAAAACATTTTTAATACATTGAATTATTTCTTTTAATGGTTCACTAATAGCATAACAAATTTCATTACTGCTAATTTTAATATTTTTAGGCAACCCTAAAATTAAATCCCTACCCCGAATTTCCATATACTTTGGTTCTTTTTCTGGTAAAGCTGTTCCAATTTTAATTTTAACCTCTTCGGCTGTTTGCTCTCCAATTGCTAAATTATATTTTTCTTTAATAAACTCAGTTACAGCGACATCTAATTTATCACCAGCTACTCTTAAAGATTGAAAATAAACAATGCTTCCCAAAGAAATAACAGCCACTTCCGTAGTGCCTCCGCCAATATCTACAATTAAATGTCCTGAAGAAGAATTTATAGGAATACCAGCGCCAATTGCTGATAAAACTGGTTCGTTCGCTAAAAAAACATCTTTCGCTCCCGCCGCTAAACCAGATTCAACAACCGCTCTTTTTTCTGTAGAAGATATTCCCGCCGGTACCCCAATTAATAATTCGGGTTTAAAAAATTTATTTAAACCAGTATTTACCTTTGTAATAAAATGTTTCAAAATTGCCTGAGTAGTACGATAATCTGCAATGACACCCTCTTTCAAGGGGCGATATACTTGAATAGAATCAGGGGTGCGACCAATCATTTCCTTGGCTGCTTGACCAACTGCCAAAACTTTATTATCTATTAACGATACTGCCACTACGGTTGGCTCACTCAAAACAATGCCCTTGTTGGGCACAAAAACAAGCGAATTTTTTGTTCCTAAATCAATTCCAATTTTCATATAAATAATTAATTTAATATGTTTTTATTTTAACTAATAAAAAGCAGATTGTAAAGTCTTAAGTTTTGCGTGTCGCAGCAATATGATAATGTCATAGTTGAGCAATTTAGAAATGTCATACTTT
>ERZ795050.4887-NODE-4887-length-11849-cov-5.474733_pt1 | contig 11849 bp, 7 predicted proteins | sample MGYA00375134_ERZ795050 | MGnify/ENA primary metagenome ERZ795050 (study PRJEB30179, sample SAMN05720221) | activated sludge metagenome | isolation source: Anaerobic digester | place: Japan | collected 2015-05-26 ... | reverse complement strand
AAGTAAAAAAATAAGGTGAGGTGATAAAAAATGAAAAGAAGAAAGACCAAAGGATTTACCTTGATAGAGTTGCTTGTAGTTATCGCTATTATAGCGATACTTGCAGCGATGTTGTTACCTGCGTTAAGTAAGGCGCGTGCCCGGGCAAAGAGCGCTGTATGTATGAACAATATGAAACAGTTGGGTCTTGGGTTCAGGATGTATGCGCAGGACTGGGACGGAATTTTTGGGTATGCTATATGGAAGACAGATGCCTGTGTTGGGAAATACTACACCAGAGATATTATGGTTTGTCCAGGTTGGCCGCCTTATACCTATGATCCAACCCTTCCCTCTGCCACCTATGGAGTGAGAAGTCATGTGCCTTATTATGTAGGTATGGCTGTGAGCGGCCCTACGACTGGCAACTCGGGAAACTATATGCTACCAGAAAGAATAAAAAAGTCAGCGGAGTTTCCCATACTTACCGATACAGTTTTGAGCCCTGAGGTTGGGGTCACGTACGGGGTAAGCAAACCTTACATAGGCAAACAGTATTCAGGCACTACTGCTACCCAGGGAGTTTGGTCTTATCAAAAGCGTGAATGGGAAGGTTTAGCCCATTTCAGACACAACAAACGTGCGAATGTGCTTTTCTGGGATGGACATGTAGCCTCTTTAAGTCCTAATGAGATGCAGGCAGCATTAGCAGCTGAAGGGAGCACGGGAGCTGTTCCTGCTGACGCGTGGTGGATTGTCCATGATAACCTTACTCTCGAAAGGCTCATAGTTCCGTAAGACCTCGTATAATATTGGATGTAAGACAAACGAAACAAGTGACCTGTCATTGCGAGGGAATGAGTCCCCCGTTTGTCATTGCGAGGAATGCTTTTTATGACGTGGCAATCCCAATGACGTGGTTGAGTGAATATTTATGCTGAGGAGGTATTATGAAAGTGAGAGAGACGATAGTTTATTTAGTTTTTATTTTTTTGTTTTTTCCTGCCTCGGTAGTTCTAAAAGCGCAAGATACTGCAAAAGATGCGGACAAACCAACCGCTCTTATGGAAACCATCTTACAAACCGCAGACAGGTATATCAGTGCAAAAGATTATGCCAACGCACGCAAACAGTATGAGAAACTCAAGGGATTGGAACAGATTGAATATGCAAAAGAACTGGCTTTGTTTAACATATCTGCAAGTTACAGGTTAGAGAAGAATTACGCTGCTGCCCATAAGACCTACGATGAAATTCTAAAGATACCCAGTTTAACTCCCTGTTACCGTATATACTGTTTGTTTAATCAGGCAGATACATACCTTGAAGAGAAAGATTATAGGAATGCGCGGAAACTGTACGCAGAAATACTCAAAACGAAGGATGTTTCAAAGAACCAGGCGTTCAGGGCAGAACTTTTTACGGGAGATACTTACCGTTTAGAGAGGACCTACGGGCAGGCTCGGAGTATCTACGAGAGACTTTTGCGTCAGGAAGATGCATCCTCATACCCCAATGAACATTTTCGTCTTGAAGTTGTAGACAGGCTGGAGAATATGCAGGGGTTGAAAGACGGTCAGGAAGCCAGGAGTATACAAGAGAAGCGGATAGAGTGGGTTAACTGTCCGAAGTATGGTATATATGTATCTCTGCAAGGCAGTGATACTAATCCTGGAACGAAAGAGAAACCGTTTGCGACTATAAAAAGGGCGCAGGAAGAGGTAAGGAGGATAAAGAAAGAAAAAGGTATGCCGGAAGGGGGTATATCGGTATACATACGAGGGGGTAAGTATTTTGTGGGGGAAGGCATTGTTTTCGGTGAAGAAGACTCAGGTATGGAGAATGCTCCTGTGGTTTACCGTAGTTATCCTGGTGAAGAAGTACGGCTTATAGGCGGTAGACAGGTAAAAAACTTCAAGCCTTTGCAAGACTCTGACATATTAAACAGACTACCTGAAGAATCGAGAGGTAAGGTATGGGTGGCGGACCTGAAAGAAGAAGGTATAACCGATTACGGGTACCTGCGCAACAGGGGCACTTCTTACAGCGGTATTGACACAGCCGCAATGGAGCTTTTTTATAACAGTCAGCCTATGCGTCTTTCCCGCTGGCCTGATGAAGGCTGGGAGCGGGTAACAGATATTGTAACACCTGAGGGTGATGGGAAAGTCTCGGGTTATATTTTTCAGAAAGGCAAATTTAGGTATTCGGGAGACAGACCCGAAAGATGGGCTGAAGAAAAGGATATATGGACTGCGGGATATTTTATGTGGCCATGGGACAAGGTGCATACCCAGGTGATAGAGATAGATACAGACAACCATATAATCTCTCTTGCGCCTGATATTCGTTGGTCGTCAAGCTATTCTCTTTATCATATGCCCGTGGTTAAAGACACGCCTTATTATTTCTACAATATACTTAGCGAGCTTTCGATGCCTGAGGAGTTTTACATAGACAGGGAAACCGGCAGGCTGTATTTTTACCCGCCAGACAAAATCAGCGGCAGTGAGATAATCGTATCGACCCTCGACGCGCCTATTATGGAGCTTAAAAAAGTTTCGAACGTGGTTCTTTACGGGTTGACTTTTGAGTGCACGTGGCGCAATGCGATAACTATGGATGAATGCAGGGATACTCTTGTAGCCGGCAGCACCATAAGGAATACCGGAAACCTGGGTGTGATAATAGACGGTGGTATGAGAAACGGCATTGTCGGGTGCGACATATACGATACGGGCGAGGGCGGTATCCGCGTCAGCGGCGGAGACTGGAAAAAACTTATACCTGGCGGACATTACGTGGAGAATAATCATATATACAGGCCTAACAGGTTCAGCCACGGCGGTGGAAAATACGCCATGACATTGTCAGGGGTCGGCAACAGGATTTCACATAATCTTATACACGATACATCTTACATAGGCGTGTCTTTCAGCGGTAATAATCAGGTAGTGGAATATAACGAGTTCTACGATGTGATGAACGAGGGACGCGACGGCGGGGCGATATATACTTACGGTGCACCCAGGTCTCTTATGAACCGAGGTAATGTGATGAAATATAATTTTATCCATCATATAACCCAGCATTCCTCTCCTCTCAAGACTCACCAGGTAACGGGTCTTTACATTGATGCCCTCAATGGCGGTATGACGATGGAAGGCAATATATTTTACCGCTGTACCGAAAGGGCGATGTTTACCCACGGACCCGACACACGCATTGAAGACAATATTTTTGTAGACTGTAACATAGGCATTTGCCAGTCCAACAGGACGTATCTTCTCAGGGAAGATAAAAGGGTGCAGAACTGGAGGACCAATGTCCTTGACGTTATACATCATAGGCAGCCACCGTGGAGCGTAAGGTATCCACAGGTAAGAGATATTCTTAAGAACAAGCCGTACGGTGAACCCAGGAATATTGTAATAGAACGTAATGTTTTCTCAAACACTCCTACCATGAATATTTCTGGGGATTTTATTTACCAAGACAATAGCATAAAAAACAACTTTGAGGAAGGCATGGCCTTTTTCAGAGACAAACAAAATCTTGATTTTCGCATAAGGCATGGTTCTCCGGTATTTAGTATTACTGGAGGATATCCGTTGCCTTTTGAGGAAATAGGCTTGTATAAAGACGCTCTCAGGGCAAGCTGGCCTCCCAAAAGGACGCCCGCGGGCAAGTATTACAAGCCTGGCTGGAAAGCACCTGTTGAAGATGCGTCGGTAAAATTCCCTGTATTAAAGAGGGTCAGCAGGGAAAAGGAGTACGAAGTTGTAAAAAGAATTAATCCCGTAACGATAGACGGGGTTCTGAATAAGGATGAGTGGATGGGTCTGGATAAGGCTCAGGCGATATGTGTCCAAGAGGATTACCTTACTGGGATAAAGGCAGATAGCCCAAAGGTTTATGCGTGGATTACGTATGATAAAGAAAACATCTATCTGGCAGTAGAGTGTATGCCAGACATATGGAAAGAAGGGTTGCCGAAGGGACAGGGAAACCTTATGGCGGTGCATGAATTCGCCATAGAAGGACGGATAAACCAGAATACCTGGTGGTGGCAGGAAGGTGTCCCCACGGGACCATTATATGTGTTTACTGGCAGGCCTGATGGGAGATTTATCGTGCATAACCTTTTTAACATGCCTGCGGACGTGATAAACAAACTTCAGCAACAGATAGAATATAAGGTGGTAGTGATTGACAAAGAAAATTCCCACTGGACAGCTGAGTGGAAGATCCCGCTTGCGCTGGTGAATGTCAATCCCGCGGAGAACAACAGCGCGAGATTTAACATGGGATATGGGAAAACAGGCTGGTTTGCGTGGGTGGCTACGGGAAGCAGTATATGGCGTGTGGACAATGCAGGCATTCTTAAATTTCAATGATTGTGGGAAAAGGTGGTGTAGGAAACTGTTTCTTCACTAATCTTCTTGCAATAACAGAAGTTTAACAATTATTTGGTAAGGAGGGTATATGACAGGGATAAAAAATATGGGTAAAGCAATGGGATTTTTTATATTGGCTATATCTACTTTTGCAGGGGCCCAGGTAAGTAATTGTGGGTTTGAAGAGACATATGAGGTAGATGCAAAGGCAGGGTATGAAAAACGGCTGGAAGATGGGCAGTGGGATTTTGAGAAACCGCTTGTATTTCCTAAGGGATGGCGTCTTAATGTTTCTCTTACAAAAGCAGGCAAATACCGGTTGATTAAAGATCCAACGCAGGCGAGAAGTGGGAACAACTGTGTATATCTAAAAGGTCATCTTATGTATGAGCAGCCCATAGATGTAACAGCTGGAGATGAGTTTACTGTAAGTTTCTATGTAAAGGACCCTGAAAAGAAGCCTGCCGGGGTATGTTTTTATTTTTATTCCAGGGATGAAAAAGACAAGAACATATTTGCAGGTTCTCAACAGTTTACAGTTAAAACTGATTCTGAATGGAGCAAACAGTCAGGCAGTCTTACAATCCCTGAGGAGAGCCGGGGCCAGCGGGTTAATAGAGTAATAATTGCTTTATTCAGCAACACTGGAGCGTACTTTGACGATGTTGAACTGAACCACAAAAGGACGACAAGCTGGCTTAACTTTCAGGATGCATATATAGAGGGCAACAAGAAGATGTTAACGGGAAATTTTGCAGGAGCCAGGGAGGATTATAGGGTCGGGTTGAGTTTGACGAATAACAGCAAGGAAAGAATAGATGCCCTGTTGAAGATAGCAGAAACTTACAGGCAAGAGAAAAATTACAGCAAGGAGATAGAAACATTTAATACAATTCTTGCAAACGAACAACCTGATATATCTCAGGTAATAGAGATTAATTTTAAGCTCTCTGATGCATATTTAAATTTAAAAGATTTTGAGAAAGCCAGACAGGTACTTGCCGGTATTTTGGAGATGGGAAAAGAAGCTGATGGTTCAAAGGTTGATGCCCAGTTAAAGATAGCTGATAGTTATCTAAGAGAGAAAAACTACCCAAAGGCAATAGAGTCGTTTGAAGAGGTATTAAATATGAAACAAGCAGGAGGTATTGTGAAGGTATCGACCCAGTTTAAGATAGGTGATACCTATGTTTCTGCGAGGGATTATGATAAGGCGCAGCAGGCATATGCAAAGATTTTGTCTATGCCTTCAACGACTTTTATAGATAAGTTTGAAGCCCACAGGAAAACAGGAGACCTCTATAGAAATGAGAAAAACTATGATAAGGCACGGGAGTTTTATCATCGGGCACTGAATGTGGGAGCTGTTAATCCATGGAGTAAATCTTCTTTACTATCAACGATTGCAGAGACCTATTCAGTGGAAGGCAGGTATGAGGAAGCAAGAAGATTTTACAGGAAGGTTATTGATGATGTAGGGTTATCTGCATGGAACACTATAAAACCTGCCTATATAAAGATGGCCGAGACATATAGAAAAGAAGGCAACTACGAGAAAGAAAGACAGGTATATGATGAAATGGTTAGGTGGGTTGAGACGGAATTGTGCAAAATAAATATAGGGATATCTGAAATCGTCGGGGTCTATTGTGATATGAATCGTTTGAAAGGAAATAGTTACTGGGAGCAAGGCAATAAAGAAAAGGCGAAGGAGTATTATATGCTTTTTCTAGAGGGTGAAAAGCAACAAAAACCTGCTGACAAACTTATAAAAGAGGTAGAAGCAAAGATAGGAACAAACAAACCTGCTGAATATATCAGAAATGCAAAGTCTTTGTTTTTTGAACAAAGGTATGATGAATCTAAAGCTGCCTATGAGGAGGTCTTAAGGTCATCTGATGCATTGGCACGTCAGAAGGCAGTTGCATATATGGGCATAGGAGACATATATCTTGCAGGAGATGAGTTTGAAAAGGCAAGGAGCCAGTATCAAAAAGTAATAGATATGAAAGATGTTTCTATTGATGAAAAAGTTAAGGCATTAATGTTGATAGGCGATAGTTATAGTATAGAGAAGAATTATGCGCAGGCACGGAAGATCTACGAAAAGGTTCTGGTGATGCCCGAGGCGGTTGCTTCTCAGAAGATAGATGCCCAGGAAAAAATTGCTCAGATGTACAGAGCGGAGTTGAATTATGCCCAGGCAAAGGTAGCATATGAGAAGATGTTGTCAATGGATAGTTTATCCGACAACCAGAAACAAGAGATAAAGCAGAGGATTCTTACCATCTACCGTTGATTTTATCATTACCTTGCCCTGTGAGGCGCATTTATATTAAAACCTGTGGATGACAAAGCCGGTAGGAACCTTAGGGTAAAAGTATGTGCTTTTGTGAGGCATTTTTTCATTGTTCATAGTTATCTGGAGAAAAGTCTCTTTACTGACGGGATTAACAAAAACAATAACCCCTTCATTTCTTTTTGAGTACTCGTTCAACAGGTATTCAGGATAAGCGCTATAAAGGATTTCCTTTTCTCCTAAATTGAAAATTCTGTCAAGAATAATGTTTTTAAGAATCACGTTATCAAGAGAAAGCCATTTTTTAGAATGTTTCTCAGCGTCTCCTGTCGGAAGTATACTCTTTTCGTCTTTGAGTGTGAGAACATAGAAACTACCTTTTTCGTAAATCCCAAAGGCATGCTTTTCTTTATTTCTATCCATTTGTTCAAACATCTCTTTTATTCCATTGACCTTTGCAACAGAAAAATATTGCTCAAAAGATAAAAGATTATCTGCAAAAGATAGATTATAAGGAATGTACCTATGCGTCGGTAGTATGACAAGCCCTTGTGAATGAAGATCCACAAGAAAAACAAGGACATATCTGTTGTTTTCATCCGGGTGATCCATAAAAAATCTATAGGCTGCCTGGTACCTGTGGTGTCCATCTGCTATCAGAAGATTGCAAGGAGTCAGGATGTCTATTATGGATTTGATATCCTGGTGGCTATCAATGATACCGAATCTTAAAGATTCACCGTTCATACTTCCTTCTTGTAATACAGGAGATTTTTCTATAATTTTTTCTATCTTTTTTCCTGCATCACTGTAAAGCATAAATACAGGTGAAAAGTTGGCGTGACACTTTTCTATAAGTTTATACCTGTTGGTATGGTATTTTTCAAACACATGTTCATGAGGAATAATATTTCCGCTCTTAAAATCCTCTATTTTAAGCAGGGCAAAAATACCTTTTCTTTCAAAGTTTTTCCCATTATACGAAAAATTGTGTTTAAGATAGTAAAAAGCATCAAGTGGGTTTTGAACAAGAACGCTTTTTTCTATCCACTCTTTGAAAGAACGGTCTGCATCAGAAGGCTGAATTTTTTGTGAAATAAGTCTTATCACATTCCATCTTGAAGATGAAAAAAGTTTTTTCTCCTGCTGTTCATCTATCACATCCCAGGGTGGCGCGATAACACTGCTGATATCTCCGGTTATTTCTGTATTATACATATATGCCTTAAAAGGCTTTATTTCCACCATTTCGTGTTCCTATTTTGATTTGTTCTCAGAAGACGGTTGAACTGCTTTTTCAGCAGGTTTATCGAGAGAAAGGTAAATCTCTATTTTTGATTTGTTCTTTACTGCTTCATACCATTTGTTAAAAACCTCTTCTTTTTTTTGCCATAAGAGGTTACGTCTGAGAGATTCTCTATCAGCATCAGCGATCTGGTTTTTCTTTATATACTCATCCACATCTGCATCCGTAATATTAATGTTTCCCTCAGATATTACTAACTCCCTGAGTTTGTCAATGGTTATCCTTTTTCTTATATCGTCTTCTATTTTCTTAAGTTCTTCTGTAGGATAAGATGAAATAATCTCTTTGTATTTTTTCTGGTCAAAAACACCTTTCTCATTCTTGAAAGCCGGGTCAGATTTTATCACTTCAATAATCTCATTGTTAAGAACCCGCACCCTTTTTTTTCTTGCCTGCTGAAGCAAAAGTTTTTCTCTTATCAGGTTGTCAAGCACAATTTTTTCTAGGTTGATGTTTTTTATAAATTCCGCTGACGCATCTCCAAAAATTTCCCGGTACCTTTGTTCCATATCGCTCAGACTTTTATAATACTCCCTTAAAGTAATAGGCTCTTTGTTGACAATCGCCGCGTAATATGCCTTCTTGTTTCCACTGCCCAAACCAACTCCCCATATAAGAAACCCAGGAATAATGAAAATAGCCACTATCCAGAGGATAATCTTCATACTCTTCTTTTTTCTCAAAAACTTCATAATCATATTAGTCTCTCCCTTTAAGTATCAAAATGAATTCTCCTTTAAGGTCTTCTGTTATATATTTTTCATATATCTTTGATACTTTTCCAACATGTATCTCCTCAAACTTTTTTGTCAGTTCCCTACATAGCGCCATTTCTCTTTCAGGGAAAAGAGAATTAAGGATTTCAAGGGTTTCCTTAATTCTATGAACCGACTCAAAAAACACCAGAGTTTCATACCTATCCTGCAGGTCATTAAAAAACTGGCGCTTCTTGTTTTTTTTTCTGGGCACAAACCCGTAAAATGAAACCCTATCTGTTGGAAGTCCACAGACAGACAGCGCTGTAGTGAACGCGCAAGCCCCCGGTATTGGAACTACCTTTATATTATATTTGTAAGCCTCTCTCACTAACAGATAGGCAGGGTCGGATATACCTGGTGTTCCCCTGTCCGATACAAGAGCAATTTCTTTTCCTTCTAACAGAAGATTTATAGCCTTTTTCAGACGTTTGGTTTCATTGTCCTTATAATAACTTACCAGAGTTTTTTTTATCTCCAGATAATTGAGAAGTTTTAAGGTTTCCCTGGTATCTTCGCATAATATCAAATCAACCTCCTTTAAGACCTTTATGGCTCTTAAAGTTATATCCTCAAGATTGCCTATGGGAGTTGCAACTATATATAACATTTTTTTTTGACATTCAGCAGGAAAAATTGTAACATTATTGAATAAATTTTTCAAGTGAAGGGCTGTTTATAATGGGAGGGCTGTTTATAATGGAATATGAAAAAATATTACCTGACATAGTGAAGAAAAATGAGAAGAAGATATTGCTTGTTGTATTAGATGGTATAGGTGGTTTTCCCCATTCAGTCACAGGAAAAACAGAGCTTGAAACCGCTAAAAAACCAAACCTCAACAGGTTTGCAGAAGAAGGTTCTTGTGGAACAATTGTACCGGTACTTAGAGGAATTACACCAGGAAGTGGACCGGGACATATTGCTTTATTTGGATACGACCCCATTGAAGTTCAGATTGGAAGAGGTACCCTTGAATGTCTTGGTATAGGAATTGAACTGGATAAGAACGATATAGCCATAAGAGGTAACTTTGCAACAATAGACAATAACAATGTGGTAACAGACAGAAGAGCAGGTAGAATTTCCACTGAGGAGAACCAAAAACTTGTTTGCTTGCTGTCAGAAAAGATAAAAGAAATTTCAGGAGTGAAGATACATATCCAGACAGTAAAAGAACATAGATGCGCTATTGTGCTTAAAGGTGAAGGACTGTATCCAGCAGTCTCAGAAAACGACCCGCAAAAAGAAGGATTGCCTCTTAAGCCACTGGAGCCGCTGGATAAAAACTCAGTAAAGACCGCGCAGATACTACAACAATTTGAACAAAAAACCATAGAGGTTCTTAAAGATGTAGATTCCAGAGCAAAGGCAATTCTCTTAAGGGGCATTTCAAAGCTTCCTCACATACCTACATTTAGTACAAAATATAAGCTTAATCCTGTCTGCATAGCGTCTTATCCGATGTACAGGGGACTTTCAAAATTGTTAGGTATGGATATTGCCAGTACAGGTGAGACCATAGAGGATGAACTGGAAACTCTCAGGGAAATTTATGAAAAATATGACTTTTTCTTTCTCCATATAAAGAAGACCGACAGTTACGGTGAAGATGGCAATTTTGATGCCAAGGTTAAAACCATAGAAGATATAGATTCTAAAATCTGGCAGTTGAGAAACATGGATTTTGAAAGCCTCGCAATAACTGGAGACCACTCAACACCTTCTATGCTGAAAGGACATTCATGGCATCCTGTGCCTCTTATTATAAAGTCTCCAAATACCATCCCGGATGAAGTGAAACAATTTACTGAACGGGCATGCGCAAAAGGTATATTGGGTAATATCTATTCTAAAGAAGTTATGTATATACTTCTTGCATGTGCTCTTAAACTTGACAAATTCGGAGCTTAATAATGTTCAAAGGTGGCGTGAAAATAGATTCATTTAAGGAGTTAAGCAAAGAAGAACAAATTGAGGTCTTTCCTTATCCTCATAAGGTTGTCATATCTCTTTCACAACATACTGGGCTTCCCGCAAAACCTCTTGTTCAAAAAGGGGATGTGGTAAAAGAAGGACAGGTGATAGGAGAACCTGCTGGATTTATCAGCAGCTATGTGCATGCCAGTATTGCCGGTAAGGTTGTTGCATTAGAAAACCGTAATCTTCCCACTGGCAGGTCCTCGTTATCCGTTATTATAGAAAAAGAAAACGAAGCGCCAGAGACCTCTTATGAGGGTATTGTGAGAAACTGGCAGGAGATAAATCCCAGAGAAATTATAGAGATGGTGAAACAGGCAGGCATTGTGGGTATGGGAGGGGCTGCTTTTCCCACATTTGTTAAACTTATGGTGCCTGAAGGTAAAAAAGTAGAATGTGTTTTGCTCAATGGGTGTGAATGCGAACCTTTTCTTACTGCAGATTACAGGGTTCTTAAAGAAAATGCACAAGAGGTAATAGAAGGCCTGCAGATTATATGCAAGGCACTGTCTGTTGAAAAAGCTTTTATAGGAATTGAAAGTAATAAAAGAGACCTTGTCAAGGTTCTCAACACATGTCTGCAGACCCTCAAGATCCCTCTTGATGTCAGGTTAAAAGTACTTCCTGAAAGATATCCACAGGGTAGTGAAAAACATCTTATAAAGTCCATTATCGGGAAAGAGGTGCCTTCTCTCGGTCTGCCTGTGGACATAGGCTGTGTTGTTTTTAATATCCAGACGGCTTTATCAATAAAAAAAGCTGTGTGTGAAAATATTCCTTCAATAGAAAGGGTTCTGACGGTAACAGGAGTGGTAGACAGACCAAAAAACCTGAAGGTCAGAATAGGTACTTCAATCTCTGACATTTTGAATTACTGTGGAGGAACTCTTACAGAAAGTAAAAGACTTATCATAGGTGGACCTATGATGGGAATTCATATTCCTTCATCTGATGTTCCTGTTGTTAAAAGTACTACGGGCATTATCCTGCTGCCTGCTGAAAAGACAACCAGACAGGAAATAAAACCCTGTATAAGATGTGGCAAATGTATAAACGCGTGTCCTATGAACCTTGTACCAGCAGAGATCGGAAGACAGGCGGAAAACAAAAACTGGGATGTCTGTAAAACACTT
>ERZ795050.4883-NODE-4883-length-11856-cov-7.535463_pt1 | contig 11856 bp, 12 predicted proteins | sample MGYA00375134_ERZ795050 | MGnify/ENA primary metagenome ERZ795050 (study PRJEB30179, sample SAMN05720221) | activated sludge metagenome | isolation source: Anaerobic digester | place: Japan | collected 2015-05-26 ... | reverse complement strand
AGATGAACGTTAGTTCATCGAACAGATTCGTAATTCGTTGATGTTTCCGTAATTCATTGTCATCGCGAGGAGTCCCTCACCTTAGTAAAAGGTGAGTGGACGACGTGGCGATCCCGTTGTATGGTTGCGGGCTGTGCCCGAGATTGCTTCGTCGCTACGCTCCTCGCAAAGACAGTAAAGACACATTCGTACATTCGTAAAGGATTCGTACATTCGTTGATGATTTTATATTTTCTTTTCTCTCGCAAATTGCGCTGCTCGAAACAAAGATTCAAACTGTCCGGCATCGCTCCAAAAACCACTTAAAATTTCAAAAGTTGCTGTCCCCTGATCAACATAAAAATTATTAACATCAGTAATTTCAAGTTCTCCTCTTTGAGAGGGCTTTAAAGTTTTAATAATATCAAACACCTGACCATCATACATATAAAGACCAGTTACTGCCAAATTGCTCTTTGGTTTTTTTGGTTTTTCTTCAATCTTTATAATCTTACCATTTTTTATCTCTGGCACACCAAACCTTTCTGGATCCGGAATTTCTTTTAAAAAAAGTTTTGCTCCTTTTTCTTGTTTTTCAAACTTTTCAACATAAGGTTTAATATCGTCCTCAAAAATATTATCCCCTAAAATAACAACAATCTTTTTTTTGTCGGAAAAATCTTCGGCAAGACCAAGAGCTTGTGCAATTCCGCCAGCTTCTTCCTGAACCGCATAAGATAACCTTACGCCAAACTCATGACCGTCACTTAAAAGCTCAAGAAAATCTCCAGCGTGTCCTTTGCCAGAAACAATTAATATGTCTCTAATTCCGGCGTTAATCAATGTTCGCAACGGATAGTAAATCATCGGTTTATTGTAAACCGGCAATAAGTGCTTGTTTGTGACTTTGGTGCAGGGCAACAATCTTGTTCCCTTACCACCTGCTAAAATTATTCCTTTCATAATATTTTATCTACGAATGTACGAATCCGTTCGAATAATACGAATCGTAAATTCGTAAATTCGTATTAGATTCGTAATTCGTTGATTATTATATTAGTTTTTTCCACCACTCTTGATGCATTTTATACCAATTGATGGTTTCTTTAATGGCCTTTTCAAAACTATATTTTGGTCTCCAACCAAGTTTCATAATTTTTCTTGTATCAAGAGCATAACGAAAATCATGACCAGGCCTGTCTTTTACATATTCAATCCAGCTCTCGTCTTTTCCAAGTTCCTTTAAAATAATTCTGGCAATTTCCAAATTTGTTTTTTCATTTCCTCCGCCAATATTGTAAATTTCGCCGATTTTTCCCTTTCTTAAAACTATATCAATTCCCGCGCAATTATCTAAGACATAAATCCAATCACGAACATTCAATCCTGTACCATAGAGTGGAACTTTTTTCCCTTGTAAAATATTTGTGATAAAAAGTGGAATTAATTTTTCAGGATATTGGTATGGTCCAAAATTGTTTGATGAACGAGTAATTAAGATTGGTAAATTAAAAGTTTTATAATAAGATCTTACCAAAAGATCTGCTCCTGCCTTGGAGGCCGCATAAGGACTATTTGGCAAAAGAGAATCAATTTCTTTAAACTTGCCTTTTTTTATTGAACCATATACTTCATCGGTAGAAATTTGGAGGAATTTTTTAATATTATATTTTCTTGACGCCTCAAGTAATGTATGCGTTCCTAAAATATTTTTTTGAGTAAAATTTTTTGGATTTTTAATACTTCTATCAACATGAGTTTCAGCGGCAAAGTTCAAAATAAAATCAGGTTTTTCTTTTTGAAAAACTTTCTCAACTAATTTTGCATCGCAAATGTCGCCTTTAATGAATTTATATCTTGGGTCCGTTTCAATATCACGCAAATTTTCCAAATTCCCGCAATAAGTAAGTTTGTCAAAATTCACCACTTCGTCTTTTTTGTGGTGCTTTAATGTATAATGAATAAAGTTGGAGCCGATAAATCCGGCACCACCAGTAATTAAAAGTTTCATAAATAATCAACGAATGTACGAATTCCTTACGAATATACGAATGCTAAATATTAACGATTCTTTTAAATTTTAAATCTTTCGAGCCAAAGTTCGCAAGAATTCCTAATTTTAAATTTGTAGTTTTTAAATAATTTAAAATTTGCTCTATGTGTTTTTTTGAAAATCTATCTCCTTTTTTAATCTCCAAAATTATTTTATCTTCTATAAGAAAATCTAAAAAATTTTTACCTATTATTTCTTCTTTAAAAATTAATGGAGTATAAACTTGCTCCTTAAAAGAAACCTTATTCTCTTTCAATTGTAAAGCTACTGCTTTTTGATAATATTTTTCATGATAGCCAGACCCAAGCTGATTATAAACTTCAAATAAAATACCAATAATTTGATAACTTAATTCTGGATAAATCAAATCTTGTCTTTTCAATTTCTGCATATAAAATTATTTACGAATAGCGAATCAGTTCCGAATATATGAATTCGTATATTCGTACAGATTCGTAATTCGTTGATGATATTCACATTCGTAGATTCGTACTAGATTCGTAATTCGTTGATGGTTATATATCTCTCTGTTGCTTCTTTCCAGCTTGGCAATTCATATCCAATTATATCTTTTAAGGGAAAATTATTCAACACTGAAAACTTGGGTCTTTTAGCGAGTGAATGAAAATCTTCACTTTTTGCCGGTATAATTTTCCCTTGCCAATGAATCTTTTCCAAAATATATTTTGCCCATTCATACCTTGAGCAGTATCCAGAATTTGTCATATGATAAAGCCCGTATGCATCTGTTTTTATTAAATCTAAAGTCGCTTTTACAACATCTCCTGTAAAAGTTGGTGAAAAAAATTGATCATCAACTATTTTTAATTCTTTTTTTTCTCTTGCCCAGGAAATAAGTTTTAAAGGAAAACTTGCTTTTGGATTATTTCCAAACACTGAACTTAAACGAATTAAATAATATTTTTCTGCAAAATCCCGTACAAAATTTTCTCCCAAAAGTTTGCTTTTGCCATACTTATTAATCGGCTCTGGCCTATCAGCAATCGTATAAGGAATTTTGCTTTCTCCATTAAAAACATAGTCGGTGCTGTAATGTATAAAAACACAATCATTTTTACTTGAAGCCAAAGCTAAATTTTTGGGCCCAATGCCATTCACTAAAAAAGCAGTTTCCCAATCTTCTTCAACTCTATCAACATCATTATAAGCCGCACAATTTATTAAAAAATCTGGTTTATAATTAGTAACTACTTTTAGAACATTTTGAAAATCAGTAATATCAAGCTCCTCTCGCGTCAAAGCAATGTAGTTTAATTTTCTCTTTTCTAATTCTTTTTTAAATTCTTCTCCCAACTGCCCATCAGCGCCAGTAACTAAAAACTTCATAATACATTATCTACGAATAGCGAATCCCGTATTCGTACATTCGTACATTCGTAAAAGATTCGTAATTCGTTGATGGTTATCGTAATTCGTATATTCGTAAAGGATTCGTAATTCGTTGATGATATCTCGTATTAGATTCGTAATTCGTTGATTATTCCCCATTTGCTATCTTTCTTTGATACTATTGGTCTTTTAACAGGCCATTTTATATTTATCACAGGATCGTTCCAGGCAATTCCCCTTTCATTTTCTGGCGAATATTCTCTATTACATTTATATACAATTTCCGCTTCCCTGCTCAAAACACAAAAACCATGAGCAAAACCCTCTGGAATATAAAGCTGTTTTTTGTTTTCTGCTGATAAAACCTCGCCTACCCATTTTCCAAAAGTTGAAGAATTTCTGCGAATATCAACAGCAACATCAAAAATTTCTCCCAAAATACAGCGGACAATTTTTGCCTGAGCTTTTGGAGGTTTTTGATAATGAAGCCCTCTTAAAACTCCTTTTTTTGATTTTGAATGATTTTCCTGAATAAATTTTTTCCTTATGCCGAATTTAAAAAACTCTGACTCTTTGTAAGTTTCCATAAAAAATCCACGCTCATCTTCAAACACTTTCGGCTCAATTAAAACAACATCAGGAATTTCTAATTTAGTAAAAGTGAAGGGCATAAATTTATATTTTAACAAAAATTTTCTTTAAATCTTCAATAAATTTTTGTGGCTCTTTTTGAATTACTTCTCTATAATAAATAAAATCTTGATATCTTTCATTAAAATTATCAAAGCAATCTCTGATCTTATTTATAATTTCTGGAATATTTTCTTTTTTATTCTCAAATTTATATTTATCTGGTATGGGGACATCTTCATAAAATGCAGCTGAACCTCTTTTTCCAGTTATAACGCAACAACCTAAAATTGCTGCTTCTCTTGGGATCCTATCTTTTCCAGGATGATCACCAAAATCTATATAAACTTTTGCTTTTTGCAAGGTTTCAATAACTTGCTGACGAGTCATATTTGTGATAGGAATAAATTTAATCTCAGGAGCTTTCCTTATAATTTTCTTTGTAAAATTATATCCCTTTTTGGGATTATATGCGACAATATTTTGTTTTTTAGATAAATCAGTTTTTATTTTTAAAAAATCTTCATTTAAATATTCCGAAAGATAAAATAACGGTGACAGGCTTTCATTTTTTAAATATAAATAGCCCCTAAAACTATTTGTTAAATAAAAATCAGCTAATTTTAATTTCTCATCTTTATTTATGGGATATTTTTTTAATAAATCTTCATAATCTATATCAAAAAGATTACTTCCAATAAATAATCTATAAATTTTATTCATTAGTCTTCTTAAAAATAAATCAGTTTTTTTCATTTTTGATAAATAGTAATTATCAATGCTTAAAAACCATATTCCTTTACGAATACTTTTATAATTAGTTAAAAAATTGAGTGATTGCTCTATTTCAGGAACTATTAGAATATTATTTTTATTGTCTTCTGCATTATAAACATATGGTATTTTATATGCTTTATATTCAGGATGAATAGGATTTTTGATAGAAGGATAGTAAAGCATAAAAGTTTCAGTATTTAAAACTCTTTTTAAATCAAAAGCTAATTGATGAAGCAACTCTGGTCCACCGGTAGCAATTTGAGCAGGACATACTATATAAATCTTTGTATTTTTAAATAATTTAATGTTTGTTATCTTTAACATAATCTATTTTAGGATTAAAAAATAAAGAGGCAAATAACCCTTTTAGATGTGAATTTCTTAAATTTTTATTAATATGAAAAGTGTTTAAAAATTCAAAAGTAAAATGTATTAAAAAATTAAAAAATCCTTTTTGCCTTTTGATATATAAATTGTTTCTAGTGCCATAAAAATGTTTTGTGCAATCAATAATATTATCATTTGCTGAGTAATTAATTTTAGTTTTATGAATTACCTTACTTTTTCGAACATATACACCAACATAATTTTTTGATCTAATTCTTGAGGTATATTCTAAATCATCTCCCCAAATAAAAAAATCTTTGATCGGTAATCCTACTTCTTTAATAATATCTTTTTTTATTAAAACTGAAACGAATGAGCAAGAGTTAACTAATAAAATTTCATATCCCTCAAAAATATTAAATGGAATTTTATTGACAAATGGATTTATTTGAGGCAAATTCATTTTATGTGGAGTTTCATCAGTCCATAAAACTTTACTACATAAAAAACCAATATTAATATTAAGATTAAGGAAAGCGATTTCCAATAAGTATTCAAGAGAATTTTTTTCCGATATAGTATCATCATCCATAAGCCACAGCCAATCATATCCTTTTTCATATCCTCTTTTAACGCCTTCATGAAAACCGCCGGCGCCACCGGTGTTTTCTGGCAATCTTACATAATCTAGTTTAGGATTGTCTAAATAACCTTTCTCTTTTAAAAATTCTGGCGTGCCGTCAGTAGAGGCATTGTCAATTAAAATAATAGAATCCAAAGGACGTGTTTGGTTTAAAAGTGCATCTAAACATTCTTTTAATAAACCTTTTCTATTATATGTTACAACAACCGCTGCTATTTTTTCTTTTTGGTTTTTCTCTTCCATATGTAATCTTAGTGTATTGCTTGCTTTGTTGTCAGCGATCCCGAAGGGCGTGATAATACCGTGCAAACTCCTCAGGATTGCTTCGTCGCTTCGCTCCTCGCAATGACACAAGAAAATTAATTAATTTTATTAAATAAATCTAAACTACTTTTTACCGCCTCGTCCATATCATAATATTTATATTCAGCCAAACGGCCAGCAAAATAAATATTTTGCTTTTTAAGCTTTTCTGCTTCTTTTGAATATTTTTGAAAAAGTTTTTTGTTTTTTTCATCCAATACAGGGTAAGCCATAAAACCTTCGGTGCCTGGATATTCAATAGCAATAGTAGTTTTTTTATGGTTTTGTTGGGTTAATTTTTTAAATTCAACGATTCTTGTGAAATCGTAATTATTTGGATAATTAACTACTGCTACTGGTTGATAGTTTTCTTGATTAAATGTTTGAAAATCTAATTTTAAACACCGATAATCAAGCCTGCCAAATTTATAGTTAAAAAATTCATCAATCGGACCAGTGTAAAAAATTAAATTATATTTATTTTTGTTTTTTATATCTTTAAAATTTGTATTTAATTGAACGATAATATTTTTATTTTTAAGCATTTTTTCAAACATTTTTGTATAGCCTTCTTCTGGCACGCCTTGATATTTATCTTGAAAATATCTATCATCGCGAGAAATAACTACTGGCACTCTTGCTGTTACCGATGAATCTATCTCTTCTGGTTTTAATCCCCATTGCTTTTCCGTATAGTGCAAAAATACTTTTTCGTAAACAAAATTAGCTAAAAATTTCAAGTCTTTATCTTTTGCTTTTTTAAGCTCAAGAATCGGAACTTTTTTATTATAGCCAAATTTATTAATTAATTTTTCCTCTAGTCTTTGAGCAAATTTTAAGGAAAAAAGTTCATAAAGTGTATTTAAATTAAAAGGAATCGGTACAAATTTACCATCAATAAAACCTAAAACCTTATGCTGGTAGTAAAGCCAATCAGTAAATTGTGAAAGATACTCCCAAACATCTTTATAATCTGTATGAAAAATATGTGAACCATATTTATGAATTAAAATTCCATCTTCATTTTTATAATCATAACAATTTCCGCCAATATGATCTCTCTTATCAATAATTAAAACTTCATTGCCCATTGAAGCAAACCTTTCAGCTAAGGTGATTCCCGTAATACCTGCACCTACAATTAAAATTTTATTTTTTTTCATATAAATTTTAAAAAGTTAAAAAATTTATTTCAATATTTAACGGTGAAAGCTTATTTTTTAATAAATTTAACTCATCTTCTGTAAGTTTTTCAAAATACGGTGGTTTTTTCCCTAAACTTTTATATTTATCAACGGCAAGATTATGAACACTAAATATTTCTAATTTTTTAATCTTCCATTTGTCTATAAAATCATATAAAGATTGGATATTAGATTCATTAAATGTTAAAGGTTTTACTGCAATAAATCTAAAAATACAATTTTTTTTACTTCTCAATAAATTTTCTACATTTTTAAGATAAATATTTAAATCTCCTTTTAAATATTCCTTACATTTTTGGGGATCTAAAATTTTAATATCAATAATAAATAAATCTACAAAATCTTTTACTAAATCTACTGAATTCTGTGGAGCAAATAAGGATGTTTCTATACAAATATGAATTTTTTCTTTTTTTAGTTCTTTTAAACAATTAACCAACTCTTTAGATTGCATCAAAGCTTCTCCTCCAGAAAAAGTTACTCCTCCCCCACTTATATCATAAAAATACTTATCTTTCTTTAGCAGATTTACTAATTCATCTACTTCAAATTGTTTCCCATATACTCCTATTGCATCTGTTGGACAGTTATTAAATATTTCTTCGTAATTTTTCCTATTTGTTAATATATTAATATTTTTAATGAATTCTTTTGGATTTTTTATGTCTTGATAGCTCTTTAGACATTCATTGCAATCTATTCCTTTTGTTTTTAAACATTTTTTTTCATTAAAATAAATCTCAGGAACTGATGATATTGACTCTGGATTACTACACCACGGACATCTTAAAAAACATCCCTTAAGAAAAACAGTTGTTCTTATTCCAGGACCATCATAAAAACTAGACCTCTGAATATTGGTTACCAATAGACTCATAATATTTTGCTCTTTCTATTACTAAATTTTGATATTCCTCTGGTAAATCTTTAAAATAAGCGCAAAATCCCCAAACCCTCACAATAAGATCAGGAAATAAATCTGGGTTTTCTTTTGCTTTCATTAAAATATTGTAATCTAAAATATTTAAATGACATTGCATTCCTCCTAAATTAAAAAACGTTATTAAAAACTTAATAAAATTTCCCTTATTTTGATCTACAAAATTTCTTTCTAATATTAAATCTAAAACATCTCCGTTAAATGACTTTTCATAATTTATTTGTGAGGCGAAATTAGCAATTTCAGTATAACTCAATGGAGGACTAAATGGAACAGGAGAAATATGAACCCCAAAAGGATCGCCATACTTTCTTCCATCTAAAGATGCAGGAAAATCTTGTCCTGCAGAAATAAAACTGGGAGAACTTAAGCCAAATTTAAATTTTCCTCCAAATTTATTTCTAAAATTTTTAAAAGTTTGAAAAATAACTTCTATTATATTATTTACTAAACCAATCACTATTTCGTCATCCATACAAAATTTAAGTCCTTTGTTTCTTAAATTTTCTAATAAAATTTCAGATTCATAAAAATTATTTTTAATAATTTTCGATAATTCACTAAATGAACATTCCTCTTCTTCAAAAACAATTCTTTTAATATTAAATATAGCGTTAATAGTATTTCCTACTCCAACAAGCAATTCTCCATAATTATTATATCTTGCTCCGCCCTCTGAAATATCTTTTAAATTTTCTAAACAATCATCCGTTAAAAGAGAAAGAAGTGGCGCCGGTTCAAAATTTATTTTATTTAATTGTTTTACCTCGTTTTCAATATATATTTTTAAATTTTTATTATATAAGCTTAAAAAATCATTAAAATTCTTGATAATAATTTCTTTTTGTTGACTTATCTGCTTGATTGTTTCACTGATGGGTATTAAAAGATTTAAACTCGAAAGATTGTTTTGATCTAAAGACTTACCTGGTATAAATGGTTCCCAACAAGCCGATGTCCCATAATCAAATGCATCTTCTTTCGAATATCCAAATTCTATTAAAGCAGGAATTATAACTTCATCATTAGAAAAAAGTGGATATTGAACGCCTGAAAGCAAACATTCTAATGATTTATTCCACAATTCGTTTGGGGTTTTAGAATGAACCCTTAATATAATTTTAACATCCGGAATTTTTAATTCTTTTAAAACATCAATAATCATAAAAGTAAGTTCGTTTGAAGAATCAGAGCCATCTAAATTTTTTCCTCCCAATATAACAACTTGTCCCGTGTCTCCTAATAGTTCGTTACTTTTATATTTGCGATTTTTATGGAGATTTATAAAAAAATCTTTTAAAAGATTAAATGCTTCTTTTTCGGTTATGTTTCCGTCATCTAAATCATTTTTAAAATAGGGATATAAAATTTTATCTAGCCGACCCAATCCCATAAGAGGATAATCATTTGTCCAAAGTAAAGAATTTATAAAAAGAAAACACTGTAAAGATTCTTTGAAATCTCTCGCTGGGTGCAAAGGTACATATTCAAGCATTTCTCGAATTTCTTTTATATTTTCATTATTTCTCCATTTAGATCTATTTAACTCCTTTAAATATCTATCTTTTAATATTTTAATTCCGTTACAAATTTCTAATAAATTATATAAAAAATCTTTTTGGGATGATGTAATCTTTTTGTTATTAATTTTATTTTTTATATTTTCTTCAATATTTATTATTCCCTCTTTTAAAATCTTATTATAGTTTATAGTTAAATTTCCAATGATAAAAAGATTTTTTTCTTTTTCTAAGATAGAATAAATTGGTAAAATAAAATAATCTATATCATAAACAAATTTATCGTTTGGCAAAATAGAAATTTTCATTTTTTCACAACTCTTTCGAAACAAAATAGCTTTTTTTTCGGTTAAATTTTTACCGTTTGAAACTATTATAAGTTTACTTCTTAAAAATATTTTTAAACTTATAAATAATTTTTGAGCAAAATTAAACTTATAAGACCCATTTTGTTCTTTGTATAATAATATATAAAACTTTTTAATAAATGGGCAAAAGCCTACATTATTTAAAAAGTTTTTTACATTTTTTTTAATTGAATTTTTCATAATATTTCTTTTTTCTTCAAACAATAATATTCACTTATAGCTATAAGTGATTCAGTGATTACAGTTCCTATTGCTACTCCTATAAAACTAAATTGCCAAATTAAAATTGTAATTAATCCTAAATGAATTAAACTGCAAATTACTACTATTTTAGTAAATTCTTTCTTATATCCAAATCCTACAAGTCCCTGAATTCCTAAAATATTATTTATGCCAATTGCAAATACAATAAATATTAAAATTCTAAGGACAGGAATACTTTCTGTAAATTTAGAACCTAATATTATTCTGCAAATTAAGGGAGAGCACACACTTATGATTATAGAAATTATAAATGTTGATAACCCTACTAAAGATAATATTTTTTTTAACAATTCAATTGCTCTTTTTTTATTCTCTGTATAAAGTTTTGAAAAATATGGATATATTGTTTGTGAAACTGGATTTAACAATCCTTGAATTGCTTTCACAATTTTTTCTGCTCCTGAATAATAACCTACAATTGTATTGTTTGTAAATAATCCCAAAATAAAAGTGTTACTTACAGTATATAAACTTATTGCTATATTTGAAATAAATATATGCCAACCTTCTTTTAATTGATTCTTAATACTTTCAAGTTTTGGGAAAATGAATTTTACTTTAAAATTTTTAAAAACAATTATTAAGCTAATAATTCCGGCAATTATTGATCCCAAAGAATTTATTATAGCAACATTTAGATAATCTGACTCTTTGTGAACAAAAACAAAAATCAAAACAGTAAAAATACCTCTGGCAATAACATTTAAAATTGTAATCCATTTCATATTCTCTATTCCCTGGAAAAACCACACCGGAAAGAGAATATTGCCCAAAACCGTACCAAAAGTAAATATATACAAAAGCCATTCATTGCCAAATTTCGGTACAGAAAGCAAAACCAATCCCAAAATAACAAAACTTAATACTCCCAAGAAAATCTTTATTATCATTACCGAAGAAAATATTTCTGAAGCCTTTTCTTTGTTTCCTCGATTAATGGAAATTTCTCTTGTGGCGGATAAGCCGAATCCATAATCAGTTAAAATTGAAAAATAAGCAATAAATGCTTGAGCAAAAGAAATTAAACCATACTTTTCTGGACCCAAAACTCTTACCAAATAAGGAAGTGTTATTAAAGGCAAAATATAGTTTAAGGCCTGCAAAACTGAAAGTGAAAAAAAATTGCCAGTTAATCTTTTCCTTGTTGGCGAACCGGTTAAAACTTTTCTCCAGTATTTAAAATCAAAAAATTCATTTTTCATGCAAAACACTAATTTACCACTTCTCTATTTTCTTTTTAACCTTTGTTTTAGCTTTTTGGTAAAGATTAGTACCTTTTGTTTCTGTCTCTGGCGAAACCAATCTTAAAAGATCTTTTCCCCAAATTTTGTACCTGCCGCCAACTTTATAAGCTTTAATAATACCTTTTTTTAAATAACGTTTCAAGGTGCTTTTGGACACCTTTAAAAAATCCTGGGCCTCTTGAGTAGTATAGAGATTATGGGGAGAAATGGAAGGCATGTGTTGTTTTGCGTCTAACGTTTATCGTTGGCGTTG